>Ga0302296_1003093_pt1 | contig 10833 bp, 7 predicted proteins | sample III_Fen_N3_1_FD_194546 | JGI IMG/M metagenome (GOLD analysis project Ga0302296, IMG submission 194546) | Peat permafrost microbial communities from Stordalen Mire near Abisko, Sweden - III_Fen_N3_1 | ecosystem: Environmental > Terrestrial > Soil > Wetlands > Permafrost | place: Sweden: Abisko... | reverse complement strand
GAAATAACATAACCGGCAGCAGCGCGTTGTTTTTTGGTTTGAGCTTCTGTGATGAATGCAAACAGTAAGAAAACCAGGCTTAGGGATAATAAATTTTTCAGGTTCATACTATCGTGATTTAAAGGATTAAAACATGAAACGGATTCCATAGGAAATACCAAGACCAGCCCGATCAGGAAATAAATCGCTATAACTTCCGGGATCTTTTACCGCTGTCCCATCAGCATCTTTTAACTGAGGAGCCATCATCACATAATAAGTAGCAGATCCGATTAATTGAATATTGTATGACAGATTTATTCCAAGTCGTGCACCTCCTTCAATAAAGTAGGTTTCAGCTTTGTATTTCGAGGTCTTTCCAGTGGCAGATTCAATTCCAAATCCGACAAAAGGTCCAAAATGAAGGAAATGGGTCAGGTAGTAATCTTTATTGATCCCAGCACTTACCCGAATCAGGTCAATGTCCTCTGATGTTGTGGGGAGTTTTCCATCCAGATTGTTGAAATTGCCTAAATTATATCCTCCATCAACGTAAAATTTCAATGAAGTCAATCCTTTGGCTATCCCTTTGTGCTTGCCATACATCAAACGACCCATATAATATTCAATTCTGGCGTCAAAGCCACTCATTGCGTCCTGCTGGTAACCCAGAAATAAGTTCAGCCCGACATCATTACGTTGTTCGACAAACATGCCCAGGTTATCAATTTTGCCTCCGGCGACCTGATAAAAGTAGGATGGTTCAGTTTCGCCTGTTGCAACTGAGCGGTTATCGGCAACCGACATTGATTTGATAACACCCCTTCGGCTCGAATACTGTTGTCCACCTGGGGTTTGACGGTTTTCGAAAACAAAATAGCGCTGGTCGAAGCCCAGACCTTCTTTTTTTCCGATTTTCACGGCAATCGGGTTTGTCTTGTAAATCTGTGCTTTCACCTTAAACTCAGAAATCTGATAAGTGAGCTGGTTCATCACATTGGTCATTGAGCTGTTTACCATATCCTGCAACAGTTGATTCTGCGTTTTTTGCACTTTTGGTGCCAGCGACTGTCCGGCATTGTATTGTGTAGCCTGAACCGGCATAATCACGTTTTTTACGGGGACCAGAGGGAAAGTAGTGGCATCAAATTTTGCGATTTTTGCTTTCGAGTCGGCAGTCGCTTTATTTACCCACATATCCTGATAGAAAACTGCCGACACTGAGTCGTTGAAATTCAGTTTGTACAAGAGTCCGATCATATTGCCTTTCACCCCGTTCATGGTGCGGGTTTCGGGTTTTGCTTCTGTTTTTGTGTAATATTGGTCCATGGTCATGAGGTCAGAAAATCCAAGGACCAGGATGTACGAATGGTCTACCAATCCGAGCCCGGCATCCATCAGGCTTGATTCTCCTCGTTTGCTGGCCGTTGCGATAGACAAATCGCTGTCGTCCGAATTATAAATGCCACGCTCTTTAAGCACACTGGTATTGAAAGTTCCATCGGGTTGACGATTGAACCATCGGGTCATGATCCCCTGTCCGACTTTTTTCTCGTTCAGGAGTTTTAATACATCTGTTTTGAAGACCCTGTCCTGCTGAGCTTTGTCGAACAGATTGATGACTGTATTGTATGGAATGTTCCTAAATCCAATATCGTTTGTATAAAATTTGTCCGAAATTTTAAGTGTATCAATCATTTTGGCCAGTTGATCGGCCAGGGGGCTCTCAGATTTCAGACCGATAATGGTTAATGCGTTTCGGTTATACTCCGACGAGATGACTTGATTTTTGACTTTTTTTGCTGAATTTGTAATGTCCTGAGCCGATAAATAAAAGACACCAAAAGTAAGCGCGATACAGAAGTAGATTTTTTTCATTGTTACGGTTTTTTTAGGTTTCTGCTCTATATAAATTCAGTTGGAGTTTGGTATTCTCTTCCTGTCCTGATATCAACTAACAATCGCAACTATCCTTCTAATGATGAGGGTTTCCAAATCGAAAATAAATGTATAAGTATTTTTCTAATTTTTCTGGTTTTTCTATAATTAGTATATGAAAAAACATTTATGCCCCTAAATTTGATTTAGAGTTAAACCTTACCTTTTATGCTAAAAAAATCGATATAATAAAAGTTTAAGTATTAAAATCCCATCGCTTTATCAGTTGCTGTTTTGAATAGTTCATCCAGATTTTTGTCGATTATTGAGATTGATTTCTGGATTTTTTTATTGTTAAGAAATACGGTGCCATTTTTGGAAGTTACCAGTTTTTCAATGTTGTGATGTTCCATGCTTTTTTCTCCTGGAAGACTTTTAAACCAAATACTACCAACAATCACACGGTTCCTGCCTTCTACACTTTCAACAGTGAATGTCGCATTGAGCGGTCGTGTTAAAAAAGGAGCCAGTTTTTTACGCTTGACACCATATTGTTCGATGCTTAACTGGTAATTGGTAATAGTACCTTTGATTTCATCAGGGGTGACAGAATTCAGGTTAAACACAGAATATACCTGTTCTTTTGATTTGAACTTTTCGGCAAGTTTCTGGAGGTTCGCCGCACTTCCAAAAGAATTTTGATAAAATACCTTGCCCGTTTGCAGGTTCATATTACCTACTTTAACCGGAGAATTTTGTGCAAACAGTTGGACTGTTGCCAATATAAAAACATAAATAATCAGGCGTTTCATAAACTTTGCTTTTAAGTTAATTATACGAACAAATTAATATTGCTGTTTTTGCTGCAAATCGGATAACCCTGGTATTTTATATCTCATTTTAATGGACTAATATACAAAATAAATTTGCAGAATAATTCATTTCAGAACACTATTTAAAGTCTATTGTTAAAAAAACAAATTTGCTTTTTTGCTTTAATGAAGGCCATTGAGCATTATGATTCATTTCAGGCAGTAATCATTCCGAAAATAATTCAGAAACTAATCAATTCAGGATATTTTATTTCACCTGAAGTTTAATAATTCGATGTGGATTCTATATTTTTGAAATGTTCAATCAGAAAGAACCTCTTAATTCCTGAACTTATGAAATCGATTTTATTTACTATCACTGCATTATTGCTCCTCATTTCATGCAATTCTAATAAGAAGAATGAGTTGGCTGAAAAAAGAATGGCAGACTCAATACAAAAGGTGAGATTGCTTGAACGCCAAAATTTTATGGCAGATAGTCTTGAAAAAGCAATGCGCTTTAATCAGGCCATGACTGCATTCGGCGAAATCAAATTCGGAATGAGGAGGAATACCGTTCAAGCGATTATGAAAAAGACTCTGGATCAGGGAAAAAGCAAAATGCTGGGAGCCTGCAATTATACTTTTTCGCCGAGTTTCAATGATGCCGGTCAACTTTATATGCTTCAATTACAGACTTCCTCCGAATCCTCGCTTCAATTAGAATCTTCTGTCAGAGCCAAAGTTGACAACTTGAAGCAGATTATCACTACTAAATATGGTGAACCAAAAAAGAGTTTTGGGTATCCTGACGATTTCGCTTTTGTCGAAACACAAATCCAGTGGACGAATGTTTGGGAATTTGACACCAAAACGATCAAGATTGGTGTAGCTGCAGAACCAGAGGGCTCATGTTATAAGGCAATATGCCGGATATTCGATGATCCTCTTCGGATCAAGCAAATGAATAAAGGAATGGATCTATTAAAGTCGAAGATCGACAAAGCTGCCACTGACTTTTAAAGATCGTGCCTCAGTTACGAAATGATGTCCTCTGGTAAACACGGCAGCCTTCATTTCCGGGGCGGTAAAATGAACCCAGGCCTGTTATGCCAATAGCTTACATCCCAAAAATGTTATGTACCTCTGCCCTGTTGTGTCGCATTAATTGAGCTGATTTCCTTATACGTTATTCGAAGGTCATTCGAAGGTTATTCGAAGGTTATTCGATGATTGTTCGTTTCCATTCGAATAATCAACGAATAGGTTTCGAATAATCAATGAATAAGTTTCCAATAACATTAAGTCCTGTTAAATGGTCTGTAAATGGGATAACCAACCCACACTTTAACCTTGAACAGACAATGGTTTTTAGAATTAAAAGAATGGTAGGATGAAATCCTGATCCCTCAATTTGGGGGACCAGGAATAAGAAGCTGTCCTCAAAGTCAAAAGGACAATTTAAACGCCATGACGTCAGATAGCTAATTCAAATCATTCAACCTATAATCGTTTGTGCGGTGCTGGGTTGAAATTTCAAGTTTTTTAATCGCTTCAGTTTTAACCGGTATTTGGATCCATCCAGTTTAACAGCAGATCCTAAATAAAGAGATCATTTTACTTCCCGGAATTTGACTTCAATTGGTTCCCAGAAATTTTTAATTGTATTCAAGCCTTTGATGTCATTTGCTCCATCTTTATCCCACCATCTCCATTCAGCAGTTGTTACATGTGAAAGAGACTGTGAATTGTCAAGCATATAATAGAAATCTTCGGATACATTTCCGCTGCCCCATTCAACATCGCCTATTGCCCTGATGAGTGGAATATTTGTGACGGTCATTTTTTCAGTATGCGATTCATACCAGGTATTGTACCTGTAATACTCTACTTTGTAATCATATGATATCGTAAGGATTGTCTTTGTATCAGCTGAAACCGTTCCGGAAACAGAGCTGTAATAATTTGATTTAAACCCATTTGTGTCAAAAGTTCCTTCATTTTTATAACTTACGCTGAAATTTGTATTATTCCAGGTGACAATTTCAGTAAAATAAAATTGTGCGGCCTGGCCATAGTTTGATCCATCAGTCAGAGTGAAATTAAAAGTCCCCATCATGGTCAGATACTTTGTTTTCAGAAGTTTAGCTATATTTTGATCAACCTTGGCAATTTGTGCAACGGAACTTGCTTCAAGAATCTTCTTACTGGTCGAATTATCGTACAGTTCAACTTTGACATTAAATGTTCCTTCTTTGGTGAAAGTATGGGTTACCGTACTGTCATTCTGAATGGTAGACTGGGAAGTACCATCGCCAAAGTCCCAAACATATTTGGCTGATTTTGGTGCCGAACCTTTTGACTGCGCAGTCAGTTTATATTCCTTTCCTGGCTCACCTTGTAGTGGATTGGGATCAATGCTCAGTGATGAATAATTTACAGTAATCCACTTAAAATCAATAAAAAGATCAATATAATTACCGTTACTGTCCACTACTCCGTTTTTCTGGGAATAAATATAAAATCCTATTTTATTGGGACCAGGTTTCAGAATGACATAGCCCTTACCAGAACCTTCCCATTTATCAATCTCATTTCCTTTTTCGTCATACAAATTGAACCAAATCAGCCATTTATTATTGACATGAAACCCTCTTTCTGTTGTTGGGCATTCAACTGTACATCGTAAAGTATCGTTATTGGTGACAAGTCCATCTTTCAGTTCCAAATCTGCCTTGCCTTTTTGCCAGATCGTATAAGCCGGAAAAGTATTTGGCGCAACTGTTCCGATTGTATTGCTTACTAATTCCCCATAACGTTTTCCGATCTTATCCCAGTCAATATAGGCTGTTTTGGCATAGTAAGTTACGAAGGGGTAGGGGTGAGATGCATCATTTCCGTTCAGTTTGGCCAGGTAGGGTTGAAATTTATCCCCGGTGAAAGCAATGCTTTGCCCGGTTCCAGGTGTATTCGGATCACTGATGTAAAGTTGACCTGCGCTTACTGAAACCTGGTAACATATTAAATCGTGACCGCCATATTTGGGGGTTCCATCGGCTTTCGTCCCTGTTTGACGATAAATCCCAATTCCCTGAGGTTCACCTGTAACAAGCATTGTCCCGGCAATGGTATATAGTTTCAGTTTATCCAGTTCCTGATTTTTGTCTATATATTTACCAAATAAATTTGAAACAGTTCCGTCCCAATCCAGGTCGTTATGTATTACTGAACAGAATCGGTATCCTCTGGCATCATCCTGCCATAGATTGGCATTGGTGCTGAATTTTTTGAATAAGTTGCCATCAGTAGGTTTCTTTTCAAAATAATACCACATGGCCGTCATATTTTGCCCCGCACATTGACCTCCCGGGGCAATGTACGAACCATAGTTCACGAATTCCCAATCGTCGACACCTGGTTTAAATCCTGAAGCGATTATGGGTTGAGCGTTGAGCAGACTTTCAGAAATTGAGCTGATAATGATATTAGCCCCCTGGGGCGCGGCTGTGGCATTTTTTAACGATAAACCTCCTGTATGTAGTTGGCTTCCGGGAAGAAAATGACGGGTAAGAAGAGTAATCGAATTTGCAGTATAATTCTCAATGGGAATTCCTTCCAGTTTCCCGGTTGTCCCGTCCAGGAAAAATCCCAGAGGAATGTTGCCTTCCGGAACTTTTACCGGAATTGTAATGCTCATTATTTCGCTGGAATATCCTCCATCGCAAGTAATTGTGATCATTGGCGATATTGGGTTGAAATATTGTCCAAACTGATGACTTTTAATTTCAGCGTAGGCAACCTTAACCGTTTGAGCTGAAGAAAATGAATTTCCAGGAATTGTTATTTCCAACCCATCAACAGGTGTTTCCGGTTTTGAGATTTTAATACTACCTCCTGAAGAATTGACCGTTGTAGATGCCACTTCATTAGTTTGACCAGTTTCGATGGAAGTAGTTAGTTTGTTTTCGGGTTTTACATCATCCTTGTTAAATAATGAGCATGAAATTGCCAACATTAGCAAGCAAATGGCCATGCTAATCCGAAGATTTGGGGTTTTTTTCATGATAATAGTTTTAACGGTTTTGATTGTTGGTTATCATTAAATAGATTTATTCAAACTGATTCCAGGTTTTATTGTTTGTCAAATTCAATCATCATTAATGGCCAGGTTCCCGGGCTGGAATAGGTATCATACAGCTTTTTATCTTTGTCAAATTTCTCAATTTTCTCGTCAATATACCCCCATATTTCAATTGAACCAAACGAATTTGAGTTTTCAAAAGTTCCACCACTGTTTGCAAAAAAGGTATATGGTGTAAAAATGCTGGTAAACCACTTTTCGCCCTGATTTGGCCCAAACGTAAATTTTTGTGAAGTTCCATCAGCTAAGGTTGTATCAATTACTGTCGGACTAACAGTAAACGAACTGGTGAAAGTGACTTTAAAGGCCCCATAATCAGAAAACTCTGCCAGTACATTTCCATCCACATATTTGTTACTCGAAATGGCCATTACCTGGTTCCCATTTACGCCTTCAACAGTACCTGAAAAATTGTAAGTAATTTTATATCTCGGCCATGATGAATTGGTTCGAACCCAACTGTAACTGAAGCTTTTTGATGATTGACCGTTTTTTGTAATTTGGGCAACAGAAGTTGCATCTGCAACCTTTTTATTGGTTGAATTATCGTACAATTCCACTTTCATGTTAAATGTTCCTTCTTTGGTAAACGTATGCGAAACAGTGCTGTCGTTCTGAACAGTAACCTGAGAAGTGCCATCGCCAAAGTCCCATACATATTTCGATGATTTTGGTGCCGAACCTTTTGATTTTGCGGTAAGTTTGTATTCCTTGGCAGGCATACCCTGCAAAGGATTAGGGTCAATGCTTAATGGTACGTAACTGACCGATATCCATTTAAAATCTATAAACTCATCGTAATAAATCCCGTTTTCATCCTTGTCATCAGCGACCCATCCAACGATGTAGTACCCTAGTTTGTTTACTCCTGGCTTTAATTTTACAAATAATCCTGATTTAGGGTTTACCTTTGCGTCGCCAAGTCCGCTCTGAATATCGATTCTTTTACCATCCTTATTATAAACATAACAGCCGGTAACTTTTTGATTCTGTTCCGAGAACGAAATAGCTGCAGTCGGACATAAAACAATAGTGCGAAGTGTATCCCTTGTTGTAATAATTCCATCTTTTAACTCATATCCGGCACCATCTTTTACCCAAAGCGTATAGGCCGGGAAATTGTTTGGAGCAACCGATCCAATCGAATTATCAAGAACCTGACTCCATCTTTTCCCGATTTTTGTCCAATCGATATAAGCCGTTTTTGCATAGTAAGTAACAAAAGGATACGGATGCGAAGCATCATTTCCATTGAGTTTTGCCATGTATGGATTGAATTTATTGTTGGCAAAATCAATGGATTGCCCTGCTCCCGGAGTGTTCGGGTCGGAAATGTACAATTTGCCTCCGCTAACTGAAACCTGATAACAGATCAGATCGTGACCACCATATTTAGGGGTTCCATCAGCTCTTGTTCCGGTTTGCCTGTATATTCCGATTCCCTGAGGTTCTCCGGTAACTAACATTGCTCCTGCGATAGTATATAGCTTAAGCTTATCCAGTTCCTGATTTTTATCGATGTACTTTCCGAATAAGGTTGAAACAGTGCCATCCCATTCAAGGTCATTATGGATTACCGAACAGAACCTGTATCCTCTGGCATCATCCTGCCAAAGATTCGCATTGTCACTGAATTTATTATACAGGCTGCCATCACTGGCTTTCTTTTCAAAATAATACCACATAGCTGTCATATTTTGCCCTGCACACTGACCACCTGAAGCCGTGTATGATCCATAGTTTACAAACTCCCAATCGTCAACTCCGGGCTTAAATCCTGAAGCAATGATTGGCATAGAATTCAATATACTTTCGGAAATTGAACTGATGATAATGTTTGCTCCCCTGTTTGTCTCAACTGAAGCGCTTTTAAGCGTGACATCGCTACTTCGTAATTTATTGCCCGATAAAAAATGCCGGGTCAGTAAGGTGATTGAGTTTGCAGTATAATTCTCAACAGGTATTCCCTCCAGTTTTCCGGTAGCGTCATCAAGGTAAAATCCCAGTGGAATTTGACCTTCCGGAACTTTTACCGGGATGGTAACGCTCATTATTTCACTGGAATAGCCTCCGTCGCAGGAAATGTTTATCATCGGCGATATTGGGTTGAAATATTGCCCGAACTGATGACTTTTAATTTCAGCATACGAAACTGTTACCGCTTGTGCAGATGAAAATGAATTCGCCGGAATGGCAATTTCCATTCCGTCAACAGGGGTGCCTGGCTTTGAAATATTTATGTTAACTCCTGCAAGTCCCACCATACTATTAGCTACTTCTGTCGTGGTTCCGGTTACAATGCCATTGAGATTAGGAACACTTCCAGGTTCATCTTTATTTTTATCAAATAAATTGCAGGATGTGATCAGAAACATGAAAAGGAGAAATAAGGCTGAGGTAAAGGTCGGGTTTTTCATAGAAATTTCTAATTAGGATAAAATCAGGGAAAAATGAATCTAACTAAATAAAAGTCTATGAGTTAAAGATATGCATTATTTTAATATTTACAATTTTATTTTTTTCGATCGTCCTTTACTGAAAAATACTGTTCTCTATTCATGTCTGTCCGAATTTTTCATAATCGTCCTGAATGTGATGAGCATATTGATTGGGTAAAAAACCCGTAACTTATAGCTAACTATTACTGATTACAAAATCAGTTTTTTCGAAAAGATTTGTTCAATGTTTTCCTCTTTCACCTCCTGGTAAATTATATTTAATTCCTTGGAATAGGCATTTAGACAGACCAATTATTGAAGACTTACACAAGATCAATTCATGAATACCCAGATTGATCCATGGGATTATCATTTGATGAAACAACGGGTTGAAAAAGACCAGGTAGGACTAAGTTGCAAATTGAAAGACCTGAAAGCCGATAAGTCTCCCTTCAAGTAATACATTAAACACACGGTTCCTATGTTGGAAAACTTGGTATCATATTACAGGAAGTCTGATGGGAACACCAAAAAGAAGATATTAAGTTGCATCTTTTCGAAAAAAATAGTTTTAGAGAAATCTAAAGTTGCAACCTACGAATTCACATCGCCCATTAATGTTTTACTCAATGCCAGCAAGGTTTGCAGAGGGACAAAAAAAAGACAAGAAGTCGAAACTGACCTCTTGTCTTGTATGGCTCCCTTAATGGATGGAAGTTGCAACTGTTTTATTTCCTTTCAAAGTACAGGAAGTAAAGATATTTCCCAAAGTAGTTATTCCTAACATTGATTTTATTAATCCTGCTATGCAAATGTCCTCATTTTGAATACTGCTTTTTTCGATTCTGTTAAGTGATTTCCGTCGGGCAAGTTACCCTGGTATTAGTTATGAATCAGAGTAATTTTATGATTGTACTCTTTCACTATCTGCATGGTTGAATCGGTGTTAAAAACTGAGTTGAGTCCCTGTTCTTCCTGACCTGGATCGCCCATCAGGTCATCACCCGGTTGCCAATATATCCGGTCAGATTTGGGTCGGGCCAATCCACCATAGGCCCAAAAATTACAGCCGGCAATTTCACCGTTTGCTCCGGCACTGTGTAAAACCTGATCAAAGATATTGGTGTAATACAGATCCCTTGCAGTGGTGGGATTTGCAAGTCCGTACTTGTGGTTATCACGCGGTAATCCAAACTCTTCAATGACCAGTGGTTTTTTTAGCAGTTTGGCTATTGCCTGATGTTTAGAGATGTATTCGTTCGTTTTCAGAATCGCACCGTTGACTGTTTGAGAAATGGAATCAGGTTTTATCCAGCTCCAGTTTTTTGGCCAGATGTGGATGGTTAAGTAATCAATGTTGGGATCGGCATGAATCCGTTGATACAAATCCATATCATTTTCGCTGCCCATTTGTCCTTCGGAACCTGTTGTAATCAGGTGATTGCTATCCAGTGATTTTATCAATGCTGAAGTTTCTCTTAACCAGGTTTCGAACAAAGGTTTGTTTTTATTTGAAAATACACGCGGCTCATTGGCGATTTCCCAGGCCATGATGGCAGGATCATTTATATATGCAGTTTTTGAT
>Ga0302296_1003092_pt1 | contig 10835 bp, 10 predicted proteins | sample III_Fen_N3_1_FD_194546 | JGI IMG/M metagenome (GOLD analysis project Ga0302296, IMG submission 194546) | Peat permafrost microbial communities from Stordalen Mire near Abisko, Sweden - III_Fen_N3_1 | ecosystem: Environmental > Terrestrial > Soil > Wetlands > Permafrost | place: Sweden: Abisko... | reverse complement strand
TTTGAAATAAGGGAAGGAGAACGCGTATTTTTGCATGGAAAAATGGGTGTGGAAAGTCGACTTTTATAAATGCTATTTTGTCAGGCTGTGAAAATAATAATTTTCTGAAAACTGGGATATTGAAGGTAGGAGCTGGCTTGGTTATATCCTATATAAATCAGGACACCAGTTTTCTGCAGGGCGATATCAAGCAATTCTGTATTGAGAGAGAATTGGATGAAAGTTTATTTTGCACACTCTTACGTCAATTGGATATGGAACGTGTGCAATTTGCGAAGCAATTGGAAGCTTTTTCGGAAGGGCAGAAAAAGAAGGTTCTTATAGCGGCCAGTCTTATGACTCCGGCTCATATCTATATCTGGGACGAACCGTTAAATTATATTGATGTATTTACAAGAATGCAAATTGAAGAACTCTTACTGGCTTATGGACCGACAATGATTTTGGTAGATCATGATATCAGATTTCAGGAAAAAATAGCTACAAGAATTGTGGAAATGTAGGGGATTAGAGTTGAATAATCTTTTTGTAGAAGTAATTTGATTCTGCATTACCTTATACACTCTTGATTTTGGACGTTTTATACTGTATAATGCAATCACGTCCAATCTGGAAGAAATCTCTGACAGAACTGGTAGATAAAATATTGTATCTGACACTAATACTTAAGGTAGAAGTGGAAGGTGTGCAAGCTCATTATTTTTAGTTTATGAAATGTTTGCGCCTATTTTAGGCGCATTTTTTTTGAGGAGGAACTATGGAAACAGGAATAACGATAGAAACAAGGGTTGCCATTATTGGAATTATTGTAGATGATATCAATTCAGTGGAAAAACTCAACAATATTTTACATGAGTATGGAAACTATATTATTGGAAGAATGGGAATTCCCTACAAGGAAAAACATATCAGTATTATCAGTATTGCAGTGGATGCTCCAAATGATATCATTAGTGCTTTGTCAGGCAAATTAGGAAGACTTCAGGGAGTCAGCGCGAAAGCCGTGTATTCAAAATTACCAACAAAGGAAGACAGTTCAGATTCTGATGGAACTGGTGGGGGAGTATGAAATATCTTATCGATAAACTGTATGAAACCAACACTTTAGAACCAGAGGAATTTCGGAGCCTGATAGATGGAAGAACCACAGAACTAGCCGATTATCTTTTTGAGAAAGCAGATCAGGTTCGTAAAAAATATTACGGAAATAAAATTTATATCAGAGGACTTATTGAGTTTACTAATTATTGCAAAAATGACTGTTACTATTGTGGGATTAGAAAAAGTAATTCTAAGGCAGAAAGATATCGTCTTACCCAGGAAGAGATTATGGAATGCTGTAAGGTCGGTTACGACTTAGGCTTTCGGACTTATGTTCTTCAGGGAGGGGAGGATGGTTATTTTACCCAGGAAAGAATTGTTTCCATCATACGCGCCATTAAAGAAATCTATCCAGATTGTGCCATTACTCTTTCCATTGGGGAGTGGAGTCATGAAAGTTATCAGACTTTTTTTGATGCAGGAGCAGATCGATACCTTCTGCGTCATGAAACAGCAAATGATGAACATTATCAAAAACTACACCCTGAAAATATGTCACTGGAAAATCGGAAGGCCTGTCTTTATGATTTAAAATCCATTGGATTTCAGGTTGGATGCGGATTTATGGTGGGCTCCCCTTATCAGACGACAGATACCTTGGTAGAGGATTTGCTTTTTATTAAAAAGCTGCAACCTCATATGGTAGGAATTGGGCCATTTATACCTCATCAGGATACGCCTTTTGGCAGTGAGAAAGCTGGAACTCTGGAGTTGACTTTGTTTATGCTTGGGATTATCAGACTAATGGTACCTGAAGTTTTATTACCTTCAACAACAGCCCTGGGAACCATTCATCCACTTGGAAGAGAACTGGGGATTAAAGCTGGAGGCAACGTGGTTATGCCCAATTTATCTCCAACATCTGTAAGGAAAAAATATATGCTTTATGACAACAAAATCTGTACAGGTGATGAAGCGGCTGAATGCCGTTACTGTATGGAAAAAAGAATGGAGGGCATCGGCTACCAGGTAGTGGTATCCCGTGGAGACCATAATTTTATTGAGAAATAACACTGAGAGGGAAGAATAATCTGACCCATTAAGAGAGGATTTTTAAATGTATAATTCAAAATCAAAAAACGCAGAAGAGTTTATTAATCATGAAGAAATACTTGCAACTTTAGAATATGCCCAAGCCAATAAAACCAATCTGGATCTCATTGATGAGATTATTAAGAAAGCCAGATTAGGCAAAGGACTTAGCCACAGAGAGGCAGCAGTGCTTCTTGACTGTGAAGATAATGGAAAAAACCAGGAAATCTACAAACTTGCAGAACAAATAAAAAAAGATTTCTATGGTAATCGAATTGTAATGTTTGCACCTTTATATCTATCCAATTATTGTGTTAACGGTTGCGTATATTGCCCTTATCATGCTAAAAACAAACATATTGCACGGAAAAAAATGACCCAGGAAGAAATTCGCCGTGAAGTAATTGCCTTACAGGATATGGGCCACAAAAGACTTGTTCTTGAGACAGGAGAAGATCCTATAAACAGTCCAATAGAATATGTACTGGAATCCATTGAGACCATTTATGGAATCAAACATAAAAACGGAGCTATAAGGCGTGTAAACGTTAATATTGCAGCAACAACAGTGGAAAATTATACAAAGTTAAGAGATGCAGGCATTGGCACTTATATTCTTTTTCAGGAAACCTATCATAAAGAAAGCTATGAAAAGCTTCATCCAACAGGACCTAAACATAATTATGATTACCATACAGAAGCTATGGATCGAGCAATGGAAGGCGGAATTGATGATGTTGGAATAGGTGTTTTATTTGGACTGGAATTATACCGCTATGAATTTGCCGGTTTATTAATGCATGCAGAGCATTTAGAAGATGTATTTGGAGTAGGACCACATACCGTCAGTGTTCCAAGAATCAGACGAGCTGATGATATAGATCCTTCAGCTTTTGATAATGGAATAGATGAAGATACCTTTGCCAAACTGGTTGCCTGTATCAGAATCAGCATTCCTTACACAGGGATGATTGTTTCCACAAGAGAAACCAAAGAATGCAGGGAAAGAGTTCTTCATCTAGGAGTATCGCAACTCAGTGGAGGATCAAAAACCAGTGTTGGTGGCTACGCAGAACCAGAGGCAGAAGAAGAAAATTCTTCTCAGTTTGAAGTCAGCGATGATAGAACTTTGGATGAAGTGGTAAAATGGTTATTGGAACTAGGGTATATCCCAAGTTTTTGCACTGCCTGTTATCGGGAGGGAAGAACCGGAGATCGTTTTATGCAATTGCTTAAAAGTGGACAGATTCAGAACTGTTGTCATCCAAATGCCCTTATGACCTTAAAGGAATATATGCTGGATTATGCTTCTGCGGAAACCAGAGAATTAGGTGAAAAAATGATTCTAGCAGAACTTGGAAATATTCCAAAAGAAAAAGTCAGACAGGTAGCAGTAGAAAATCTTGAAAAAATTAGTCATGGAATTCGTGACTTTAGATTCTAGAAAGAAATAGGTTGAAACATGCTTTTCAACGTGAATTTACGTTTGCGAATAAGTCGCAGGCAGGAGGGTTAGTATGGGATTGAATGAAACCCCGTCAGCAAATAGAATACACATCGGATTTTTTGGCAAAAGAAATGCGGGAAAATCCAGTGTGGTAAATGCAGTAACAGCCCAGGATCTGGCCGTTGTATCTCCTATTAAAGGAACCACTACAGATCCTGTATACAAAGCAATGGAATTGCTGCCACTTGGTCCGGTTATGATAATGGATACTCCCGGAATTGATGATCAGGGGGAACTGGGTGAGCTACGTATTAAAAAAAGTTATCAGGTTCTCAATAAAACGGATATTGCCGTTTTGGTTGTAGATGGTTCTATTGGTATCGAGGCTGAAGAAAGATCTCTTATTCAGCTATTTGAGGAAAAACAGGTTCCTTATATTATTGTTTTTAATAAGTCGGATTTGCAGGAGACTTTTGCAGAAGTACCGGATTATGCCCTTTTAGTCAGTGCAAAAACAGGGTATCATATTCAGGAATTAAAAGAAAAAATTGCCAGTTTGGTAAAAATACAGGATACAAAATTTCAGATTGTTGGAGATATTTTAAATCCATCGGATTTTGTTGTGCTTGTGGTACCTATTGATAAATCTGCGCCAAAAGGCAGACTGATTCTACCACAACAGCAAACCATTCGTGATATTTTAGAAGCGGATGCAACTGCTATAGTGGTAAAGGAGTTTGAATTAAAAGAGACTTTGGAAAATCTGGGGAAACGACCCAAAATCGTTATTACAGATAGCCAGGTTTTTGCAAAAGCCAATGGAGATACACCTAATGATATTTTTCTTACCTCTTTTTCTATTTTGATGGCCAGATACAAAGGTGTTTTAAAAACCGCAGTAAAAGGTGCAAAAATCATCGACTCCCTTGTGGAAGGGGATAAAATTCTCATTGCAGAAGGTTGCACCCATCACCGCCAGTGCGATGATATTGGAACAGTAAAGTTACCCAGATGGATAAAAAATTATACCCAAAAACAGTTTGATTTTCATTTTACTTCAGGGGGCGAATATCCAGATCAACTTTCTGAGTACAAACTGGTGGTTCATTGTGGTGGTTGCATGTTAAATGACAGGGAGATGAAATATCGCCAGAAATGTTCGGAGGATTTACAGGTACCCTTTACCAATTATGGAATTCTCATAGCCTATATGCAGGGAATTCTAAAACGGAGTGTGGCTATGTTTCCGGAAATTTTAGCAGAGATAGAGGAGTAAGGGATGAGAGTGGAAAAGGATTTTCTTGGTGAGCGTACCATTGAAACAGACGTTCTTTATGGAATTCAGACATTAAGAGCCAGAGAGAATTTTTCTTTGCAGTATCATAATACAGATCCAAGTTTAATAGATGCTATTGTACAGGTAAAAAAAGCGGCGGCGCTTACTTATCAGGAATTAATCCCAGAACAAAAAGAACTTTATGGTGCTATCCTTTGGGCATGTGATGAAATATTAAGTGGAAAACACAAAGATGCCTTTGTTACCTGTGGTCTTCAGGGGGGAGCAGGAACTTCCACCAATATGAATATTAATGAAGTGCTTGCTAATCTGGCACTTATCAGACTTGGTCACAAGCCTGGTGAATATGATTATGTACACCCTTTGGATCATGTAAATAAAGGACAATCCACTAATGATGTTTATCCAACAGCCCTTAGAATTGCAGTGATTTTAAAACTTAGGAACTTATCCCAGGCCTGTGCCAGTTTACAGGAATCTTTTCAGAAGAAAGAAAATGCTTTTGACCACATACGTAAACTTGGCAGAACAGAGTTGATGGATGCGCTACCCATTACCCTTGGACAGGAGTTTGGTTCTTATGCTCAGGCAATTTCCAGAGATCGCTGGAGACTTTATAAGGTTGAAGAACGTCTGAGACAGGTGAACATTGGTGGAACTGCCGTGGGAACCGGTAATAATGCCCAGAAAAAATATCGGTTTGGGGTATTGGAACAACTTAAGAATCTCACAGGCATAGGACTTTCAGCAGCTGAATATCCTATGGACATCACACAAAATAATGATGTGTTTGTTGAAATTTCGGGATTAACCAAAGCATTGGCAGTAAATCTAATGAAAATCTCTGGTGATCTCAGGTGGATGAATTCTGGACCTAAAGGAGGTCTTGGAGAAATCAAACTGGCAGCAATGCAAATGGGAAGCACAATTATGCCGGGAAAAGTCAATCCGGTTATACCCGAGATGGTTATACAGGTGGCAATGAAAGTGATTGCCAATGATTCTGCAATCACTATGGCAGCGGCTCATGGGGAGTTTGAACTTAATGGATTCTTACCATTGATTGCCGACTCACTTTTAGAAAACATGAATCTTCTTACAGCTGCAGTGGAGATATTCCAAAATAAGTGTATTGAAACTATAGAATGCGATGATGAAAGATGTAAGGAATTACTGGAGGCTTCTTATGGATTTGGAGTGGATTATATAGAAAAGCTTGGCTATGACAAAGTAGCCGCAATTCTAAAGGAAGCTCACGGGGATCCCAAACTTGCTAAAGAAATTCTTGAAAAAACTTGAGATAGTAAGAAGAATTTTGGTAGCGATTATTTCAGTGTGTTTGACATTTCAATTTCCCAATACCCATGGCACAGGATGTACTCTGTCGTCTGCTATTGCATGTAATCTTGCAGATGGAAAGAGTCTTGGTGAAAGTATAAAAAATGCAAAAAGTTACCTCACAGGTGCATTGCGTGCAGGGCTTGATTTAGGTGAAGGTAGTGGGCCGCTGGAACATACCTACTGTATTTAAAAAAATGTAATTTGGCAAATCAATATAGTGACGAATGCACCTGGAGTTGTGAGTGTAAACAATAAATTTTATGGCAATCTTTTTTTATAATATATTACGATATAACTGCTCTGGCAAAGATGGCAAACAGAATAGCTCCGAGACCACACAATCCTGCACCTAATAAAAACGCAACAGGTAGATTGTAATCAGCCAAAACTCCAAAAACCACATTTGTTCCAATTCCAACACTGTCAATAATTACAGCATTTATACTCAAAGCGGTAGCTCGATTATGGGTAACTATCTGATTATTTTGCAGGTGTGTTTGGAGGGGTTGAAATAAACTAAAGGAAATTCTCAATATCAGAATAGCAATGACACTAAGCCATGGGTTAGCAGTAAATGCCATAATAACACAGGAAAAAAAGGCAGCTAAATAAAGTATGATAGCAGTGCGGGTTAGCCCAAACTTTTTTGTGAGTCTCATTGACAAGACACCGCACAATCCTGCCAGCGTGACGCCAATGTAAATGTATCCTATGGCAGAAGCAGATAAACCGCATTTCACATACTGTAACTGATTGAGAAATACAGTAATGGTTTGATGAGTTTCATTTAAAAAGGCTACACTCATAAGAAAAACGAGCAAATATTTATTTTTCAGCGTCTGCCTTAGTAAGGGAAGAAAATCATTTACACTGGAATGATGAGAATCTTCGTTATGTACTTCGTTAATAAAAACAGATAAAAGAGCCGCCACACCATAACTTAAAACAGTTAAAAACCCAGCCATTTTATAATCATCTTTTACTACTATAGAAAAAATAAGCGCAGCAATCATTAGACCAGAGGTTTGCAGACTGTTGTATATACCAAAGACCTGTTGACTTTTATTTTTTCCGCAGGAGAGATAGAGTACGCTGGTATCTACTCCGGACAATCCTGCAATTACAATACTTAGAAGCAAACGTTCCAGAAGAAAATCCCCAAAGCTATCTGCCTGCCAAAAGATAATTTTTGAAACGAAATATAAGCCACAGCATATCATCATAGTATGTTTATAACCTATTTTATCGGCAATAATACCCCATGGAAGTTCTAATATGAGACACAAAGCGAGAGAGATGCTCTCTATGATAGTAATTTGCATAACAGAAACACCTTGAGCCTGACGGTACAATGTGGCAATAGGACCATAAAATACCATGCCTTGCAAAAGTGCAATGCCATACATTAAATATATATTTTTTTTATTCAATTAAGAGTTACCTTCCTTTCCAATTTACGGTACAACAAGAAAACATCACAAAAAATGTAATGTAAATAAATGTATGTAGGAGTGCATTAAATTGGACAATTCATGGATTTGTACCTCCGGTATTGTTTAGATAAGAATTATAACATATTTAAAAGGACTAATTACATTTTTTTAAGACGAAATAACCCTGTTTTGAGTTAAGAGAAGATGCGCGATGTAAATAATTTTTTTAAGTATTTTTTATGTTATTATAAATGTAAAATGATATAATTCAGGATACTTGAATGTCGAATTACAGATGAAGTATTAGTATTCAGGTACTAATAAGAGAAAATGTGGATTTGTTTAAGCAATAAATATATGTAATAAATATAAAATGAATTTTATAGGAGCAACAGATGGAAATAGAAATATTAAATACGGATAGTGAAAATAAAGATTTTATTGAACTTATAAAGCAATTGGATGAAGACCTGAAGGTACGATATGGGGAATTACAAAAACAATATGATAAACATAATAAAGTGGATTATATAAATGATGTGGTATTGATATATAAAGATAAAGTGCCGGTTGCGTGTGGAGCCTTTAAAAAATATAATGAAGATATTATAGAAATGAAACGAATATTTGTAAAAAGTGAAAGCAGGCAACAAGGCTTATCAAAAATAATAATGAATAAATTAGAAGATTCTGCTAGAATTAAAGGCTATAAGTACGCAATACTGGAAACAGGAGTCAGACAATTTGAAGCAATAAATTTGTACAAGAGTGTGGGATATGAAATAATACAGAATTATGAACCCTATGTTGAAAATGCAAATAGTGTTTGCATGAAAAAAGCCTTATAAACTACTCTAAAAAGATCTACAGGGATGGAAAACACATGAAAAATAAGTTAAATTATTATATGCCCGCAGAATGGGAATTGCATGAAAGAACATTGATTGAGTGGCCGGTAAAAGAATCTTTAGTCTGGTCAGAAAACCATAAAGAAGTATTGAATGGTTATGCAAATGTTGCAAATGCAATCTCAGATTTTGAAAAGGTTACGTTGATTGTAAATCAGGACACCTATCAGGAAGCCAGAGAATTATGTAATGAAAAGGTGGAACTTCTGACGATACCCCACAATGATGCCTGGTGCAGAGATAATGGTCCTACTTTCTTATGGGATAACGAAAAGAATCTGGCAGCAGTCAATTGGACATTCAATGCTTGGGGAGAAAGATTTAAGCCATATGATCTGGACAATCAGGTTGCACCAAAAATATTAGAGCATTTTAATGTTCCCTGTTATGATGCCAGTATCATTTTAGAAGGTGGTTCTATACATGTTGATGGAGAAGGCACTTTACTTACTACAAAAGAATGTCTTTTAAATACGAACCGAAACCCTAATTTAGAAACATCAGAAATTGAAGAACAGCTCCAACATTATCTTGGTATTAAGAAGATAATCTGGTTAAATCAAGGACTTTTTGGAGATGAAACAGATGGACATGTGGATAATGTTGCCTGTTTTGCAGAACCAGGGGTAATATTGATTCAGACCTGCAAAGATCCAAAGGACCCAAATTATAGTATTAGCAATGAAAATCTGGAGATTTTAAGAAATGCTACCGATGCAAGCGGACGAAAAATTCGGATTATTGAGATACCTGGACCACCAGCCAGATACTATAATGACGTAAGGTTAACCTTAAGTTATCTGAATTTCTATATAGTAAATGGGGGTATAATTCTTCCAGTGTTTGGGGATGATGCAATGGAATACGATAAAGAAGCAGAAAAAATTCTGCAGCAGGTATTTCCGGAACGAAAAATAATAACAGTGGACGGAATGGCATTAATTAAAGAAGGTGGAAATGTTCATTGCATAACCCAGCAGATGCCGGAAACAGATACCACCAATAACAAACAACCCGGTTTGCCCCCAAAATGCGCGAGTATTGCCACAGAATGGAGATAAGTATGAGAAATGTAAAGGTTGCAGCAACACAAATGAGCTGTTCCTCAAATATAGAAGATAATATTATAAAAGCAGAAGGTTTTGTCAGAAAAGCTGCTGCTCAGGGAGCACAGATCATATTACTTCAGGAGCTTTTTGAAACCTTATATTTTTGCCAGAAAGAAAAGGAAGAAAATTATAAATTTGCAATGCCGGTGGATCAGAACAGGGCGATTCAGCATTTTCAAAAAGTTGCAAAAGAGTTAAAAGTGGTGCTTCCTATCAGCTTTTATGAAAGGAAAAATAATGCCAGATATAATTCCATTGCAATTATAGATGCAGATGGCGAAGTGCTTGGCGTTTACAGAAAAAGTCATATTCCTGATGGACCGGGATATGAAGAAAAGTATTATTTTAATCCGGGAGATACCGGATTTAAGGTATGGAATACCCGATATGCGAAAATTGGCGTTGGAATCTGCTGGGATCAGTGGTTTCCAGAGGCAGCGAGATGTATGGCACTTATGGGAGCAGAAATCTTATTTTATCCTACCGCAATAGGATCAGAACCACAGGATGCCTCTATTGATTCCAGAGATCACTGGCAACGTTGTATGATTGGACACTCTGCTTGTAATCTGCTTCCGGTGATAGCATCCAACCGTGTGGGTCTTGAGATAATAGAGGATTCCAGTATCAATTTTTATGGTTCTTCCTTTATTACTAATGGCGTTGGTGAAAAAATTGCAGAAGCTAATCGAACTGAAGAGACTATTTTAGTTGCGGAACTGGATTTAGATGCAATTGAAGATAAAAGAGCAGAGTGGGGAATTTTCCGTGACAGAAGGCCGGATTTATATAAGGTTATTTTAACCTATGATGGAGCAGATGCATGAATATAACCGTGAGACTTGCAGAGAAAGAAGATTTTGAGAGTGTTTTTCCATTATTTGAACAGTTGTGGCCAAATAAGACTTTAAACCAAAAAGAACTAAGGAATGTGTACAATCGGGGAATAATATCAGATTCAGATGTATTATTTTGTCTGGAATCAGATAACAACATCATTGGATTTTGTGCATATGCAATTATCAACAATTTGTGGCAGGCAGGATACATATCCTACATATATGCTATGATTGTCGATGAAAAATACAGAGGCAAAGGATATGGTTCTCATTTACTGAAGGAAGCCATAGAAAAATCAAAAACTCAGGGAATGAAAAGGGTTGAATT
>Ga0302296_1003089_pt1 | contig 10840 bp, 11 predicted proteins | sample III_Fen_N3_1_FD_194546 | JGI IMG/M metagenome (GOLD analysis project Ga0302296, IMG submission 194546) | Peat permafrost microbial communities from Stordalen Mire near Abisko, Sweden - III_Fen_N3_1 | ecosystem: Environmental > Terrestrial > Soil > Wetlands > Permafrost | place: Sweden: Abisko... | reverse complement strand
AGTATTTAAAAAGTAGTTCCATATCATTTTTAGTTTGAATTAATGATACAAAGGTACAGTGCACGAACCTTGCGGGTCCGGCACTATTTACTGCTATTCGGGTAAAATTTACTGAAAGGCTTATTTTGGGTCTTTAAAATCGGACGGAGAAACGCCGGTGGCTGCTTTAAAGTACTTGGCGAAATAGGATGGATCGTCAAAAAGCAGAAAGTAAGCTACTTCCGAAACTGTGAGTCGGGTATTGCGAAGCAAGGATTTTGCTTCAAGAATGGTGCGCTCTTTTATAATTTGGGTAGGTGTTTTGCCGGTCTCTTTTTTTACCGTATCGCTCAGGTAGTTGGCACTTACGTTTAGTTGAGCGGCAAAATTGGACACGGCTAGCAACTTGTCGGCATGTTGCGAAGCTATTTCGAAGAAATGCTTTTCCAGTAGGTCGTCGAATAGTTTCGACAGTGTAGCCGGCTTATCGGTTTCCGGTACCGCAGTATGTTGTTCGGCATACCATTTACGGGCATTGAGCAACACCAACGACATATAATGGTAAATGTATTTCAACTTGTCGGTTTCAGCCCCGGTATAGTGAGCATGCATCTCTTCCAGTAACGGAATCAAATCTGCCAGTTGCTCCTTGTTCAGATGAAGCTGCACATTGGCATCCAGCTTGAAGAATGGATATTCCGTGTAAATAGAACTACCGGAAAACAAGCGGATAAATTCCTCCGAAAACACAAACACATAGCCTTTCCAGGGTTTGATCTTTTTATAGTACCGCAACTGCTGTGGCGACATAAAATAGAAAGAGCCCGGCTTCATACTGTATTCCCGCATGCCTATTTTGTAGCTCGCTTCGCCATCAGTGAGCAACGACACCGAAAAAGTATTGGTACGAAACAGCTGCGTTTCCTCCGAATGTGTTTCGGGAGCATCTTCGTGGCGATGGATATGAAAAAGATTGGACTGCGGCGCAACCGTTTTCAACGCTTTCAGAAAAGCGCTTATATCCTTAAAATAGGAGATAGCATCACTTGCGTCCATATACCTTAATCTGTTTTTCTATTGCAAATATACTATTTATTTCGTGGCGAAAAAAGGGAGCTAAAAGGCAGTTGCAACTAAACGCGATATGGCTTGTCCCAAATTATCGGGGTCAGACAGCCAATGAACGAGGTATGTGTTTGTTAGCAGCTGGCTGTTCATTCGTTATTTAGTCATCATTTATTTATCATTCTGTTTTGTTGTGTGTCGTCATCAAAAGCCAGTTTTGTTGTTTTCTTGTCAAATGTGCAAACTATAAGCAAAATTGCGGTCAACTTGCACAACACTAACTAATTTACACCGAACAATAGAAAATCAATGCAATACTAATTGAATCGTATCACTTTTAATTATCACCTCTCCCCAACTGCCTTCCAAAAAAAATTTATTCCCTTCATAAAAGAAACTATCAATATTCCCAAGATCTTTTAAATTATTCGCATCGTAAGAGTAATTCTCTGTATTCTTTTCTATCCAACGGATTTCAACAATTTCAGAAAAAATAATTTCTCCATGACGATAACAATATCGTTCGTTTATTTGAGGCGTTTTGTAATATGGATGTGATTCGCATAATACAAAATCTACTTTAAACAATATCTTATCTGATTGTTCGATGATTTCTAAAACATAACTATCCTCTAGATAAATATTCTTTAGCACTTCGATATTAAAATATTCTTTCATATACGTTTCATCGGCAATCTTTGGAATTCTGTAAATTTTCAAATAATACTGTTTTATTTTTTCGACTTGCTGCTAACGACTGATAATATGCGATTTGCGGAAGCATTCTCTGTCGTGAAACGACAAAGTGAATGCGGGAGCAAAACCTGCTAAATGCACGTCAGCCAGCCTGTGCCCATAGCGGGTGTTAGGGGCTGGTTTTTCATTCAATATATATCTTCGTCTTTCAAACTTGTTTGTCTAGCAATAAATCTGAAAATCTTCGTGTAACTGCTTTTCGAATCATAATTGTCTCTACCTGCCTTTAAGTACCGCCCATTATATAAATGTAGACTTGGTGAAATCCTTATTTGGTATCCATTTTCAGAATGTCCTTCAAATATCATTCGTGAATCATCTGCTTCGGCTTGGCTTAGATCAAATTCAGGTTTCGATTTCCAAAATTTAGCTGAGTCCACCAAAATTTCCAAAGAATCCCAAACAGCTCTCGAAATTCTCACTCGCTTATTCAGAACTAAATGATAGTTGCAATTTATGTAAACTTTTGCAATCGAGTCTTCTAAAGTTTTTTGTATTGCCTTGCAACGAAGTTTTTCATTTTTGTCTGCTTTCTTTGTGTCAATAGGTTCAACAAATACTATTGGTCCAGGATTCTTGATAAAAGGAAAGTCTACACGCCGATTTAGCTCTTTTACTATTAATACAATGCTATCTCTACATTTCTCAATTGTTACTACTAATGGAGTATGATAACCTGATCTTATTGAGGTCAAACGGTAGACGTCTTTCTTTAAATAATGGCTATACAAAATAGGTTCATTCATTTTATAATACATGTATGAATACATTCTTTGTGTAGAGGTCTTTTTCAAATCAATTTCGAACGTGTCTTTCAAAGTTCTTATGTCAATGTCGAAATTATGTGCATATCTTCTTTTACCTATTTCAGAAAATGGAATTATGTCATGTCCGTTGAAAAATCCGAAAATTGTATCTAGGTATAATTCGATTGGATAATATTTTGCTAATGAGTCACTAGGAATTCCATTTTTGTCACAGTTTTCAAGAGCTCTAAACTCAACTGCAATTATATCTTTTTTCGAGTGTCCACAACTCAAAAAAAGTAGTATGATAAATCCTAAAATCACTCTATTCATGTATTTCTTTCTTTTTTCTAAACTGCCACTAACGACCTAGGCTATGGGTATTTGTCCGTCAGCTGACGGAGGGAGCATTCGCTGTCCGTCGGCTGACGGACAAAGTGAATACAGGAGCAAAACTGCCGGAATGCACGTCAACCAGCCAATGAACGCGTGTGTTAGGTGTAGTTATTTTTTTATTTTCTGTTCTCTGGTTTTAATTGTCAATATATGTCTTTTGTAATAATAATCTGAGATATAATAACCGTCTCTAAATTTGACATAACGAGTCGATTTAGTTATAAATCCATCTTTTGAGTATTCATAAATTGTAGAGTTGGGGAAAGGAAACTCAATCGTCAAATCTCTTACAAGCCTATTGTTGTTATCGTATTCACCAAACCATTCGCTTGCTGAATTCTCACAATGCTTAACACCAGGTTTATTCTTAATGTAAATATGACAAATATTCCCTTTTGTATCATATTCATAGATTTCAATTATCTCGCTGTTTTCTACAGATTTCTTGAATCCATTTGGATAATAACTGATTTTCCAAGTGCCACAGAATAATAACTTATTTCTACCGTCATATTTATATTTAGCTGTACCTGCTATAGCTCCTTCAGCAGATAGAAATAATGGCTTCCCATTTCTGTCAAAACGGTAAATGTAGTTTGTTCCAAAATCCCAAGTGGTATATTTTTCATATGTCATGTATCCTAAGCTGTCATATTTTTCGACATAAGATTCAATATCTTTTACTTCGTATATCTTTTTTGCATTTATTATTTCTTTTGGTATTGAGTGTAATAATAATCTATGTCCAACATCTATGTCTTCAAATGCGAGTGAGTTATATTTATTCTTTTGATTTTCTAATGATTTGTCAATAAAATTTGTGTCCATTTTCTGAAATAAAAAACTATCTTCAGAAAAGTCGACTTTTATGCCTGTTTGTCTTATACAAGAGCACAATAGTAAGCAATATACAAATCCTATACTTATTACAAAGAATCTCTTTTTTCTATTCTGTTTCTTCTCCATTGTATATTTTAACTTAAAATTCACGACTAATCTCAATGGATTTAAAATTCATTTTAGTCGAACAAGTCTGTACTGCATTTTTTATTTTTATAATTACACCTAACGACCGAGGCTATGGGCATTTGTCCGTCAGCTGACGGACAAAGTGAATGCGGGAGCAAAACCTGCGGAATGCTCGTCAACCAGCCAATGAACATAGAGCGTGTGTTAGGCGGTCGTGCTTTTTTTAAATTTGTATTTCACCATTCGTCTAATGTTTGAGTTTTTCTTTTTCCTCTAAATGCAAACTTGACATAAGCTAGAGAAATTTCTTTTGATAGCTCATGAATCATTTGTTCCGTAAATTTGGTTTCATTTTTATATTGGTAAAACACTTTGTTAATCGTTTTCTGAATTATATTGCTTATTTCCTTGTCGGATTTAATCTTGTTCGCGATATCTAATACCCGACTTAATTTATTTGTTATTGTTGTAAAATCATTTTGACAAATCTTGGACGTAATATTAATTGCTTCCTTTTCTAATTTCAATTTTACTTGTTTTTCTACAACTTGACTTTTTAATACATCATAGCAATAAGTGGAAGAAATATTTTTACCTTCATACTTATCTGATAATATAATTAGGAATGAATAGGAACTAAAGAATTCAATAAAACAAAATAGTAGCTTAGAATATTTATTTCCTCTTAAATGAATTAGATGAACAATCTCGTTAGTATCTTTTTTATAGATAGGTTTTGTCGGATAATAATGTTTGATAATATTTAATTTTTCATTACCTTTTAAATACTCAAATAAGTGCTTTACTTGTTCTTTCTCGTTAGCAGTCAAAATATAATAGTCTACTGCTGTTTTTACGATAGAGATAAAAGCTAAATCTCCTCCAATTGTTATTTCGTTTGATAAATGTTCATTTAAATACTCCTCTTTCCATTGAAATTTTTGTTTTGCAACTTCTAAATCCAACTCTGGATGCTTTTTTCTAAGTCCTTTTAGAATATTCAAAAGCTCTTTCTCTGTTCTAGCTGAGATTAAATATTTAGTTTCCCCACCTTCGACTTTCTTTTTAAAATTTGGTTTAGAGTGAATTGGTCTGTCTCCATCAATATGATATTCTCTACCGTCTTCAGTCTTTGCTCCTTTTATTATCTGGTTTTTACCACTATCCCGTTTTACATTTAAATAACTAGATAGGAATAATAATTGATTCGCTAATTCAGTATCCGCTTCGTGCCCAAATTTCGAATTACATATATTACACAGTAGATCTTTAGATTTTAGGTGTCCACCAATTGAGTTAAGAAGAATATGTTCTTTACTCGAATTCTCTAAGGTTAGAGGCGTATCACAAATATAACAATTGGTCATATGTCAATTATATGAAGGTTTGATTTTCAAAATTAAAGACCGTAAAAGTCTCACATCTATCTTTTTTTTCTAGCATGCCGCCTAACGACCGAGGCTATGGGCATTTGGCGGTTTGCGGGAGCATTCGCTGTCGTGGAACGACAAAGTGAATGCGGGAGCAAAACCTGCTAAATGCACGTCAGCCAGCCTGTGCCCATAGGCGTGTGTTAGCACCAGTTATTTCTTCTTTTTTTTTTTCTTGTCGCAATATAAGTAAATCATGTCTCCTGTTCCTACGGTCTCATCTCCAAGCGATACAGCTTTATGAAGGTCTTCACAAGCACTCAAAGTCTGTTCTTGAGTCGGATTAATAGTTCCCTTTGAAGTGTATACGTTTATTTTCGCATTTCCTCTGTTTCCGTATGCTTCCATATAATCAGGTTTCAATTCTATGGCTTTGTCGTAATCTTCAATAGCACCTTTAAAGTCAAAGTTATTACCTTTACAAGCCCCACGATTAAAATAGGTTTGCGCAACCGTTGGATTTAAAACAATAGCTTTATCATACAATTTTATAGCTTCATCATTTTTAAACTGTTTGCTTAACTCTAATGCTTGACTTGTTAGTTCCATAAATTCAGGTGAATAACTCGCTTCTCCATTTATAAAGTAGTATTGGGCTGTCAATTTACCGTCACTTGAATATTCAAAATAATCTCCTTGCTGCACGCCATTCGATAAATTGATAATTGCATGAACTTGCCCATTTTCGTAATAGGCTTTTAGGATACCATTTTCCTTTCCATTCTTAAATAAAGCTTCTTGTTTTAGTTGTCCGCTTGGGTAGTATTCAATGCTTGAACCTTCATTCTGTCCAGCCACATAACTTCTTTCAAGGCTTTTTTTTCCATCTTCATAATACATAATTCTTAAGCCGCTAACTAGGCCATCTTTGAATTCGCCTTTTCCTTTGACTTTCCCATTCTCGTAATACTCAATGAATTCGCCAGAATATGGTTTTGCTTCTCCTTTCTTTGTCCAAAGTCCATTTACCCTTTCGAGATTATTGATATTCGTCTGTCCAAAAATCGAAGTTGTCGTACAATAAAGTACAAAAAGTATTGCTGTTATTTTTCTCATTATAGTTGAGTTGTTTTTTTTATAATTGGTGCTAACGACCGAGGCTATGGGCATTTGGCGGTTTGCGGGAGCACTCGCTGTCGTGGAACGACAAAGTGAATGCGGGAGCAAAACCGCCGGAATGCACGTCAGCCAGCCAATGAACGAGGCGCGTGTTAGGGGCTAGTAGCTTTGTCATTAAGTTTGTTTTTCGTTGGCTGTTTTACGCTAAAAGTCCGTTTGTTGCAACGTCAGCCTGTATTTTTGTTATTCTCTTATCGACCAAGAAATCAGTCGTAAAGTTAAGAGTTTTTCTTAAATTATTCTAGTCATGTTTTTAGTTTCAACAAACCTACCATTTATAATCAATTATATTTTCACTAAAGATTCTAGGACGTGACTCATCTTCCATAAATCCCAAATTAGCGTCATTGAAATGAAACTCCAATCTAAGATTTTTTTTAGTCTCAAGAAATCGTTTTCTGTTCCTAAGATATATCTGTGTTTTAATTACATACTTATTATGTGGCAGAATTCTGACTATTCTATCAATCACCTTTGTCGGTGGTTTAAAAATCAATTTCTTTTCAAAGTAAAGATGTTCATCTGCATCAACGAACCTAACACCAGCAGCAGTAAAACCAAATATCCATGAATAACTAGTTGCATTCTCGTGAAAGGAAACAGAGGAGTTGCCTGTATTCACTATGTCAATTTGAGTCAAATAACAATCGCTTTTACCATAACGCTCAAGTATCTTGACATATAACTTTAAGTTTTTATAGTTCGGGTTAGATTTCCTCGTTGAACGATGACCCTCAGCATTCAAATCAAGGATGCAGAATAAGACAAATAGAAATATAAAGTATTTTTTCATTTTTTATGTCATTATGGTTGTACATGAATAAAAAGTCGTTTTCTTTTCTTATCTTTTCTTCCTTAAAAATCTTCGAGGAATTGTCCGCAAAGCAGAAGTCTGAAAGTCATCAAATTCTGTCGTTACAGATTAGTCAAGTCGTATCACAAAACGTACAGTTCGTCAAAGATTTTATTCCAAATAGCAGAAATGTCTTTTTTTTCTGCTACTGCCCCTAACACGTATATATGCTTAGTTGAAAGTTGTGTATGTCTATTTTACTAAACAGATATCACTTATAGCTACTGAATTGTATCTGCGTAATATATTTACAATTAGACAAATATGAAAATTACAGTTTTTAGTTCTACTAACCATATCCAACCTGTTAATATTGAATGGTAGTAATACGCAAGCTTCTATTTTTAATTAAAATTCAGTCCCAAAGGTAGAAACAAATTTTCGCATTAACAACGTATCTTTTAATTAATTTTAAAAATAGTTGTTTTTTGCTATAGATGATGGAACTAGCTGGTACTTACGACATTCTATCTTATAGATCAGAAGCGGCATTACATCGTTTTCGGCAGCATATAGAGTGCCGTAAAGGCAGGAAAAAGGGATGTATTGTTGTGTCAATGCGATTGGGCGGTTGAACAAGTCGGGTGGGTAAAATAATGGAGTGCAAGGATAGGGCGTTGAGTCGTATAAATAGAACTATAGATCACTTTTTTAAGACAACAAAGCACCTTGGAGAAACTACAAGGTAGCTTGAAGGAATAGAAATGTACCTTGAAGAAATAGAAAAGTACTTTATAGAAATAGAAAAGCACTTTATAGGAATAGAAAAGTACTTTATAGTTTCTACAAGGTCCTTTGTTATAACTCGAAAGTTATCTGTAAATAACAAGAAATGATTATATTTATCACACAGAATTAAAGGATATAAAAAAGCAAGAAGAAGTATTATCCGAATTAAGTGCCGAAGACGAGGGTCTTGATATTATCATTTTATCCAATTACCTAAAGCTCAAATTGTGCATTCAGCCCTACTATTGGCTAACCCTTGTAGGAGACATTTCTATTTAAATATCATCACTTTTGCCAAGTATAAAATCATATTTTTTTATCTCACCTTTTTTAAGCAAACATATTTCAGTTTGTATTAATGCAGTAAGCGAATTTGCGACTACATTGCGTTCCCAACTTTCATTTTGAAGTTCTATGATTTGTCCGAATGTTCCTTCATCGCTGGGGTCCGTATCGTAGAGTAAGTAATCGCCATTTCTGCCCGTTGCAAATGGTATCCATTTTGGATTGGCATAGTCGTCTGCTTTTACTTTTTCTGAGTATTTATCTAAATTATAGACTTCTGTGCTAACACCAAACTGCAAATTTTGAATGCCTTCCCATTCTTTTTTTATGTCTTTAAATGGTATCAGATCATAATCCCAACCGTTAGTAGAAAAACTAAAAACAGACGTAACAGGGTTGTATAGCACATTGTTGATTTTATAAAAATTGAGCAATTCATCCGGAATCAGAATGTCATCATCTAACTGTAAGTAATTTTCAATATCAATCACTGTAATTCCATGAGCTAAATTAAAATAGTCATTATTTTTAGGAACAATCTGCTCAATTTTCTCAATCCACTCTATCCATAATGGCTGCAAATATTTAAATTTTTCATCCAGTGATAACGGAATTGGAATTCCCATTTCTTTGGGTTTTTCATACTTGCTTATTTCTATAGCTTTAATTATCTGGTCATCAATATCAAACCAAAAGCTGATTCCATTTAAAACAATTGCTCCACCATTATCTCCCTTAAAAAGTTTAATTCTTTTATCTTTATTATTTTTATAATAACTAATCGCATCTTCATTGTTGAATTTCACTTCTCCATCAAAATTTTGCTTTGGGCTAAAATCATATTTTTCAAAAGACAAACATATCAATAAACTATTTACGAATTTACCATCTTTGGAGTATCCCAATATACCGTGGTTGTCCCAAGTATAAATTTGATTGTATTTGGACTTGGTCAATCTACAATTTCCCAATGTATTTTTCAAGTTCTCTATATCAATTGGGAATTCAAAACAGGCATCGTTTATTTCAAAAGTATTTTCAGTCAAATTTATTTCTATCATAAATCTATTATCACTATTTTCATTAAACTCCAAACATTGCTTCACTATCTATTTGCAAAAATGCAATTAGAGTGGGAATAATTTCATTCTCTAAAAATATAATTTCAGGTTTTGAGACACGGTCATTACTAATAAATGAGCTAATCTCTATAGCTTTAGCACCGGGCTTAGATATGCTTGTCACATTATATGTATAACTATCGGATTTAGACGAGATAGCTATATTATAAATATTACTCAATGCTATTTTTTTCTTTTTTGCAAATGGGGTCATTTTATACAAGAAATCATCCTGCTTATTAAATTCAATTTGAGTTTTTCCTTCTATCAATATTCTAAAAAGTCCATTCACAATAAAAATTCCCCCAAATAAGATTCCAAAATATATGCTATCTCTCCATATACCACAAACAGAGAGTGCAACACCAATACAGACTATAGCAATGCCTGAGAATAAGTGTGCCTTGCTGTTTTGTTTATCATACAGATAGGGTTCATAAGTAATTTTGTAATTGGTTTGTGTAAAATTGTAGTAATTGGGCATATTAAATAGTTACATATATCAATTATTCGCCATTATTTGATTGATTTCTTCACTAATGCTACGCATTTTTTTTGCCGAAATATTTTGTCCCAGAAGCACTTCTTTATACTTACCACTTTGTTCAAACCCTAATTTAAAACTGTTTCCTGTAGTAAGTCCATATAAATTTTTGATATTTTCTTTGGTGACTCCATCCAATTCATCGAATCGAAATTCTTGAAATTCGGCGCCCAGGCCTTTGGAATATTTAAAGGTTTTTTGTTTGGGATAAATAATAAATTGTTTGGTGCCGCGCCAAAAAATTATCAGTGAGAAAAGCAACATTATTCCAGCAAAAAATAATAAATTATTTTTTTGAGAGTCAAGATAGTTTTTCATGCAAAAAAGTGCAGATACTGCCAATGCCCCTCCAATAATTACGGTTGAAACCACTCCTTGTTTTTTTAAAGAGTAGCCACCATCAGTTGTTTGTGTAAAATTTTCGTACATAATTGTGTGTGTTTAGTATAAGTTATTTGTGTATTTTTTTGAGAAAACTGCAATTATCATTCCAAATCTTCAATTTCAACTTCCAGTCTATTCGCAATATAAAACTGTGCTTTCATTGTTCAAAAAAAATCATTAAACAACTACCCCACAAGGAGCTGGTTGTTTAGTTACACTAAATAAAAAAGGCTGAATGCATCTAGTGCACTCAGCCTTATATTGTTTTATCCGAGCAACTTATCAGAATAAGTTCGGTTTCATTTTCTTCGCATTTTCCAGCGAGATCAAGTCGGGTTTCTTGGTTTGTTTATGACGCAACACTTCGTATTCTGCGGCAATTCCGGCCTTGTACTCCACTTGATTTTTGGCACTCATCAACTGCGCCACCACATGCGTATTGACGGATGCATCTTTTACGTGAA
>Ga0302296_1003082_pt1 | contig 10850 bp, 9 predicted proteins | sample III_Fen_N3_1_FD_194546 | JGI IMG/M metagenome (GOLD analysis project Ga0302296, IMG submission 194546) | Peat permafrost microbial communities from Stordalen Mire near Abisko, Sweden - III_Fen_N3_1 | ecosystem: Environmental > Terrestrial > Soil > Wetlands > Permafrost | place: Sweden: Abisko... | reverse complement strand
CTACAGACTAAAAATATCCCGGCTCTCAACCTATTTCCCCCCTGCATCTCAATTGCGTCACATCAGTAACTGATGTTATCGTAGTAGCTCTGACGTTTTTCCAGTTTTAAATCTTGTAACAAAGCCGAAGTGGCTCTGATCGTAAAGCTATAGCTCTGACGGTACCCGAATGGAACAAGATTCAATGACATCTGCATACAATGCAAATCCCTAAAAATATTAAATTGAGTAAAGGTCGCCTGGAGTTTCTGAACATCAATACCCGATGAAAAACCAATTTTCCATTGTTTGGTAAGACTTACATTCCCGTTAAAATCAATAGTTTGTGTAATAGTTGAAGCTTTTTCCGGGTCGGGTTTATTGTACCTGAAGCTGTAATTAAACGAGATATCCCAGGGAACACTAAAGTCGGCATATTGGGGCATATCACCCATTTTCTCCCGAAGCCTTTTTTGATCCAGTTCAGCTCTCTGTTCCGGCGTTAATTTTTCTTCCTCCTTCTCTTTTTCCTTTCCCTCCTTCGATTTAAATTGGAGTCCGAATGACATATTTGCACTTGTCAATCGGGCAAGCTGACCATTTTGCGAAAATTGATATTTATTGACCAGATGACCGTTTTGCATTGCATAAGGGTCAAGGATCGCGCCAAAGTTAAAATCAATACCAGCAACCTTTGTTCGGGCAGCAATATTAATATTTGAAAGGTTAAGCGAATCGGCAGCAAGATTATATGACCCGGAAATCGAAAGTTGATCAAGCAATTTTATTTTTTTATATGCTTCCTTTGATGTAGTATCTCTGGTATTTAACTTTTTCATTTCCAGAGTATTATTTAAGCTAAACCCGATGGAACCAGAACGCCCTGCACCCGCAGTTCCATAGATTCCACCTTCATGGTATGGAGTCCGCAAACTAACTGGTAACCCGTTTTCATCATAGTACTCAATGGTCTGATACATCCCATAGGAAGGATTACTGAAATCGGGCCGAAGGCTAAAGCTTATGCTGGGTGTCATTACATGCATAATTCCCTTTATCTTTGACTTTGGATTTAAAGGTGTAAATTTTCCGTAAATTTTAGTTGATGCACCAACACTAACTGAATAATCATAGTCACGCGTAAAACCATAAATGGTGTCTGATACTTCAACCAGTTTTGTTGCCGGATTATACTTCTTTCTGATTTGCTGGGTATACCACCGCTCATTATAATTAAATGAAGGACTGACAATAATATATTTCATTAATGTAAAAGAAGTACTAATTGGAATAGTGTGTTTAATGCCATTTTTCCAGTCTTTTATGACTGATGAATTCATCAAATTGTACTCTTTTGTATCGATGGTGTTCTGCATATCCATCGAATAGCTGATGCCAATTTTTTCGTACCATTTTTCCTTTCCTGAACGGTTCTTAAACTTAAAAGGATATACTCTCGACATATTAAATGTGAGCTGAGGAAGTGTAAGGCTAATGGTTGTATCCCGGCTATTTTGAGAGTGCCGCATGCTCGCCGAAAGGCTAAAGGGAGAATTTTCCCAACGCTTTGAATATGATATACTCGATTGTTTAGTATTAGTCAGATAATTTTCGGTTGTGTATGAGTTATTTTGATCAAATGAACTCGTCGAGAAATTGACACTGGCACTAAAAGTCTGGGTCGGACTTGATTTGGAATCCATCGAGTGGCTCCAGGTAATGGCAAAATCATTCTCCGTTCTGTAATCGGACAAACCTTTATCTCCGAAAACATTTTTATAATACTTTAGGTCAAAAGAACCACTGTATTTATATCGCAGTCGATAATTGGCGTGAAGTTTAATCCCTCTCGATCCTTTGGAATAGAGATCGCCTTTCACTGAAGCATCGAAATAATCGTTTGCTGCCCAATAATATCCAATATCCTGAAGAAAGAATCCCCTATTGACTTCCTCACCGTATCGGGGCATGATAAATCCGGAAGAGTATTTTGGAGAATTGGGGAAGAAACCAAAGGGAACAAAAATAAAATATAGAGGAAGGTCTTCAATAACGAGATAAGCCGGTCCTGTTACTATCTTCTTGTTCGATAACACTTTTGCTTTAGTCATTTCAAGCCAAAAATGTGGATGCTCAGCATTACAGGTAGTATATTTGCCATTTCGAAGGCAATAGGTTGAATCGTTAATCAGTTTAGTCCTCCCACTATGTACAAATCCACCTTCTTGTTCGGTCACAACCCCGGTAACAATTCCTTTTTTAGTTTTGTAATTGTACCTTACTTCATCTGCCTCGAACTCCTGGTCCCCTTGCTTAAAAACGGGTTTACCAACAATTGTACCCGTTGAGTCAGGTTTTCCAACAGCATAAACGATATTGCTGTCTCTGTTCAGTTCAATATAGGCGGCTTTCAGATCGATGTCCTTATATTTCACCTCAGCGTTTTGGTACATATATATTTTGTTACCTGAACTACTTTGTGCAATGGTGATATAGCCATCAGCAGTGTATTCCACCTCTGCATCAAAGCCTGCGGTTTCATTTGAGGCAATGCTATCAGTTGGGATCTGTTTTTTTTTGAGAATAGGAATTGTATCCGGCTTCACGGAGATTACGCCGGTTTGCCGTACTGGTTTTGTAATACCCGGTTTTTCAATAGTAACGATCCCTTTATTCTCAAGCTTCTGCCCAAAAACATTTCCATTTACAAGGAAGAGGATTACTCCAAGAAAAGATAAAAATCGCAACTTGCTCAAAACTTTTCCAATTCAAGTTAAATCTAACATAACTGCAACGAATTGCATAGGGCAAAAGTAAAAAAACCATTTAGAGAAACTTACAACCCGAAAAAATAATTTAAACTTCTATTTTTGTAGTGTATTATTTGTCGTGATTTTACTGAAAAGTAAGCATGAAGTTTACACCGACAAATTATAAATTAGATATATGGAGGTTTAAGGTTTTAAACCGACAATCTATCCTAATATAGAACAAACCAGATATTAAGATTATGGCGAAATCGTTTAATTATAAGGAGTTTATTTCAACTAATATTTGCCGATATTTTTTATTATTGGCTATCGTTTTGATTATTAGTCCATTGTATGGGCTAAAACGAACAGCAAAAGGTCTCGAGACGGTTGTAATCGATGCTGGACATGGAGGTAAAGACCCGGGGGCAATTGTCGGGAAGGCGCATGAGAAGGATATAGTTCTTGCGATCGCATTAAAACTTGGAAATTATATCAAAGAAAATTTACCGGATGTCAAGGTTATCTATACCCGCAGTTCTGATGTTTTTCCCACTCTTTTCGAGCGGTCGGTCATCGCAAATAAGAATAATGCCGATCTTTTCATCTCAATTCATGCCAATTATTGCACTAACCCATCTATCAAAGGAACAGAAATCTATGTTTTAGGGCTTCACCGCACACAGGATAACCTCAATGTTGCAAAAAGGGAGAATAGTGTTATTTTGCTCGAAAAAGATCACACTACCCGTTACGAAGGATTTGACCCAAACTTATCCGAATCGTATATCATGTTCGAATTAATACAGAATACGCATCTTGACCAAAGTGTTGCATTTGCAAGGATTCTACAGGATTCGTTTCATAAGCGCGCACAACGAACCGATCGCGATGTCAGGCAGGCAGGTTTTCTCGTTCTGCGCGAAACGGCAATGCCTGCAGTTCTGATCGAAACGGGCTACATGAGTAACCAATCTGAAGCAAATTACCTGATGTCGGATGAAGGAAGAACAGCACTTGCCTATTCCATCTTTAAATCTTTTAAATTGTACAAGGAAAAATTCGATTCCCGTCTGACCATTACGCCCGTTGAATCGAAAAAAGAGCCAAAGGAGGTGAGCAAATCTGTAACTTCGGAACATCAGGCTGCCAATATCAAGAAAGAAACTTCAACGTTGCCAAAGGTTAAAGAGGCAATGACAGAAAAGCAACCGGCTATTGCCAAAAATGAAGCCTCCGCACAACAGCAGGCAAAAAGAACAACTAAGGAGCCTCAATCTGCTAATGTTAAAAAAGAAGCTCCAGCTCAACAAATTGAAAAGAAGACGATTAAAAATCAAGACTCTTTAAAGAAGGAGGTCAAGGGGCAGGCTAAAGAAATTGATGTAGTAAGTTTTGCCATTCAAATCGCAGCTTATCCTAAAAAGCTTCCGCTCAATTCAAAAATTTTTAAAGGGATCGAGAACATCACAGAAATCAAAATTGGGGTATACTTCAAATATTATTGTTTTGAAACTAAATCAATTGAAAAAACAAGGCAAAATCTGGTAAACGTCAAGAACAAAATACCGGATGCCTTTATTGTCGCTTTCAAAAACGGACAACCCATTCCAATTAAGGAGGCTTTGAATGGCCGTTAATCGTTATGTACTTTTTTTTAACCATAATCCTGCGTATTTTCGCGAATAATTTGAAAATGTCCTGATATGAAGCTTACAAAAACATCTAAGATTGGAATTTTGGTTGTTATCTGTCTCACCCTTTTAATCTGGGGCATAAATTTTCTGAAAGGAAGAGACATTTTCAGAACAGAAAAGGTCTTTTATGCCCGTTATAAAGATGTAGGCGGACTCACAGCAACAACTTTGGTTACATTGAACGGATTAAAAGTCGGATATGTCAGAGAGATTTATTTTGCAGAGGACTTATCAGGCGATTTGATCGTTAAAGTTGCGATACACAACAACTTTCCATTGCCTGTGGGAACAGCAGCAGAAATTGCCAGTAGCGATCTGCTTGGATCGAAGGTTGTGAAGCTCAATTTGGGGAAATCGACGAAGCTTCTATTAGCCAATGATACACTGGCAACAAAGATGGGAGCCGATATTATGCAGCAGGTCAACGAGCAAATTGCGCCCTTAAAAGCAAAGGCTGAGCGACTGATCGAGAACCTTGACTCTATTGTGACTGCAGCATCCAGAATTCTTGACAGTGATTCGCAGCGCAACCTTTCGGAAAGTATCAGGCAGATCAATCTTACAATGACGAATCTTGAGAAAATTTCGGGTAATTTGAATGATGTAATTGGTGATCAAAAGAAAAATCTTGGTTCAACGATTTCAAATCTAAGTGATGTCACCGGCATTTTGAAAGAAAATTCGGGCAAACTTGGCCATATCATGAATAATTTTTCCACATTCAGCGATTCGCTTGCAAAACTGGAGGTCAATAAAACTGTTAGTCATCTGAATGGCTCAGTGGCAAATCTGCAAACTATTCTTGGTAAAATTGACACTGCAAACGGAACCCTGGGGCTTTTGGTCAATGATCCAAAGCTCTATCATAATCTAAATTACAACAGCGAAAACCTCAATCGCCTGTTAGTCGATTTTCGCCTCAATCCCAAACGATATGTCAGTTTTTCTGCACTTAATTTTGGCCGCGATGTTTATGTTTCCCCATCTTCGAACACCCAACCAACTGATAATATAACATATAGGGTTCAAATATTCACATCGCTTAACCCTATTAGTCTTACATCTCCTATGTTTAAGGAAGTTGGGGAGGTTTCTGAAATTAAATCAGGTAACAAATATTACTATGTTACACCCCAGGAATCTTCGTATGAAAAGATTATAATGGTTCTAAATAAGGTACAAAGTGCTTTTCCTGAGGCAATTTTGAAGTCATACAAGGACGGTCAAGAAATAAGTTTAAAAAAAGCACTAAAAAGTGTAAAAAAATAGTTTTTTACATTTCTTTTTTATCTAATTTAGAGCACTCGAAAATGAAACAAAAATCACTTTTCGATATCCAATCTTAATTAATCAATTCATAAAAACAATGTCAAAATTTGTTTTCCACAAAATACATTGAATCAAATGTTTGCAACTAATTAGGATGTAACTGACTGTAAATGAGTTGTTTGTATTATTTTAAAAATATTTTTTGTCACAATAAACTGAAAATTAAAAGCATAGTAAAATGCAACATTTTAAACGATTTTTTTCCGATTAAATTATTGTAACCTTTGCGTCTGAATGAATAAAACGAAGTTCAATTTTTATATGAGCCTATTTCCTAAATGAACAGAGACTACAATAATATCTGGGAAAACTGTCTGAAAATCATCAAAGACAATGTACCTTTCATAAGTTACAGAACTTGGTTTGAACCGATTGTTCCAATTAAGCTGGATAATGACATTCTCACTATTCAGGTTCCCAGCCCGTTTTTTTACGAGTACCTGGAGGAGCAGTACATCGATATCCTAAGGAAGACATTAAGAAAAGAACTTGGTGTTGGTGCCAAGCTTGAATATAGTGTTGTCGTTGATAATAATCTCAATGCCAACAATAAACCCTACACTGTAAAGTTACCGACGAATCAAAATAACAATTTGAAAAACAGGCCGGTGTCGGCTTCCACTTTTCACGATGACAATGCGATCAAAAACCCGTTTGTAATTCCGGGCATCCAGAAACTGAATATTGATCCGCAATTAAAACACGACAATACCTTCGACAACTTCATTGAAGGAGAATGTAATCGTCTCGCCCGAAGTGCCAGTTATGCAGTTGCACAAAAACCGGGAGGTACTGCCTTCAACCCATTGATGCTATACGGCAATTCGGGTCTTGGGAAAACCCACCTCGCTCAGGCAATCGGAATTGAGGTTAAGGAGCGTTTCCCTGAAAAAATTGTATTGTATGTAAATGCCAATAAATTTCAAACGCAATTTTCGGAGGCAACAAGGAATAACAACAGGAACGACTTCCTCCATTTTTACCAGATGATCGATGTTTTGATCATCGACGATGTTCAGGAATTCGCCGGAAAAGAGAAAACACAAGAGACGTTTTTTCATATCTTCAATCACCTGCATCAAACCGGAAAACAGCTTATCCTCACATCTGATAAGCCACCTATTGAATTAAAAGGGCTTGAACAACGATTGTTGTCACGTTTCAAATGGGGACTAACCGCTGATTTGCAAATTCCCGATTTCGAAACACGGATGAATATTTTGCGAAAGAAAATCTATAAAGACGGAATCGAAATACCCGAAGAAGTTCTCGAATATATTGCATCACACATTAACAGCAACGTTCGCGAGCTTGAAGGGGCCTTAATTTCATTACTTGCCCAGGCAACCCTGAACAAAAAGGAGATCAATATCGATCTGGCAATCAAAATGATTAATAAGTTGGTGAAGTGCTCTGTACGAGAGATTACCATCGATTATATCACGAAGACAGTCTGTGACTATTTCAACCTTCCTGTTGATTCACTGGGCATTAAGACACGAAAAAGGGAAACGGTGCAGGCCCGGCAAATTGCAATGTACTTTTCGAAAAGTATGACAAAATCGTCGCTGGCTGCTATAGGTTCGCAAATCGGAGGTAAAGATCACGCCACAGTCCTCCATGCATGCCGGACAGTTTCGAACCTGAAAGACACCGATAAGAACTTTAAGGTTTACATTGAGGAAATCGAAAATCGACTAAAATATTAGTTTTGAATTTAAAAGCAGGCCGAAAGGTCTGCTTTTTTTAAATAAATAAATAGCAATATAAGATTTGGTTTTGCTGCAAATCATTTTACTCCCGGATGGAATACTCTGACACTTATAAGACGATCGGAATGCCAGCTGAAGGTCTCTACAAAGAGAAGGGGAGCAAATTTATTGCCTATTTGTTTCCTGTATCATCCGAACCTGAGATAAAAGAGATCATTGCCAGGCTAAAAAAAGAGCACCACAGTGCCCGCCATCATTGCTTTGCCTGGCGACTTGGTTCAGATCTTAATTTATTCAGGGTTAACGACGATGGAGAACCTTCAGGGACAGCAGGTCGTCCGATTTTCGGGCAAATCCAGCAACATGAATTGACTGACATTTTGGTTGTTGTTGTACGGTATTTTGGAGGTATTCTTTTAGGAACCAGCGGATTAACAAATGCTTACAAACAAGCAGCACTTGAGGCAATTCATAATGCAGTAATCGTCGAAAAAATCATTGAAACAACGATCGCGGTAAATTTCGATTATCTGGCCATGAACGACTTTATGATGGTATTGAAAGAGTTTCAGATCGAAATGAAAGAGAGCCGATTTGACCTTTCATGTGAAGCTAAAATTCTGGTCAGGAAACATTTAACTTCAGCTGTGCTTGAAAAACTTAAAAAAATAGATAAGCTCAATGCTTCAATAATTGTGGATAACTAATACAAAGTGTCCGTTGTAGGCTATCTAAATTTTTTACTTTTGTGTGTTGGTTTGTTCTTTTTATAAACTTCTGTAAAAACATTAAATTCATACACTTATGAATTCCAAAAGCTTAATATCAATTACCGACTTTACGAAAGAGGAGTATCTCAAAATTATGCGTCTGGCAGAAGATTTTGAGGCAAACCCCAATCAAAAACTGTTGCAGGGAAAAGTCATTGCAACGCTTTTCTTTGAGCCATCAACACGAACAAGATTAAGTTTCGAAACAGCCATCAACCGTCTTGGAGGAAAGATTATCGGGTTCTCTGATTCATCTTCATCGAGTGTATCAAAAGGTGAAACGCTGCATGATACCATCAAAATGGTCAGTAACTATGCCGATATGATCATTATGCGGCATCCACTTGAAGGAAGCGCGCGATATGCATCCGAAGTTTCGGGTGTACCAATTATTAATGCAGGCGATGGTGCCAACCAACATCCTTCGCAAACATTGCTTGATATGTATTCAATTATCAAAACTCAGGGGAGTCTTGATAATATTAACCTGTTTCTGGTAGGCGATTTAAAATATGGACGGACAGTGCACAGTCTGCTTATGGCCATGTTGCAATTTGATAATCCAATTTTCAATTTTATTGCGCCACCTGAACTTGCAATGCCCAATGAGTATAAAATACTGCTCGCATCTAAGGGAATACGTTTTTACGAACACACCGAGTTTACCGATATTATTGATGCTGCTGACATCATTTATATGACACGGGTTCAAAAAGAAAGGTTTGTTGATCCTGTTGAATATGAAAAGGTTAAAAATATTTATATTCTCAGGAATGAAATGCTTAAAAATACAAAGGCGAATATGAAAATTCTTCATCCGCTACCACGAATCAATGAAATTCATACCGACGTCGACAGTAATCCGAAAGCCTATTATTTCACACAGGCAAAAAACGGTGTTTACACCCGTATGGCTATTATTGCTCATTTATTGAACCTTAAATAATCTCATAATAAATTTGTCATGGAAAAGCATCTCCAGGTAAGCGCAATTAAAGATGGTACCGTCATTGACCATATTCCAACAAAAGCACTTTTTAAGGTAATAAAAATCCTGAAACTTGAAAAATGCAGTCAAATGGTAACTTTCGGTAATAACCTCGACAGCAAAGCAATGGGGGCAAAAGCAATTATTAAAGTTGCCAACCGATTTTTCGCTGACGAAGAGGTGAATAAAATTGCACTTGTTGCACCAAATGCTAAATTAAATACGATACGCGACTACGAAGTCATCGAGAAAAGAGTGGTTGAAACGCCAAAAGAGATCGTTGGAATTGTTCATTGCTTCAATCCAAAATGTATTACCAACGCTGAAAATATCACCACCCGTTTCGAAGTGATATCGAATAAACCAATTGCCATGAAATGCTTCTATTGCGAAAAGATTACGAACGAAAAGGAACTGGTTTTTTACTAAATAGTGGCGAAAAAACGAAAATTACAGAGATGAATTCAGCTTACTCTAAACTTATTCAGACTATTGAAACGTTGGTCACCGCTGGTGAACTGAGATCGGAAATTTTATTTGACGTTTGTAAATTACTGAAGGACAATATTTATCATTTCGACTGGGTTGGATTTTATGTTCTTGACGTAACCGGATCTAAACTGCTACTCGAAACTTTTGCCGGTAAGCCAACTGAGCATACCGTGATCCCAGTCGGGAAAGGGGTCTGCGGACAAGTTGCAGAGACTAAAATGCCTAAAATAGTTCAGGATGTAAATCAGGAGGGAAATTACATTGCATGCAGCATCGACGTTCAAAGTGAAATTGTGGTACCAATTCTTAAGGATGAAAAATTTGTTGCGGAAATTGATATTGACTCCCACTCTGCTGCCCCCTTTACGGTTGAAGACGAAGAATTTCTGACAGCTGTCTGCCAGATACTATCAGTTTTATTTTGATTATCGGATCCGGTCAATAGATCGCACCAGTTTTTCATCTTTGTCAATTGCCCTGAAAGCCAAATAAATCAAAATGGCTGATATGAAGGGGAAAACAGAATAAAGCGTGATTGAATAAACCCCCGTCAATTGTTTGGCAATTGACCAGGTATAGTAAAAGATCAAAACTCCTAAACCAAGCATCAAAAAAATATTAATCTTTGCCAGTGTCATTTGCAAAATTCTGTTTTTAAACAAAAATATTGTTACGAGGATAAGAATCAGGCTTGCAGCCCATAAAATATCAACAGGCAAACTACTAAAAATGATTTCAGGCTTAGGAATTGCCTCAGAATAAACTCCTTTAATATCACATCGATAAATACTTCCAGCCTTAACAGCAATTTCGCCAAAAGGGACAAAAAAAAGAGCACCGATTAGTATTTCTACAATCAATAAATATACGGTTTGAATTCTCTGAATCATAGTTTTTAATTTTATGCAAAAATATCAATTATGGGCTAAAACCAATTATTTTTGACTGATTTTGCTTATGTCCATATTTTTGAATAGTTTTGGTTGAAACTAGAAGATAAAAACAATGACAAAAACGATAGCACCCTCCGAATTAATTCTTAATCCCGACGGATCAATTTTCCATTTACACCTTAAACCGGGACAAATAGCCAAGGACATTATCCTGGTTGGAGATCCTGGCAGGGTTGAAAT
>Ga0302296_1003081_pt1 | contig 10851 bp, 10 predicted proteins | sample III_Fen_N3_1_FD_194546 | JGI IMG/M metagenome (GOLD analysis project Ga0302296, IMG submission 194546) | Peat permafrost microbial communities from Stordalen Mire near Abisko, Sweden - III_Fen_N3_1 | ecosystem: Environmental > Terrestrial > Soil > Wetlands > Permafrost | place: Sweden: Abisko... | reverse complement strand
GATTGAGCAGTTTACTGGTATTGTTTTGATTAAATTTAGAAGTAATCGAATAAGGAGAGATAATGGGTCTGTCTTTATTCGATTTGCTTTTTTTAGTTAAGTTAATTCTAAATTCTGGTGTTCAACCTTAAACTCCGGGATCATGAAATATGTTAAGAATCCTGATAAAAAGGACTGCTAATAAAATATAAGTGGCTACATAGGGTTTAAGAAAGAGAAATAAGAGGAAGTATTCCAGTGAACAGATTGCGAAGCCGGTTTTCTATTAAATAAATTCAAATTATCCTTTAACATCCAATCAGATTAAAACGATTAAATCAACAGGAATGGCTGACCATTATAAGCCTGCAGCTGTCCCCAGCTTAAATGACAATACTCCCGTTCCAAAATGCAACTAATACTGCTTTTTTACCACTTCCTTTTCATTAAGTCTCCGGCAGCAGTAATTTGAAAATTACTGCTGCCGTTCATTTGATATGAAATGTTATTCCTGATCCTGGACCTGAATCTTTAAATCGGGCCATAAATGAATATACGTCATTGTCTCAGTCTTATTTTCATACACGAAAAAAGGATGCAGAACTAACATTTCAAATTAAAACCATCATCGGATAATTCATATTTAAAGCCAGGTCGTTTAACCCAATCTGTAATTTTTATTCAAAAACCTGATTCAAAAAATATGACACTTTTGTGCTATTGCATCGAATTATATTTTGAATGTAAATTTGATGTTCAGAATCTCAATAATGAAATCAGATACCTATAAGTTCCCAATTTATTTGATTTGTTGACTGGTGATCATCTTGAATCGAGTTCTTTTTCATTTTGACGTGCGCAAACTAAATTCTTTTCAATAGCATTTATTCCCGGGATAATTTTTACTGAATTTAGTTTATTCCCAATCCAGCTGTTTATTCTTGAAAGCCGGATTAGGGAAATATGGTAATCGACCTTTGTTCTTCCTGAATTATAGGAAATGAACCTCTCAATGGATGACTGTATTTGTGCAATCTGTTTGCCTGCTCTCACTACTTGCCAGTAGATTATATATTTCCATCCGACAATTCGGAGGATATGCAAATTGCTATAAAATGAAATTTTCAAAATTTACAACCATGAAAAAGTTAGTATTATCATTCCTCGCTTTAGCCTTTATGGCAGGAACAAACTTTGCCCAGAATAAAAAAATTCCTTTAATCGGCGCTCAAGCTCCTTCATTTACCGCTGAAACAACCAACGGTACAGTCACTTTCCCTGATGATTACCAGGGCAAATGGAAAATTCTATTTAGTCATCCGCAGGATTTTACACCGGTTTGTTCGTCTGAAATTTCAGAACTTGCTGACATGCAGCGGGAATTTAAATCGCTGAATACCCAAATTGCCATTATTTCAACAGACGATGTGACTCAACATAAGTCCTGGAAGAAATGGCTGGAAGGCTTGGATTACAAGGGCCATGGGACTCATAAAATTGATTTCCCATTTATTGATGATCATACCCGTGCTGTATCCATACAATATGGAATGCTCCATGAACCGGTAAGTACAAACAAAGATGTCAGGGGAGTTTTCATTATCGATCCTAATAACATTGTAAGGTGCATTAATTTCTATCCTATGCAGATTGGGCGAAACATGCAAGAGATAGAAAGGGTTTTAGTGGCACTTCAAACCGCCGATAAGGAATCGGTTTGTACCCCTGCAAACTGGAAAGAAGGCGACGATGTGATCGTCCCTCATTATCCTTATACACAAGAACAATTGGACAAAAATCCAAAAATAAAGGATGATTATTACAATGTAGGTGAATACATATGGTTTAAGAAAGAGAAAAAAGATTGATTGGTACTATTTCCTAAAAACCGACCACCCCACATTTAATAAGTTATTTATTTTTCAAAACATGAAATCATGAAAACAATTTTAAAGATTATATTGGTGATCGTCCTTGCTTTATGCACGGACATCCTGTTTGCAAGTGGAATCATGCATGGAAACATGATGGTAAATATTCTGCCTGTTACGGCTGAAAAAGCACTTGTCAACATCTCAACGACCGGCAACAGTAATATTGATCTCACGGTAACAAATAATAAAGGTAATGTTCTTATTTCCAAAGAAAACCTTGAACCTACCAAAGATTATCGATCCGAATTTGATTTCCATACACTTAAAAATGGTACATACAAAGTTACCGCTGTTGGCCAGGACATAACAACTGAACGTTTATTCCGAATGACTGATAAAGGAATCAAGGTGGGGAAAGAAAAAACTTATATGAAGCCTAATTTTGCATATAAAGATGGAATCCTCAAGCTTTCTTTCCTCAATTTTCAAAGGGATAACACAACTGTAAATCTCAAGAATAAAAAACAATTGTTATTCACCAAGGATTGCGGGGATACTTTTACTGTTCTTAAAGGTTTAGACCTTTCACATCTTGAAAACGGAACCTATGAAGTTGTTCTTTCTGCCGGCAATAAAGCGTATTCTTATACGATCGATAAACGATGAACGCTATGGTTTGACCGGTTTAATATTTCTTTATTGTAAGTATTTCATCCGAATATAATTTGTTTTTAATTGCCGGATGGAACTCGCATGTGGGATATTCTTCCGCGTTTGTGTTTAACGAAGATGCTCGTTTCAGAGTATTGTTTTAATTCACCTAAGTAACGATCGAATAATGAGTGATGACAAATCTTTCATTATTCGGTCTTCTTTTTTATGCCAACACAAGTGTTTCAATTCCAACAACTTTAAAAATTAGCTCCCTGAATTTGGCCCCCAATTCTATCTCCATTCAGATTTTCTTCCGAAAGCTAATAAACTTGCTTTCGACCTTCACGGAAGGTATCCGGGTCGGGTTTGGGTCGTATATGCTTCGGATTATTTGATTGCTTGTTGACTTCTATCTGTATTAAAATCCAGAAATTAGTATAGATAGAAGCCAGATAGCAGTCAGATATACCGAAGGAAAACCGACCCAACCCCCTTCCGAACTCGATCCGACTCAGGATGAAAGTTTTCGAATCAAACTGAAATAAAAGAGAATCTTCAGGAACTGGTGGAATTAGAAAAGATTTGAAACCCGAAAATGATCTTATGCCAACAACTCCTTGGTTGATAAAAGGCCGCAAGCGGCATAGATGTCAAGGCCGCGGCTGGCACGTATGGTGGTCAGGATGCCCTTGTCGTTGAGTTGATCCTTGAATTTCTGAAGGGTATTTTCATCGGTTCCCTCGAGGGGAGTGCCGGGAATGGGATGAAAGCGGATCAGGTTGATGCGGCATTTGATGCCATTCAGTATCTGGGCCAGTTCGCGAACGTGCCGGGGCGTATCATTCAGTCCCTTAAACACGATGTATTCGAATGAAACCCGGCGCTGACGGCCAAAATCCCAGCTTTTGATTTCATGAATGACTTCCGAAAGCGGATAAGCCACCTGCACAGGCATGAGCCTTTGACGCTCGTCGTCGAAGGGGGTATGCATACTTACGGCAAGGTGTGCTTCCGATTGATTAAGGAATGTTACCATTCCCGGCACGATACCAATGGTCGATACCGTGATGCGTCGCGGGCTCATGGCAAAGCCCCATTCCGAAGTCAGTATTTCGAGGCTTTTCAGGACTTCATCCAGGTTATCGAAGGGTTCTCCCATGCCCATGTATACAATGTTGGTCACCTCGTGCCATTCAGGAATATTACGGATTTGGTTCACGATTTCTCCGGCGGTCAATTGCCCCTGAAACCCTTGCTTGCCGGTCATACAGAATAAACAACCCATTTTACAACCCACCTGCGAGGAAACGCAAACCGTTTTACGATCCTCATCGGGGATCATGGCAGTCTCAATAAATTTTCCCTTCGCGGTTGGGAACAGGTATTTTTTGGTCCCGTCAACACTTTCCTGAACCTTAGTCGAACCGATCAGACCAAACTCATAATTACTGCTGAGCGATTCACGGGCCTTTTTCGAAAGGTTGGTCATTTCCTCAATCGAAGTAATGTCTTTCTGATACAGCCATTCGGCCATTTGCTTACCGGCAAACCTGGGCAGACCATTGTCTATAGCCAGGGCCGTGAGTTCAGTGAGTGTTTTTCCGAATAAGGAATCTTTCATTTTAATCTTCAAGTCATTGGAAATAAGTCAATAGTCATCAGAAAATAGTGTATTTCACCTTTTCAAATGACTAATGACTATTCTCAGAATTTAAAAGTAAATTTCGGCAAGGATGTTTTCGAACGATACGCCTTTGGAAATAAGCAGATCGCGTACCTCGACAACCATCAGAGCCTTACCGCAAAGATAATAGTTAATATCAGGCGAAAGATCATTTTTTTCTTCCAGGTATTTGGTAATCCGTCCCGGGAAAACATTGCACGACTGTTCCTGCGAACAGCAACGGATGTATCGTTCGCCCATGGCTTCTTCGAGCTCATCTTCAAAATAGAAATGATTGAGATACCTTACGCCATGAATTAATGTTTTATTATCAGCATGGCCGGAGCGAAACATGCTGTAAAAAGGGGCGATGCCGGTACCACCGGCAATCCAGCAGGCGGGCTGTTTCGCATCTTTAAAACTGCCATAGGGTTTGGATACATGAATTTTCATGCCAGGGATCAATCCTGCGAGACGGGGAGTTAACTGGCCTCCTTCCTTCACGTTAAACAGCACCCTGATTTCATCTTCTTTGTTGCCGCTGCAAATGCTGTAAATGCGGGGAGGAAAGGCAGGGTCATCGGTAATTTTAACCACCTGCCCGGGTTGGAAATCATGCATTCGCTTCCATGAAATCAGGTAAACATCGGGGGATATCTCCTGGTTCCCTGTAACCGTTACTTCATCTAATTGAATAGTCTTTGGTTTATTTTCTTCTTCTTTCTGCATTGATATTGTTTTGACATTGAACAACAAGTTTATGCCCAATAGGTTTAATCCGACTTGTTGCCGAACGGTGAAGAGAATTATTTCTTCTATATTTCAGTCATTTAACGAAATTCGGTTTAAAGTTGATTCATTTATTCAGGGAATTTCAGTATTAATGTAAACATTTCATTCAATAAAGGAGTATAATCCTCAATTATTCATGATGAAATTAATAATCCTCTATTTTTGTATTCGCTTTGAAAAAATATCAGAAACATTATCAATGAAGACTTTAAATGAAAATGCCCAATCGGTTGGCACGATCCTGCTGGAGATTGGGGCCTTACTCATGAGCTCGGGTGCCAGCACCAACCGAACCCGCATTACCATGGAACGCATTGCACGCGGTCTTGGCTATGGCCTTGAGCTGTTAATAACCCAACGCGCACTGATGCTTACCATTACAGAAAAGGATCAGCAGCATTTCTTCAGTCGGCTGAAGAGGATTTCCCCGCATGGGGCCAATTTCAGAATCGTCAGCGGCATCAGTCATTTAAGCTGGAATGTGATGGAGCAGGATTGGACGATCGAACAAATTTCGGAAGAAGTTCAACGCCTCAAAGCATTGCCGCATTATCCCCGGCTTGTTGTCTTAGGCATGGTTGGACTGGCCGGCGCAGGCTTCTGCCGGATATTCGGAGGTGGGTACATCGAGATGAGCGTAGCTTTTGTGGCGACTGTTTGTGGATTATTTGTAAGGCAGGAAGCAACCAAGGTGAAATTCAACCCTTATCTCTGCATCTTTTTTGCTGCATTTGCGGCCTCCTTAATCGCCGGAACGGCCGAATACCTGAAGATCGGAACCGAACCCGACAAGGCTTTGGCGACCTCTGTATTATTCCTTGTTCCCGGGATACCCCTCATCAACTCGGTAACCGATCTGATGGACGGGAACATTCAAAACGGGATGGTTCGCGCCATGAATGGATTAATGATTGCCTTTTCGATTGCAATGGGACTGCTGTCAGTAAAAATGATTTTAAATTTCTAAGATGATACTCCTCGAAATAATTACAAAAAGTATTTGGGCAGGCATTGCCGCTATGGGATTCGCTGTTCTTTTTAACGTTCCACGCCGTGTGATCTTCTCCATTGGCATGCTTGGTGCCGTTGGAGGATTGATCAAATTTACGGTCATGAATTTTGATGTCGGAATCGTTTTTGCTTCCTTCCTGGGGGCAACAGCGGTTGGAATTATCAGTATCCAGATGGCGCACATGCGAAACAGTCCTCCGCTTGTTTTTTCAATTCCTTCAGTAATACCAATGGTTCCAGGCCTGTTTGCATACAAAATGATGCTTGGGCTCATTGCCCTTACAAGCATTGAGAATACCGACGATTATATCCAATCGCTCATTCACACCGTCAATAACGGGGCTAAAGCGATGTTTATCCTTATTTCGCTGGGCACGGGAGTAGCCATTCCGATGCTGCTTTCGAGAAAGGAATCGATCAAGAAATCGAAATTCAACAAGAAAAAGGAGGTTGCGGTATAACTTTGACAAAAGGGTTGTTCCCCGATGAAACAACCCTTTTTACGAGAAATATGAGGCACGATTGGATTTCATGTGAAAAAACCATTCAACGACATCCCGGGCACTCACTTGAATAGGGTCCCTGAATTATTTGTTAAGTTTTGACTGCTCTGTAGAGATCATCTTTGTGGCGTATTTTTCAATCTCCTGATCAGCACCTTCGGCTGTAATGGTATCAGCGGAGAACAAAAATTCAACGAGATCACTTGTATATTCAACGGGAGGAAGTTCCTGCGCGTTATATATTTCGATCTCATTCCCGATATCCTTATCCGAAAAGGCAGCGGCTGAGTAAGTGATGGGCTTATCAGTTATCCATGTTGCATAGTTCATCATTTCAATGTTGCCGGTAGGAGCTTCAGCATTACCCGACTTCTTTCCATCTGCAATTGCACTGATATTTGTTAATCCTATAAAACCAAGTGCCCAAATTGCCAGGAGCGTACTAACTTTTGTTTTCATAGCTTTTGTCTTTAAATTAATAATCATCCGGGAGTTTTTACCGGCTGTTTCATTCTCTTTTGAATGTACAATTAAGACACACAAAAAAGGCAAAAGTTACACGAGAAAGCGTTAATTAAAAGATAAAATTGTCTTAATAAAACTTTAATGGATTCAGATTTTTTGACTGAAAGTCAATAGTGGTGCAGGAAACAGGGCATTGTAATGATCAGGGAGTTCCTTAAAAAGGCCAAAGACACATGAACCACTACCTGACAAGGATACGTAATCGGCCCCAAGGGAATACAGCTGTTTGCTGAGCTGTTCAATTTCGGGATATTGCTTAAAAACAGAAGGTTCAAATTGATTAATCACTTTACCTTTCCATTCCTGAACCGGCAGATGGAGCAATTCTGACAGTGGTAATTCAGATTTTTCGGGTACTATCCACTGAAAGGCTTTTACTGTTGGAACTTCGACGGGAGGTTTCACTAATAATAAGGACATACCAGTAATCCGAATTTCGACAGGTTGCATAATCTCGCCCCTTCCCGTGGCATAAACCGGTTTATTCAGTATAAAAAAAGGGCAATCGCTCCCTAGCGAAGCGGCATAGGTGAGTAATTGTTTTTCGGAAAGATTCAGATTGTACGTTTTATTCAGCATTTGAAGCATGAAGGCTCCATCCGATGAACCACCGCCAAGGCCTGCACCAAAAGGTATTTGCTTGTGCAAATGAATCCTGAGAGCAGGCAACTCAAAGTCATTTTTCAGGAGGCGGTAAGCTTTCATGACCAGATTGGATTCGGAATCACCCGCAATATCAATACCACTGGTGGTGAAATGCATTTCATCTGACTCCACAAATTCAAGCATATCCCTCCACTCCACCGGAAAGAAAATGGTTTCGAGGTTATGAAAACCATCAGATCGCTTTTCGGTGATACGAAGACCAATATTTATTTTAGCGTTTGGAAATGCAATCATAACACAAAAGTATAAAATTCGTTGATCTGTTTGGGTTACAACTGAACATCATTTATGTGAAACCGAAACATTAAATAACTGTGATGTTATCATTAAGTCTTCCGATATGTGATTTATAACATAAATTTGTAAGACGAAAGGAGGTTTTTTTGCGGCTCAAATATTAATCCGTATTTTGTATGACATTAAATCTTAAGGAAATGGTTCATACCCGAAAGCAAAAAATCCAGACTGTCATCCTGGATTATGTGATCATGCTCATAGGCTTAAGCCTTTATGCGCTGTCGTGGATATTGTTTCTGGTACCGGCTCAGATTACAGGGGGTGGAATCAGTGGCTTATCTGCAGTAATCTTTTATAGCACCAGGATCCCGATCGGATTAACCTTCTTTGTGATCAACGTGGTCCTGGTAGGTATTGCCATGAAAATACTGGGGGCAAGCTTTGGTGTAAAGACCATCTTCAGCATGATCGTGCTTACCCTTTTATTTTCAATACCGCAAAGTTTATTTCCTGCAGCAATCATCAAAGACAATTTTCTTTCGGCAGTACTGGGAGGAATGTTAGGGGGGATTGGTATCGGTCTTGTGTTTTCGAGGGGAGGCAGCACCGGGGGAACCGATATTATTGCCATGATTATTAATAAGTATCAAAACATCAGCCCGGGACGGATCATCATGTATTGTGATGTCATTATCATCGGCTCATCCTTTTTCCTGCTGCATTCAATCGAGAAGATGGTTTACGGATTTGTTTCAATGGCTGTCGTATCCTATACGCTTGATGCGTATTTGAGTGGTTCGAATGCATCGGCTCAAATATTTATCTTCTCACCAAAGTATGAGGAAATTGCAGATTTCATCAACAATGAATCATTGCGCGGAGTAACTGTTTTGGATGGAAAAGGCTGGTATACCCAGGAAAACATTAAGGTCTTGATGACGATCGTCCGCAAGAAGGAAACCAGCATTATTTTCAGAAAAGTGAAAGAAATTGATCCTGATGCCTTTATATCCATGGCCAGCGTGATGGGCGTATACGGTCAGGGATTTGACAAAATAAAAGGATGATTGGTTCGTTTTACGTTCATTAACAATTTTTAATTGATTTTAATGGCGTCTTTAAGGCGTAAATTACCAGGGAATTAAATCCAGAAATAATTACTTCAGGGGATCAGTTCATTCCCTTTGATTTAAAAGCATGTTATGAATACATGCTATTTTTATTACATTTGAAAAGAACAAAAAAAACAACAAGTGAAATAATTTACTGCGATTAATAAATATTTCCCTGGTTGTTTTTATTGTAAGTATTTAATCATCACTGCCGGAAGTTTTGTGTGAACGAATCGGATGGTTATTTCCTTAAAAAGACATACAAAATGAACATTAAAGGTTATTATCAAAAATACCGACGCCTTGCAAATGCATTAATATGGATCGTCATCTTTATCTTCCTTTTACAAGTAGCCTACTTCGTTTACGATCATTATGAAACCATCCGCATAGAGCGTGAACTGGCCAAACAGGGAGAAGTTATAGCCCCTGAACCGGTTATGCTCTTTAACTTGCCAATCGATTCATTTACTGTCGTACCAGGGCAGGTCAGGTCGGGTCAAAATCTCTCGGACATACTGGCCAGCAAAGGAATGTCGATGATAAAGATCGATGAGATCTCAAAAAAATCAGTTTTGACTTTTGATGTCAGAAAGATGAAAGTAAATAATAACTTTTATTTCTTCATGAATAAAAAGGATGCCGCCAAAATTGAATATTTTATTTATGAAATCAGTCCTGTTGATTATGTGGTCTACAATTTAAAGGATAGCCTGCAGATACACCGGGATAAAAAACCAATAATCACCCAGATCAAAACTGCCAGCGGAGTGATTAATTCATCCCTTTGGAATACGATGAAGGAGCAGGCCCTGGACCCAAATTTCGCCATGAAACTGGCTGACATTTATGCCTGGAGTATCGACTTCTTTGGAATCAAAAAAGGTGACAAATTTAGAGTGATCTACGAAGAGAATTTTGTCTTTGGAAAATCAATCGGCATTGGACGCATATTTGCAGCCCAGTTTGTGCATGCCAACGAAGACTTTTATGCCTTTCGCTTTACTCAAAATGACGAGGAGAGTTATTTTGACGATAAGGGGAAAAGCCTTAAAAAAGCCTTCCTGAAGGCGCCTTTGAAATTCAGCCGTATCAGTTCTGTATTCTCTTTTAGCCGGTTTCATCCGGTATTAAAGATATACAGGCCGCACTTTGGGGTGGATTATGCTGCACCTACAGGCACGCCAGTGGTATCAATCGGAGACGGAACTGTGATCGCAAAAGCCTATCAGCCTGCAGGAGGCGGGAATTACCTGAAAATTAAACACAATTCCTTATACACAACAAGTTATATGCACCTTAGCGGATTTGGCCCGGGAATATCCCAGGGCGTCAGGGTCAGACAGGGACAGGTAATCGGTTATGTCGGAGCTACGGGACTGGCATCAGGGCCACACCTCGATTTCAGAGTCTTCATGGGTGGATCACCTGTAGACCCTTTAAAAGTAAAAGCACCTCCAACCGAACCAGTTTCAGAAAAATATATGGCTGCTTACAATATCCACCGCGATTCGATGATGACCAGACTTGCCGCTATTAAGAATTTCTAACACAATAGAAAAAAGTCATTAATTCATTGGAAAAGAGGAAAGAAGAATATGGAACAAGGAAAGGATTCTGTTTCCTCATTCCTTATTCCTTTTTCCTATTGATCAATGACTTTTTCCTATTGACCAATGACTTACTTCCGTATTTTATAAACAAGGTCCCACAATACGATACCAGCGCTTACTGAGATATTGAACGAATGCTTGGTTCCGTATTGCGGAATTTCGATGGCTCCATCGCAGATATCGACTACCGACTGCTGGACACCTTTAACTTCATTTCCAAAC
>Ga0302296_1003079_pt1 | contig 10865 bp, 9 predicted proteins | sample III_Fen_N3_1_FD_194546 | JGI IMG/M metagenome (GOLD analysis project Ga0302296, IMG submission 194546) | Peat permafrost microbial communities from Stordalen Mire near Abisko, Sweden - III_Fen_N3_1 | ecosystem: Environmental > Terrestrial > Soil > Wetlands > Permafrost | place: Sweden: Abisko... | reverse complement strand
ATCCAAATAAATAAGCATATTTATAAAGCTTATATCTTGAATATCTGGTTCCATCATCGGCTACATCGTTCAATACTGTGTACACATTTGGAATGTTATCCGTTTTTAATTGTGTACTTAATTTTTTGAAGAATGTTTTATTCGTTTTTGAATTTCGAACAACAAATAAATTGATGTCAGACAAATTTGTTAATGAGTATGCATCCGTTACCATTCCAATCGGGCTCGTATCGACAATAATATAATCGTATCGTTTTCGAAGTTCAACGAACATTTCAATCAATTTTTCCGATCGAATCAATTCACCCGGATTTGGTGGAATTGAACCTGCGGGTAATATGTCATATTCTACCTTTGGTAATTGAAGAATCACTTCATCAAGCGAACATTGTCCTACCAAATAATTGGTAACTCCAATTGGCTGTACAATACTAAATCGTTGGTTAACACTTGGTTTGCGGATATCCATATCTACCAGCAACGTTTTTTTATTTGCCATTGAATAGATTGACGCAAGGTTGATTGAAAAATAGGTTTTACCGTCGCCTGATTCTGTTGATGTAATCAGAATTAGCATATCTGATTTGCGTTTAACAACAAATTCAACACGCGTTCTGATAACTCTGAACATTTCAGTAAATGCTGAACGAGGATTTTTTGAAACCAAAAGTGGATCTGTACTCTTTGTGTGTCGCACAGCACCAATTAAAGGAAAATCACAGTTCTTTTCAACGTCTTTAGTAGAACGAATAGTATTATTTAAAAGTTCTTTAACAAATACAAATATTGTGGGTATTAACAATCCAAAGAGCAAGAACATCATCATTGTTTTTGATTTTGTTCCCGAATTGGTGATGGATTGAACCCTGGCTTTTTCTAGAATTGTATTGTCAGGTGCATTAGATGCTTTTAAAATTTCAGATTCTGCCCTTTTCTGTAAAAAGAAGGTGTAATAATTATCGTCCATCTTATATTTACGTTCGATGGAATTCATTTCGATTTCTTTTTTAGGAAGTTCATCAATCTGTTTGTTCACAATTGAGTAACGTCTTTTAAAGTCACTTTTTTCAATATCAAGAGCTGCACGTACATTTTTAATTACTTCAAAAACAGTTAGTTTTGCTGTTTCTATTTGCTTTGTGTATTTTGCGTAATATGGATTTTTCTTGGGAGTTTGTGAACGCAAGTTAAACAGCTCGTTGATTTGCTGCACTTCGGACATTAACAACGGTTCGTTAAGTCCAAAACTCGATGGAGGCGCAATTACCGAGCCTTCAGCCATGTTTGTCTTTAAATATTTAGAAAGGTAATCCAAATATATTTCACGCAACTTTAGCTCATCTTGTTGATTATCAAACTTTGAAGCTTTGCCAAGCAATTCGCCGGTATGACTGCTTACATCAACAATTTTATTAGTTTGTCGGTAATTTGTCATCCGCCCTTCGGACGTTAACAATGATTTTTGTACAGATGTTAATTGCTCGTCAATAAATTTAATTGTCTTGTTTGCGGCATCGTTCTTCTTTTCCAAGTTATCGGCTAAGAATATTTCACACAATTTGTTTATGAAATCAATGTCTCTATCAGGCGTTTCGCTTGCCAATGAAATTTCTAAAACCGATGAACTCTCGCTGACATAATTTAAATTTAAACTGGAAAACTCATTTACCAACGACTCTTTTGTGCGGAATTGAAAATACATTTCTGAGTCACCTATGAATCGATTTACATTGTTTACTGTTATGAAAAACAGATTGCATTGAATGGGTTGTCCGTATTTTCCAGTGATTTTGAATTTATTAAGAAGCTTGTTATCCTCAACAGTGATAGTAAATGTGCCGTTGGACTGAAGCTTTATTTTAAATAAGTTATTGTATGCATCTTCTGAAACAAATTCGCTTTGGATTGAAATTGGTGAAGTTTTGTAGAGATTTCGCGTCTTAAAGCTTCCTTTCGAAATGTAATCAATTTTCATATAAGGCAAGCTGTCAACCACTCTGGATATAAGATCATACGAATGCAAAATGATAAGCTGATTAGCCGAACTTTTATATCCGGATTGTACTCCAAATCCTTGCATGAGAGCTTGTGAAGAATTTGCTGAAGCTTTGTTTTCTTCAATTATTACTCTTCCAGCTGAACGAAAGGTTGGTATCCATGCTCGGTTTTGAAAATAAGCAAGTCCAAGAGAAATTATTATTCCCATTACAAATAAATACCAATAATGCATAAAATAGGAAACCCATTCCATGATATCAAAACCCGATTCTTCTTCATCCGAAAAAGGTCTGTCAATATTCCTTTGTTCCATAGCTATATATTCCTTTGTATTGGTGTGATAATAAATTTACTTTGTATAACTCAATACGTTGAAAAGTATTGATAATGAATATGATATGATGCCAATTAAAGAGCCGAAATTGCTTACTTTATAAAAACTGGAAGAATCTTTTTTAATATAAATAATGTCGTTTGGGTAAACATAATAATATTTTGAATCAATTATGTTTTTAGGTCTTATATCGAATTCAAGAATTTGTGTTCCCTTTTCAGTGTCTCTGATTATTCGGATATGCCTTCTGTCGCTTGATTCATTAAAATCTCCAAACATAGAAATGGCCTGAAAGATGGTTAACTTTTCTTTATAAATAGGAAATACTCCTGAACCCACATCACCAATAACTGTAAATGTTTTGTTTGACAAACTCAGCTTGACAATTGCATCGGGAATTATCTCTTTAAATCTTGCCTGAATTACTTTTGAAGCTTCATTTAATGTAAGTCCTGCAACCAGTATGTGTGAAACGAAAGGTAAATCGACCGTACCGTCAGTATAAACCCTGTATGATAACATGTTCTGACTAGAAGTTGATGTTCCTGATGATAAAAGTTTGGACATGTTTTCGTCAGTAGTTATTAAACGATAAATTAATTCATCATTTATCTGAATTTTATAATCTTTGTAATTTGATGTTTCATATTTTGGGATGGCTAAATTATCTTGTAGCAATCGCATACTTTTATAACTATAGCATGACGATAGTGCAAAAGCTGTAATTATGCAGATAAATATGTATGGTTTTATTTTCATGTTCATAATAGCTTGGTTGAATCCTTCACTTTGATTTACTTGGATTTTGGAACAAATAAATAATAATACAAACCATAAAAGAATGAACCTGTAGAAATTGTAGTTGCAATGGCTCCCCATAAGGTTGTTATCCCAAAGAACTGTTCGTTCATTGGTTGGATAAATATAACATCGTCAGGTTCAATATAATAAAACTCAGAGTTTATAATATCTACACTTCTTAAATCAAAAGTTTTTATTGTATTTCCATTCTTATTAGTGCGTAGGATTCTAATTTTGCTTCTGTCGGTAAAAGTTCCAAAATCTCCCATTAGAGCAAGCGCCTGAAAAATATTTACTTTTTCGCGTGGGAAATTATAGCGTCCAGATTTTCCATTTCCGATGATGCTAAAGGAACGACCAATCATTCTAACATCAACCGAACAATTGTCATCTTCGCCCATATAGTTTGATTTTAAAATGTCTTCAATGATTTTTTTCGATTGACGAACGGTTTTCCCAATCAACTGAATTTCGCCAACAATAGGAAAATCGATACTTCCGTTTTGTTGAATGATGTAGGTAAATAAGTCTTGATTATCACCGTTGCCTCCATTCATCATCATTTGTGAACTGTTGTTGACAGAACCATTGAATAATGTACTGGTTTTATCATCTGTGGAATAAACCTGAATGTATAATCTATCACCTTCTTTTAGTAGGTAATCCTTGTATGTGAAGGTGTCTTTGTAGGCAGGAATGAAGTCCTTGGGTTTTTGCAAATAATTGGTTTGACGCGTTGTTACGCACGATGAGAACATGAGTGTTAACATCGCTATATACAAAGACAAAATAAACGATTTTGACATTCCGGTTATGGGGCTAATTTGAAGCAAAGATAAACAAAATTTGTAAAATTAGTACAATTTCAGGCTTTTTCCGAATTATATTTTTGTGTCTCTCGCAAATTTATTTGTAATGTTTTGGAGTTGCGATTGTGATTTTTGAAAAATAGTAATTAACTTTGCATAGTTATAAGTGTAGCTAAATAGTAAACATTGCTCATGCTTAATGTGTTTTTTAATAATTATTCTTAGAAATTTACCATATGAATATTGTTAATATTAGAATTATATCGTTGATAATCTTGTCATTGATGTTTGTTTCATGTGATTCCCGAAAAGCGCAGGAAAAGGAAGCTGACAAACTTCTAAGTGAAATTCAATCATTAATAAGTCAAAGTTCTTATAACAAAGCCAAGATGGAGATTGACAGTATTCATAAAACATTTCCAAGATTGGTTGAGAAACGCAAGATTGCAGTTGCATTGCTCGATACGATTATTCGGCGTGAAAGTTCAAGAAGTTTAGCCTATTGCGATAGTATTTTGTCTTTTAAAATACACATGCTTGATTCCATTCAGAAGAATTTCAGATTTGAGAAAGATCAGAAGTATCAGGATATTGGTAATTATGTTTACAAAACGGAACAAACTGAAAGTAATGTAACTCGAACCTATTTAAAAACGTATGTTGATGAAAGTGCTGACTTCTATTTGGTTAGCAATTATTGTGGCGCAAAAATCGAACAACAATGTATCGAATTGTCTGCCAATGAATTATTTGCTCATACCGATTCGATTGAACTTTCCGACCCGAATAATCATCGATTTGACGACGGAGGTTCGCATTTTGAATCATTGGTTTTTAAAAATCAATCGCAGCGTGAAGTAATTGATTTTATTGCACAGTCAAATTCTAAGTCTTTAAAGGTAACTCTTCGTGGTAAAAAATCTTATTCTTACTATCTGGCTGATGCCGACAGGAAAGCAATCGTGGAAACTTATCGTTTTTGGAAAGTAAAAAAAGATGTGGTTCAACTTCAGAAAGAAATTAAGAAATCAATTTCAAGAATACAACGAATTAATAGTAATAAAAATTAAAACAAAATGAAGAAGAAAATAATGATATTAACCCTGTGTTTTATGGTAAGTTTAATTGCAACTGCTAATAAACCGGTGGCTTCAGGACTTCAGGAATTGGATGTGAAAGCTTTTAAAGAAAAAGTATGGAATATTGATAAAAATAAAACTTTTGTACGAGAAGGGAGATTGCCTATTATACTGGATTTTTCAGCAACCTGGTGTCAACCATGTAAAAGAATTTTACCTCATCTATTGGCATTACAGGAAAAATACAAAGGGAAATTGCTTATTTATGAAATTGATGTAGATAAAACTCCTGAATTAGCCCAACGGTTTAAAGTCGAGGGAATGCCAACCTTAATATTTATACCCAATACTAATTCGTTTAAATCATTATTAGGCTATAAAGAGTATAACGAATTAGACGCTGCGGTAAACTCACTTTTTTTCAAGAAATAACTCCATCAATCTTGAAACAGCATAATCATCTATTTCTGTAATAGATGTTGCTGTTAGATTTTCGAGCGTATTGTTGATTCCAGAAATACTTATGGTCGTGAATTGCGCATATATAACTCGATGACTCAGAATATGTTTCATCGGGTTTGTGGTTTTAATAACAGTAACTTCGGGAATACCATTAAACAATGATGTGAATTCTTCGGCAGCAATTAACTCATTAGTTTCAAGTAGTTTGTCAGATTCTATCAGAGGGAATTCATATAAGTTTTGCCAAATATCTTTTGCGGATCTTTTTTGTAAAAATGTTTTATCTTCCCAATTAATAAACAAATAATTAAAATATCGGTTTGAAGTTTTGGTTTTGTTTGATTTGACAGGTAGATTGGTAATTTGATTTGTTTCAAAAGCCTTGCAGCAGTATTCTAAAGGACATTTTTTGCAATTCGGCGACATCGGCACACATTGCAGCGCACCAAACTCCATCAGGGCTTGATTGTGATTGGCCGGCTCTGATTTTGAAAGTAAATTTTGAGCCAATTCAGCATACTCTTTTTTCCCTTTTCCTGAATCTATCGGAGTTTTGATTCCAAACAACCGGGATAAAACACGATACACATTCCCATCAACAACGGCATAGGGCTGATTATAAGCTAGTGAACAAATAGCAGCCGCGGTATAGTCGCCAATTCCAGAAAGGCGAATCACATCTTTATGATTTATGGGAAAAATACCTCCAAATTCAGACATTATTTGTTGCGCCGCTTTGTGCAAATTTCGGGCACGCGAATAATAACCCAATCCTTGCCAGTGTTTTAGCACTTCATCTTCGGTTGCTTCAGCCAAATCTTTCACCGTTGTGAATCGCTCAATAAATCGAATATAATAGTTTAGCCCCTGGTTTACACGCGTTTGTTGAAGAATAATCTCTGAAATCCAGATTCTGTATGGATCAAAAATATCGCGCCATGGCAAATCGCGCTTGTTTTCTTTATACCAGGAGATTAGTTTGTTTGAGATTTGTTTCAACGATTGATTATTTTCCATTTAAAGATTATTTTGCATAAAAATACGAATTAGTGATTGCTAAATAACATTATTATTCGCATCTTTGCAGGCAAAGGTAAGGCGTTGGCTTCAACTGCCCAAATTCAATTTATTTAAACATTAATAAAGGATATGAAAAAGTTAGTATTATTTTTATTGATAGCAATTTCGGTTGTTTCGTGTAAAAACTTAAAGTTTACAATTTCAGGATCGGTTGATCAAAAGGAATTGAACGGAAAAAATGTTTTTATAAAAGAGAGAATTAATCGTGAATGGATAACAATTGATAGTGCAGTTGTTGAAAATCAGAAATTTGCATTTAAAGGAGTAGCTGATACTGCTAAGATTGCGTATATTTTTTATGAATTTCCCGCAAATAAAAAGAACCGTCGAGCTTTTATTCTTGAGGGAGGAGATATCACTGTGTCTGTTGATACTACTAACTTTATGACTATAAAAGGCACACCTCAAAATGATTTATTGCAAGTATATCAAAACGATAAAAATACCTTTACAATAAAAGCAGAAACATATTATAAGACATATAAAGACAGTGCAAAGACTCCAGAACAAAAGGTATCGTTCGACACCGAAATTCAAAAATTAAATCTGGAGGAAGTTAGTATTGACAAAAAATTTGCAACTGACCATATAAACACATTGGCTGGTATATTTGCCTTCACGAATTCATTTTATGGTTTTAGCTTAGCCGAAAAACAGGCAATTGTGGCATTAATGAATGTTGAAACAAAAAAAGTTCCCCGAATTCAGGAAATAATTGCTGATATGGAAATAGAAAAGAGAGTAGAAATTGGTCAACAATATATTGATGTTAAACTTCCAATGGTGAACGGTGATTCATTGGCATTATCGAGCCTGATAGGTAAAACAGATTATGTTTTGATTGACTTTTGGGCTTCGTGGTGTGGGCCGTGTATGCAGTTTTTGCCCGATTTACAGGCATTCTATGCCAAATACAAAGGAACAAAGTTTGAAATTTTCGGCGTTTCGCTTGATGATAGTAAAGAAGCTTGGACAGGTGCAATTACAACTCATAAAATTTGCTGGAAATTGGTATCGGATTTGAAAGGTTGGAAGTGCGTAGGATCAAGAGCTTACGCTGTAAATTCAATCCCTACTACTGTGCTAATTGACAAAACAGGTAAAATTGTTGGAAAAAATCTGGCCATTTCTGAATTGGAGAAATTTTTGACTGGACAATCGAATAAAAAATAAAAAAATCGACTTTTTTGAAAAAAAAAAGAATGCAATTGTTTTTTAATCAGAATAAAAGCGATATATTTGCAGTCCGTTTGAATAAAAAAAGGAAACAATTAATTATTAACCAACTTATAAAAATTACTAAAATGACTAAGGCAGACATCGTAAACGAAATTGCTAAAAATACAGGCATTGATAAGGTAACTGTATTAACAACCGTTGAAGCTTTTATGGAAACTGTAAAAGATTCACTTTCAAAAAATGATAACGTGTATTTGAGAGGATTTGGTAGCTTCGTTATCAAACAACGTGCTGAAAAAACTGCTCGTAACATTTCGAAAAACACAACAATCATTATTCCAGCTCACAACATTCCTTCATTCAAACCAGCAAAAACTTTCGTGAGCGCTGTTAAATAAATTTCTCATTAAAAATAATAAGCAAGATGCCAAGCGGTAAAAAAAGAAAAAGACATAAAATGTCTACTCACAAACGTAAAAAAAGACTTAGAAAGAATAGACACAAAAAGAAATAATTCTTAGTGTAATATGATTTTAAGTCCAGAAAAACAAACTTATAAGCAAACAAATTGTCTTTAAGTTTGTTTTTTTGTATAGTAAACAAACCCAATCAAAAATAATAAAGTGACTAGCGAATTAGTAGTGGATGTAAAGACATCCGAAATTTCTATTGCGCTGCTCGAAGACAAACGCCTTGTAGAACTTAACCAGGAGGGACGTGAAGAACAGTTCGCCGTGGGGAATATATACTTGGGAAGGGTAAAGAAAATTATGCCCGGTTTAAATGCAGCCTTTGTGGATGTAGGTTATGAGAAAGACGCTTTTTTACATTATCTTGATTTAGGTTCCAATTTCAACACCCTTACACAATTTACAACGCAGGCGTTGAGCGACCGTAAAAAGGCGCCTGCTATTCAAAAAACCAAACTGCAACCGGAAATTGAAAAAAACGGTTCGATTAATGACATTTTAAAAACTGGGCAGGAAATTCTGGTACAAGTTACCAAAGAGCCCATTTCTACAAAAGGTCCGAGATTAACCGCAGAAATATCCATAGCAGGGCGATTTTTAGTTCTGATTCCATTTGCCGACAAAGTGTCGGTATCCCAAAAAATTAAAACGGATGAAGAGCGATTACGTCTTAAGCAGCTGATTCAAAGCATTAAACCAAAAGGGTTTGGAGTAATTGTTAGAACAGTGGCCGAAGAAAAAAAAGTAGCTGAACTTGATAATGAGTTGAAAATTTTGGTAAAACGCTGGGAAGAAGCTGTCATCAAAACACAACAAACCAAAGGAGTTTCGCTAATTTTAGAAGAATTAGGTCGTACGGTAGGAATAATTAGAGATTTATTCAGCCCGAGTTTTAAACACATTCATATCAACGACCAGGCTATTTTCAACGAGGTGAGCGATTATGTTAATCTAATTGCGCCCGATCGTAAAGATATTGTCAAGCTTTATCAGGATGAAGCCCCGATTTACGATAGTTTTGGTATAACCAAGCAAATAAAATCGGCTTTTGGTAAAACAGTTTCTTTCAAAAGTGGGGCTTACCTCATTATTGAACACACAGAAGCTCTGCATGTTATTGATGTTAACAGCGGAAACCGATCAAAAGCAGGAAATGGGCAAGAAGACAATGCTTTGGATGTGAATCTGGCAGCAGCCGACGAAATAGCCCGACAACTTCGCTTGCGCGATATGGGAGGTATAATCGTGGTAGATTTTATTGATATGCATGAGACTGAGAACCGTCAGAAACTCTTTGAAAGAATGCGTGATAACATGGCCAATGATAGAGCTAAGCACAACATTCTTCCATTAAGTAAGTTTGGTTTATTGCAGATGACTCGTCAACGTGTTCGTCAAGTAATACATATTGATATCGAAGAAACCTGTCCTACGTGTTATGGACATGGAAAAACAAAACCCTCAATTTTGTTTACAGACCAATTGGAAAGCAAAATTGATTATCTGGTAAATAAATTATTAATTAAAGAATTTGTACTGCACGTTCATCCTTACGTTGATGCCTATATCTCTAAAGGCTTAATATCAATGAAGTGGCAGTGGAAAAGGAAATTTGGAAAAGGTTGTAAAGTCATCGCGTCGCAAAAACTTGGCTTTTTACAATACAAATTTTATGACAAAAAGGGAAATGAAATTGACCTACAAGAAGAAATAGAAAAAATATCGTAACTATCAATATAAAAGCAGGCTATCCGAAATGGATAGCCTGTTTTTTTGAATTTGGAACTACCTTAAAATTTAATTTTCTTTAATTTCACTCCTAACTTCCTTTTCAAGTAATGCCTCTTTGTCGTTTGTTGTTGTATTTAAAGTGTTTAGTACTTTAGCGTCAATATCTGCTGAAATTTCCTTTATTCGATCCAATGTTCGAACTTTAAGCAATGCTGCAACTTCCGCAAAGTCTCTATCAATCCATGATTTCTGTGTTGTTCCAAAACGTTGGATGTAAAATTTATTATTGATTTTAAATTCAATCGTGTCATTCTGTCTTTTTATATAAGAATCAATGTAAATCATTACGCTATTTGAATTGTAATTCTTTTTGTAGAATAATATTGAGTTCAAATAATTTGTAAATACTTCCTGTACTGCTCCATTGACAATCTTTATCTTGTCTGAATTAATTATACTGTCTTCTTTCGGCAATTCATAAATTGCTAATTTTTCTGCTGTGCAGGTTAAATTAATTGCGAAGTAAAACAATAAACAAAAAGCAACATATATATTTTTTTTCATATCATGTGAATTGTATAATTTTGAATGTACAAATTTACTTATTACATTCACATGAAATGTTGCATTCTGCATTTTAATAATTACATAGTTCACACTTTCCGCATAATAATTCTATAAAAAATGGCTGTTTGGAATTCCCAAACAGCCATTTTAAAATATAATAACAAAAAAGATTATGCTTCAGCCTCAGGAGTTTCTTCCTTAGCAGCCTTCTTTGCAGGAGTCTTTTTGGCTGGTGCTTCTTCTTCGGCAGATGCCTCAGTAGCTTCTTTTGCTTTCTTTTCTTTCTTAGCAGCTTTTTCAGCAGCGAGATCCATTTTGTCTTTCAAATCAGACAAAGACTGGATGTCACCCAAAG
>Ga0302296_1003078_pt1 | contig 10871 bp, 5 predicted proteins | sample III_Fen_N3_1_FD_194546 | JGI IMG/M metagenome (GOLD analysis project Ga0302296, IMG submission 194546) | Peat permafrost microbial communities from Stordalen Mire near Abisko, Sweden - III_Fen_N3_1 | ecosystem: Environmental > Terrestrial > Soil > Wetlands > Permafrost | place: Sweden: Abisko... | reverse complement strand
GAGTGAATCGCCGGTGCTTCCTTCCCCCTTTTCTCCCTTAAATTCATTGTCATCCCGAGCAAATCCACCTATCTCATTTACACTAACTTAAGGATGTATAGTGGATGAGCGAGGGATCTCCCAGAGTTAAACTGATCTCTCGCTGGTTATAATTTTTTGTTGAACAGCTTAAGAAAGAGTGACTTGTCAATCAAATCTTATTTAATTTTGATACACTGATTGAAGTCTGTTTTTATGAAATTACATCTTTATTATGTCTATATTTTGACGAATTCAGCGAATAAAGTTCTTTATGTCGGTGTTACAAATGATTTGGAAAGAAGATGTTATGAGCATAAACAAAAATTAATTAAAGGATTTACTCAAAAATATAATGTGGATAAACTTATTTATTATGAGAAGTTTGATTCCATAGAATTAGCTATTTTCAGGGAAAAACAAATTAAAGGATATTCACGATCAAAGAAAGATGCACTAATAAATGAAATTGATCCGGAATGGGACGAATTATTAGTGAAAGGTAAACTGATTCATATTTAGGTTCAAATAAAAAAAATGAATTAAAAAGATGTATATAAAGATTAGCCTTCAAAAGGAGGAGAAATATATCAGGCATAAATTCAATACATTACATTCATAATTGTCCTAAACTCTCTCTCTTGTACTACATTCAACTCTTTTAGTTTACTTCGATGGGATTGTGGTCAAAACTGCTATTTTGTAACCTATGTTACATTTTATCCTGCTGTATTTCTCCAACTTTGCAGGAGAAAACTAAATCATATAATATGAAACGCGATATTTTAAAAATTGATGAAGACCTTTGCAATGGCTGCGGTCACTGTGTTCCAAACTGTCATGAAGGAGCTTTGCAGATCATTGATGATAAAGTAAGGCTTGTCAGCGAACTAATGTGCGACGGACTGGGTGCCTGCATCGGTCACTGCCCCGAAGGTGCAATTACTATTGAGAGCAGGGAAGCTGAACCTTATGATGAAGTCCGGGTAATGGAACTGATGAAGGAGAAAGGGAAAAACACAGTTGTTGCTCATCTCAAACATCTTAAAGATCATGGCGAGACAGGTTTCCTGCAAGAAGGAGTAAAATATCTGAAAGATCACAAAACTGAATTAAGATTCAATCTTGAAGAAGTAATGAGTACTGTGCATAATCATGGGAAAATACTTATACCCAAACCTGAATTTCAATCAGGGCCTGAACCTCATAATCATGAAGGAGGCGGATGTCCGGGATCGAGGGCTATGGTAATTGAGAAACCTTCCTCAATGAATGATGTAAATTCAGCTGCGAGCCAGCCATCTGAATTGCGACAATGGCCTGTTCAGATGCATCTCGTCAATCCTAATGCATCATATTTCAGAGGATCTGATCTGTTACTCGCAGCAGACTGTGTAGCATTTTCTTTGGGAGGATTTCACGCTAACCATTTAAAGGGAAAATCTCTTGCTATTGCATGTCCCAAGCTTGATCAGAATACTGATTCATATATTGAGAAACTTACCAGCATGATTGATTTAGCCAAAGTGAATACAATTACTGTAATGATGATGGAGGTTCCCTGCTGCGGCGGACTCTTGCAGATGGTTATAAAGGCTCTAGGCAGGTCAGTCAGAAAAGTTCCGGTAAAGAAGTTGATCGTGGGGATTAACGGAGATATACTTCAGGAAGAATGGGTGTGAAAAACAATCTGAAAATCAAAAGAAAGACCTATCGTATATATAGGATACTTAATCTTATATAATTGATTATATGATTGTTATCATTTGGTTATTAATGATAGTTGTCATCAATTTTCTATTTAGATTGGTTCTTTATAGGTAATTGAATACATTTGATATTATAGTATTCTGCTCCAAAAGAATTGTTTTTTTACCCGATCTTAACCTTTCTTTATGACGGCTAATTTTTTTCCTTCCGGATTATCTGTATCTAATTTATTTTTCGGCTTTGATATTGGGTCCGTCTCCCTTAATACCATCGTTATTGATGAAAATAATAGAATTATTGAAGAATATTACGACTATGTTCATGGCAGGCCTTTTAATGTGCTTAAAGACAGGCTTACCACTCTCTTTGTAAAATATCCTGCGGAATCAATTAAAGGAATCGCCCTGACCGGAACAGGAGGGAAACTTGCTGCAGGACTCATCGGGGGAGCTTTTGTCAATGAGATAATTGCGCAGGCGACTTCTACAGGAACAATATATCCCGAGGCAAAAACAGTGATAGAGATCGGTGGTGAGGATTCAAAGCTTATCATTCTTGAGAAAAATCCTGAAAACGGACACTCAAGACTGGTCGATTTTGAGATGAACAGCATCTGTGCTGCCGGGACTGGATCATTTCTGGATCAACAGGCCAGGCGAATTGGTATTCCGATTGAAAATGAGTTTGGCGCTATGGCGCTGAAATCGGTCGATCCGCCAAGAATTGCAGGCCGGTGCAGTGTTTTTGCCAAGAGTGATATGATACATCATCAGCAGATCGCGACTCCACTTCATGACATTGTTGCAGGTCTGTGTTTTGCGCTGGCCAGAAATTTTCGCAGTAATGTTGCAAGAAGCAAAGAAATCAGAAAACCAGTTGTTTTTTCAGGAGGTGTTGCTGCAAATTCAGGCATGATACGGGCGTTCAGGGAAACGCTTAATCTGATTGACGGGGAGCTGATAATACCAACTCACCATTCGGCTATGGGTGCAATAGGAGCTGTATATTATGCCAGGGCAAATAATCTCGATATGGATCATTTCTCAGGGATATTGAGGCTCGAGGAATATCTTACAGGAGTAGCAACGGAATTTGTGAGTCTTCCTCCCCTTAAGGAATCATCAGCAGAATATAGAAAGAAAGTTCACTTCATCAAAAAAGGAAGTGAAAAGACCAGCGTCTACCTGGGTCTTGATATCGGTTCTCTGAGTACAAATGTTGTTTTGATTGATGAAAATCACAGAGTCGTTGCAAGACGATATCTGCCAACTGCCGGGAAACCACTGGAAGCCATTCAAAAAGGAATGACTGAAATTTTTGATGAAGTTGGAGAACATATTAAGGTTATGGGAGCCGGAACAACAGGTTCCGGACGTTACCTTACCGGTGATTTTGTAGGGGCCGATATAATTGTCAATGAAATTACTGCCCAGGCAACGGCAGCTATTGACTTTGATCCTACTGTGGACACAATATTCGAAATCGGAGGACAGGATTCTAAATATATCGGAATTGAAAATGGCGTCGTCGTTGATTTTGAAATGAATAAGGTGTGCGCGGCTGGTACAGGTTCATTTCTTGAAGAACAGGCTGAAAAACTGAATATCAATATTGTTGAGGAATTCGGATGTATGGCTCTGAAGTCAGATTGTCCCGTGAAACTTGGTGACCGCTGCACTGTTTTTATGGAATCAGATCTTAACTCCTTTATGCAAAAAGGCGCGAGGAATGAAAACCTTATAGGTGGCCTGGCATATTCAATTGTTTATAATTATCTGCAAAAGGTAGTCGGAGACAGAAAGATCGGCAATAAAATATTCTTTCAGGGAGGTGTTACAAACAATAAAGCCGTAGTAGCAGCTTTTGAACAGGTTGTTGGTAAGAAAATAATTATCCCCCCGCATTTTGACGTTACCGGAGCAATAGGAGCAGCTATTCTCGCTAAAAGATCTTTGAAAGAAGGTCAGATGACAAGGTTTAAGGGGTTTGGCATAGGAAATTCCACCTATAAAGTCAGCAGGTTCGTTTGCCAGGGATGTACCAATCATTGCGAAATAAGGCGTGTAAAGATAAACGGAGAAAAAAAATCACTCTACTACGGTGGCCGTTGTGAGAAGTACGAAACCGAAGACAGGAAAAAACTGAACAATAATATCCCGAATCTTTTTATAAAAAGGACCGAGATGCTTATGGAAGGTTTTGTTGAAAATGGATCAATGAAGTCGACCACAATAGGGATCCCAAGGTCCCTGATGGTATTCTACCAGCAATTTCCATTCTGGAGAACATTTTTTGAACAACTTGGCTTTACAGTAGTTATTTCAAAAGAATCAGACAAATCACTAGTAACCAGGTCAATCGAAACAATAACCGCAGAAACCTGCCTTCCTGTTGAGCTTATGCACGGTCATGTCATCGATCTGATGGAGAAAGGTGTTGACTATATATTCCTTCCGTTCATTGTTAATGGCAAACAGAAAGAAGGAAATAAAACATTTAACTGTAACTGTCCCTGGATACAGACTTATCCTTTCATGATCAGAGCTGCACTTCGGGGAAAAGTTGACGAATCGAAACTGCTTATGCCAACTCTCCATTTCAGGTTTTTTGAAAGAGCCCTGATAGGAGAAATGACTGAATACTTCTCCGAGAAATTCGGAATAAGCAAAACAGAAATAAGACAAGCAGTATATAATGCTGATGCAGCACAAATATTATTCGAAAAGAGCCTGGTTGATTATGGAAGAGAAATACTAAAAACAATCCCGGAAAACTGCCGTCCTGTAGTACTTCTCGGACGACCCTACAACAGTTCTGATCCTCACCTCAATCTTGGGCTCATTGAAAAGCTCATAAACCAAAATGTAATGCCAATTCCGCTTGATATGCTTGATCTGTCTCCATACAATATTTTTACGAACTACAGGAATATGTACTGGCCAAACGGACAAAAAGTAATCGCTGCTGCTCAACTGACGGCAAAAAGCGAAAACCTTCACGCGGTATATATAAGTAACTTCAGATGCGGCCCTGACTCATTTATATGGCATTATGTAACAGAAGAACTTAAAGGTAAACCATTCCTCCATCTGGAGATTGATGAACACTCAGCAGATGCCGGAATGGTAACCAGGATTGAAGCCTTTCTGGACAGTCTTTCCGGTTCTGAGAAAAATGCAAAAAAAGAAGTAACAATTTTCAGACCACGACCCAGTCCGGCTTCACCCCTGAAAGACAGGGTGATGTATTTCCCATACATGAATGACGGAGCATATATGATAGCTGCCGCTGCCCGTAGTTGCGGAATTAAATCTGAAGTCCTTCCCAAACAGACTGGTGAAGATCTTGCACTCGGAAGAAAATATACCTCGTCCAAGGAGTGTTTTCCAATGATCTGCACAACAGGCAGTTTTCTTAAAAAGCTTATGGAGCCTGGTGCAGATCCTGCAAAAATGAGTTTTTTTATGCCGGATCATAATGGTCCTTGCCGGTTTGGCCAATATAATCAGTTTCACAGAATACTTTTTGACAGGCTTGGGTTTCAGGCAGCTGAACTTATTACACCGTCCAATGATGCTTCTTATGAAGATGTGGCCGGCGAACATGGACAAAAATTCAGGATAAGTGCATGGAAAGGATTTGTTGCTGCTGACTACCTCCATAAAATCCACAGGGAAACCCGGCCATATGAAATAAATAAGGGAGAATCAGAACTGCTTTACGAAGATTCATTGTCCCGACTTGAAAAATGTATTGAAAACGGATCGTCCGGTTTGCATAAAACTCTTGTCGGAATTGCAGAGGATTATATGGCTGTTAAGGTTGATAAAAGCCGGAGAAAACCAGTGGTTTCAATTATTGGCGAGATATTTATGAGAGATAATGCAGCATGCAACGGTAACATCTCAAACAGACTTGAAGAACTAGGCGTTGAAGTGTTTGTTGCACCTTTCTCTGAGTGGATTTCATATTCAACTCACCGTTTCACACGCGACAGCAAATGGAAAAATGATAAAATTGGAATAGTTAAATCAAAAATTCAGGGTCTGGGTCAGGAATTAATAGCAGCTTCGCTGCTTAAAGGAATTGAAAAATTTACCGATCAGGAGAAAGACGTATCCCTGCATGAAATGCTTAGTCTTTGCAACAGGTATGTCAATCAGTTTTATGATGGAGATCCGCCGGTGGCAATAGGCATGTCTGCTGCACTGGTAAATCGGGGTGTTTCAGGTATTGCTGCCATTCTTCCATTTACCTGTATGCCCGGCACATTGGTTGCATCGGTAAGTGATACTTTCAGAAAAGACCATAATAATATTCCGTTTATTAATATTGCATATGATGGCCAGGATTCTGTGTCACTCGATACCAGGCTCCAGGCATTTGTTTTCCAGGTCAAGGAGTTTGCAATGACAAGAGAACACGCTGAAATCAGTACCTAAAAAATTTTAAACTAAAAAATATTTTAATCCCCCTTCCCAACCTTCCTCCATGGCTAATCTTTATACACATTTTTTTAACCCTAGAGATCCCTCACTCATCCACCCTAAACCCATAGCTTACGAAAAGTATGGAGAGTGGATTCGTTCGGTATGACAGATTTTAGGTGTGTATTGGGGGAAGGAAGCACCGGCGATTCATTACTCATTTTATCATAAAATCAATTTTCGAGTGAATCGCCGGTGCTTCCTTCCCCCTTTCTCCCTTAAATGCATTGTCATCCCGAGCGAATCCACCTGGCTCATTTACAATAACATAAGGATGTAAGGTGGATGAGCGAGGGATCTCCCAGAGTTAAACTGATCTCATGTTGGTTATGATTTTTTGTTGATCAGCTCATGACAGAGTGACTTGTCAATGGAATATGAAGGCCACGGACCTGTCTGCCATGTTAAGCTTCAGAATTTTGGTAATGAATAGATTAGTCCTCTTATTTAAATTCAGGTATTCAGAACAGCCTCTACTTTCTGGAAAAGAGCCTCAACTTTTTTAACCGTATCACCATCACCAAGAGTCTCCAGCGGAAGGTACCCGGCATAACCACATTGTTTTACAATATCCATAACCTTAGCATAGTCTGTATCTGTCTGGATATCATTCACGAATACTTTCTCCTTTAGCTGCCATGAAATGGCAAGTCCTGCAGTCAAAGCTATATCTTTATATGGATCAGGAGAGTGGTAGCTGCCAATATCAAGCAACAGGCCATTCCAATCTGAATTAACCAGGTTCAGCATCTTTTCCACATCCGTTGACGACTTCATAAAATCATAATGATTCTGCAGAGCAGTCATCACTCCATGTTTTTTACCAAATTCGGCACATTCCCGTATATCTTCTGCAATCCATTTTGCCCTCTCTCCCCATGAATAGTTTTCCTTAGAAAGAGTCCCGGCGAATATTCTTACCAGAGGGGCGCCAATTTTTTCCGCAACAATTATCCAGTCTTTCACAAGTTGCTTCTCTCCTTGCCTCTTTCCTGCATCGGACCATGTGAAATCATTTCTGACGCCTGTTCCGCTAATGCCCAGACCAAGTTTGAAAGCTCTCTTCTTTACGTTATATATATAATCATCGGGTGGAACCGCAGGATAGCCGGGGAAATAATAGCCAGTGAGGTCAACTGCATCAAAACCTGCTTTGGTGCAAAAATCCAACAGATCAAAAATTGTCATGGATCCGTCGCGAAGAAGTTTATCAAAAGAGAAAGCATTCAGGCTGATTTTCAGTCTGCCAGCCGGTGTTCCTTCACTGAGACTTTTTGCCTTTTTGTATCCTCCGATAAAAGGCAATCCGAGGGTACAAATCCCTCCTATTGCCAGTGATTGTGTAAAATGTCGCCGTGTAAGCTTGATCGAACCTTTCATTTTGTCAGTTATTAAGTTGAAACAGATCTATTTGCTATTTAATGAATTTCAGATATTAAATCCCAAATTTTTAAGTGTTTGCCGGGCTTTACTGTTTCCTCTGATAAGATTTATACTGTAAGAAGAAAACTCCCTGCGTAACGGATAATTACCTCTTAGTTTTTCAAATTCAGAAGGTAAAAGCCGGAACCTGTCATTATCTTCTTCAATATTATAAGTATGTGTCACAGCTTCTCTGATAATTTCATCCTCAGATTTTCCGTCACAGTCAATTGAAATAACAGGAGCTCCGGGAGAAGGAACATTATCAGGGTACCAGTCAGCAAGAGGAAGATGAAAGTGTTTACTGATTGAGTTAACCACCATAGCAGTTCCATTTGCTTTGCCATCGGTTGAATAACCCGCAATATGCGGAGTCGCAATTGACACCAGATTCATTAGTTCCAAATCGATAGACGGTTCATTTTCCCAGACATCGATGACCGCGCCACCGAGTATGCCGGAAATCAGCGCTTCTTTTAAATCTTTTGTATCCGTCACTTCACCTCTTGAAGAATTAATAAACCATGAGTTCCTTCTGATTTTCCGGAATACTGCTTCATTAAACAGATGAAAGGTATGATCTTCGCCAGTCATATTCAGGGGCACATGAACTGTAAGAATATCTGATTCAGACAGAACTGCATCAAGGCAGTGAAATTCCCTTTTCCCCTCCGCTCTTTCCCTGGGCGGATCATTTAAAAGAACATTCATACCAATGGCACGTGCAAATTTTTCAACCTTTGATCCCACATTGCCGACGCCAATAATTCCCAGGGTTTTATTTTTCAGCTGAAAGTTGTTTTCAGAAGCGATTTTCAGCAGTGCAGAAGAAATATATTGCTGAACCGATACAGAATTGCACCCGGGAGCATTAGTCCAGATGATCTTATTCTTATCACAGTAATTGGTATCAATATGATCGAATCCGATTGTTGCGGTGCCGATAAATCTGATACGTGTACCATTTAACAGGCTCTCGTTGCATTTTGTCCTTGTACGGATCAAAAGCGCGTCGGAATGCATAAGTATATCCCTGTTAATCTCATTCCCCGGCATATAGATCATTTCTGCATATGGCTCAAGGGCCCCCTTCAGAAAAGGAATTTTATCGTCGGCTATTATTCTGGGCATGTGTGAATTTTTGGGAAAGTTAGTATTTTTTTGTCTACCGTCTTGCCCTCTGCACTGCACATAATACATCACGGAACATTTTGTAAAATAGCTTAAAAAAGCAGGTCGGAAACTTATCGGGGGAAACATTATAATTCTTGACAAATAAATAAAAGAAAGATGGAAATTGGTTACTTTGGCGGCTCAATTTAAAAAAATGACCCGATTTCTTCTGACAGCTTCATTTATAACTATACTTACAATAACCAACCTTTTCGCTCAGCCTGAAATTAAAGCTGTCTTCACCTCCACGCCTCCTGTCATTGATGGCTTAGTCAATGATGATGCCTGGAAAAATGCTGCAATGATTAATGAGTTATTTCAGAGAGAACCAAATCCGGGGACACCTGTTTCTGAAAAAACCGAATTCTATTTTCTATATGATCACAACAACCTCTATGTTGGAATACATTGCTACGACAATCCAAAAGGAATTACTGCCAAAGAAAAGGCTCGTGACGTTAGTCTGGGTGATGATGACAGGATCCAGGTAATCCTAGATACCTATCTTGACGGACGCAGTGGTTACTGGTTTCAGATCGGCCCCAGGGGAAGTATCGGAGACGCTCTGATAAATGAGAACGGAAAAGATTTCAATAAATCATGGGATGGATTATGGGATGGCAAAGCTCAGATAACAGCAAATGGCTGGGACGGGGAATTGGTAATTCCGTTTAAAACAATGGGATTTAAAATAGGGAATAGTACCTGGGGACTAAAACTTATAAGGTATATCAAGCGAAAGTCCGAATCATCATACTGGCCTGCCACTACTCTGGATGCAAACAGGTTTCAGATATCCGATGCAGGACGTATTACAGGCCTTACTGAAATCACCCAGGGTATCGGTCTGGATATTATACCTTATATCACAAGCGGGATAATCAAAGAATCTGAGTCAAAAGGAAAACCGGTTCTGAACGGAGGGCTGGATGTTTTCTACCATTTAACACCATCGCTCAAAGCCGCTGTTACTGTGAATACTGATTTTGCCCAAACCGAGGTCGATGCAAAGCAGATTAATCTTACCCGTTTCAGTCTTTTCTTTCCTGAAAAGAGGGATTTCTTTCTTGATGGGGCAAATTATTTCACTTTTGGAATTAATGGCGACAGCGATAACCCCCAGAACACTCAGATGATTCCTTTCTTTTCGAGACGTATCGGGCTTGATCCTGATGGTAATCCGGTCAAAATAAAATATGGAGGTAAGTTTACAGGAAAAATAGGTAAGTGGAACCTGGGAGTTCTTCATATAAAGGATAATAATAAGTGGGATAATCCGGGATATACCGTAGGCAGAATATCGCGGAATATCTGGAAACAGTCTTCAATAGGTTTTATAGGCACAAATGGAAATGCTTTTTCAGATCAGAACAACTCCCTTGCCGGAGTTGATCTGAGGCTATCTAGCTCTCAGTTATCCGGCAATAAAAATATCACATATAATCTTTATGGCCTGAAATCCTTTACAAAGGGTTTGTCAGGAAATGACATTTCTTTAGGAACCGAGGTCAATTACCCGAATGATTTTCTCAATTTCAGGGTCGGGTATATGCAGATAGGTGAAAATTACACACCAGGACTAGGGTTTATTCCGCGAAAAAATATACGCGATTTCTACGGAGGACTGGCATTAGGTCCAAGGCCCAAAAACTCTGCGGTTATGCAGGTAAAAACGGGCATTAAATACGTTTTTATTACAGATTTGAAGAATGGAGGTGTGGAAACCGCTCAGATAGATTTTAATCTTTCCGATATAATATTTTTAAGCGGAGATGAGATATCATTGTTATCTCAGTATCAGTTTGAATCACTTGAGAATGATTTCAATATTTTCAGTAATTTTATTATTCCGGCAGCTGATTATCATTTCTGGCGTCATTCACTAACATTCACTTCTGCCAGGAGACGGAATTTATGGATTGCATCCCAGGTGAGTGCAGGTAACTTCTATTCCGGAAAGAGGACTGACTGGTTAATGCAGATGGGATACAAAGTCGCGATTCCTGTTTATGTTGGTATAGAATCTGACAGAAATTGGGTCACCCTGCCAGATGGAGGATT
>Ga0302296_1003076_pt1 | contig 10873 bp, 12 predicted proteins | sample III_Fen_N3_1_FD_194546 | JGI IMG/M metagenome (GOLD analysis project Ga0302296, IMG submission 194546) | Peat permafrost microbial communities from Stordalen Mire near Abisko, Sweden - III_Fen_N3_1 | ecosystem: Environmental > Terrestrial > Soil > Wetlands > Permafrost | place: Sweden: Abisko... | reverse complement strand
GTTCGCGAATTCATGGAAGAATCGATCAAAGATAGCAACGGAGTTTTGCCCGGAAAAACCATCTTCTTTTGCATTACCAAAGCTCATGCACGTCGCATCGAAGAAATATTCGATTCGCTTTATCCTGAATACAAAGGAGAATTGGCCAAAGTGATTGTGAGCGAAGATCCACGAGTTTATGGCAAAGGCGGACTATTAGATCAATTTAAGCACAACGATATGCCACGTGTGGCTTTGAGTGTGGATATGCTCGATACGGGTATCGACATTCATGAAATCACCAATCTGGTATTTGCCAAGCCGGTTTATTCATACACCAAATTCTGGCAAATGATTGGCCGTGGTACACGCCTGCTCGAAAGTTCCAAAATAAATCCCTGGTGTACCAAAAAGGATGAATTCCTGATCCTGGATTGTTGGGATAATTTCGAATATTTCAAGCTAAATCCGAGAGGTAAAGAGCTAAAACCTCAGATTCCTCTACCTGTTCGGTTGTTTGGTTTGAGGCTTGAAAAAATAGAAAAGGCCATTGAAATAAACCTTGCTGAAACAGCCGAAAAGGAAACTCAAAAACTGAAAGCGCAAATTGACACTTTGCCCAAAACTTCAGTAGTAATTATGGAGGCCCGGCATGAACTGCAACGTTTGGAGGATGAGAATTTCTGGATTAATCTGACCAGCGACAAACTGGAATTCTTGAAAACATTGGTAAAACCATTGTTCCGGACGGTTGCCGATACCGATTTTAAAGCCATGCGGTTTGAAAAAGATATTGTTGAAGTTTCGCTGGAACGACTCAAAGGAGACCAAACACCCTATTCGAAACCATTTTCACCGAACGATGTGATTTTTTCGAAATATGAAACTTTGAAATTAAGTATCATTGAAGTGATTGGGGAACTTCCGTTAAGCGTGAATATGGTTGCCAAACAGGAACACCTGATCCGGCAGGCACAAACCAATCATTACTGGGCGACAATCACCGAAGAAAAATTCGATGAGTTAATTGAAAAACTGGCTCCACTGATGAAATACCGCGAATCGGTTATTCCACTTGGACCCGAAAAATTCAATCTGAAAGATTTCATCAGCGAAAAGGAATACGTGGAATTTGGTCCGCAGCACGAAGCCTTGAGCATTGCCAAATACCGCGAATTGTTGGAGCAGAAAATTAACGAGTTGGTGTTGGCCAATCCTATTTTGCAAAAGCTGAAAGAAGGCAAGGAAATCAGCGAAGCCGAAGCCGAGCAGTTGTCGGAAGAATTACACGATGAACATCCGCACATTACCATCGACTTGCTGCGCAGGGTGTACAATCATCGAAAGGCGGTGTTTGTACAATTCATCAAACACATCCTGGGAATCGAGATTTTGCAATCTTTTCCTGAAACCATTTCAAAAGGCTTCGATGAATTTATTGCTGCACATTCCTATCTTTCGAGCCGTCAATTGCAGTTTTTAGACTTACTTCGCACCTTCATCATCGAAAAGGGTGAGTTGACACGCAAAAACCTGATCGAATCGCCCTTCACTTTGCTTCATCCGGAAGGTATCCGGGGCATTTTCAATCCGAATGAGATTAATGAAATATTAAAATTGACCGAAAAATTAATTGCAGCTTAGCATGTTACAAAATAACTCCAGCATAAAATCGCTCATCGACAAACTTTGGAACAACTTCTGGAGTGGCGGAATCAGTAATCCGCTTACGGCCATTGAGCAGATCACCTATTTAATTTTCATGAAACGCTTGGATGATCTGGAAGCCAAACGTGAACGTGACGCCGAATTTACAGGCGAGAAATACGTGTCGCGTTTCAGCGGAAAGTATAAAGTACCGGGCAGCAGCGACGAAATTGACAAAAGCGAATTGCGGTGGAGCAATTTCAAACGCCGCCCTGCCGACGAAATGTTGCTGCATGTGCAAACCAAGGTTTTCCCGTTTCTGAAAGAATTTCAATCGGAAAGTAATTCGCCTGCCACGCTGAATGCCGCCGAGGGGCTTTTTACCAAACACATGGCCAATGCCGTGTTTATTATGCCAAAGGCTTCGTTGCTGGTCGAAGCCATAAATATTATTGAGCAACTTTTTACTGAAATTGAAAAAGATGCCAGCGAAGGCGGACAGGCTTTTCAGGATATACAGGGCGATGTGTACGAATTGCTGTTGAGCGAAATTGCCAGTGCTGGTAAAAACGGACAATTCCGTACGCCGCGCCACATCATTAAACTGATGTCGGAATTGGTTGCGCCGCAATTGGGGCAGCGAATGGCCGATCCAAGCAGCGGAACCGGCGGTTTTATCCTGGGCTATTACCAGTATATTTTGACCGATTTGGTACGCAAAGCCGATCCGTCAAAATTGGTGGTTGACGAAGATGGTTTTGAACGGGCCACCATGAGTGCTTTTTTGACCGAAGAGGTGAAACAAATACTGGAGAAAAGCATGTTTGGTTTCGACATCGATACCACCATGGTGCGCCTGGGGTTGATGAACCTGATGATGCACGGCATTGACGAACCGCGGATTGATTACAAAGACACGCTGAGCAAGAGTTTCAACGAAGATGCACAGTACGACATCATTATGGCCAATCCGCCATTTACAGGCAACATCGACAAAGGCGACATTAATGTCAGTTTAAAATTACTGACCACCAAAACCGAACTGCTTTTTGTGGAACGCATTTTTACGATGCTGAAAATGGGTGGTACGTCTGCGGTAATCGTTCCTTCAGGAGTAATTCAAAATTCAGGCAAAGCATTTGAAGCATTGCGAAAGTTGATCATCGAAAAAGCTGAACTGAAAGCAGTAATAGCCATGCCCAGTGGCGTATTTAAACCTTATGCCGGCGTCAGTACTGCCATTTTGATTTTCACCAAAGGTGGCGAAACTAATAAGGTTTGGTTTTACGATATGCAGGCCGATGGCTACACCCTGGATGATAAACGAAATAAGATTGAAGCCAGCGATTTGCCTGACATTGTACAACGATACAAAACCCGAAATGAGAAAACTGCTACCAACCGAAAAAATAAGTCCTTCTTTGTTTCTAAAGTCGAAATTATAGAAAAAGATTATGATCTAAATTTAAGCACTTATAAAATAGAAGAGTACAATGAAGTGATTTATGAAAAACCGAATGTTATTCTTGAGAAATTAGAAGATTTGGAGTGCAATATACAATTGGATTTGAAAAAGTTAAAATCTTTGATGCAATGAGTATATTAGGAAATATTGTTTCCATTGAAAAGGGGAAAAAATACAAATTGCTCGATGAATATCAGGAACATGCTATTCGAGTGTTCCAAGCAAACGATTTCAGAAATGAAAATAAGCCTCAATACACATTAGAAAGAGATGGACTTCAAACAACTGAAGATGACATACTTGTTGTATGGGACGGTTCAGTAGGGCAAATGGGTTTTGGAAAAAATGGATTTGTGGGTAGTACGATTGTTAGAGTTAGAGTGAAAAATAAAAAAATGTTCTCCCCATTATTCATTTATAAGTTTTTGCAAACAAAATCAGAATTATTAAAACGAAAATCAACAGGTGCAACCATTCAGCATATCAATAGGAAATCATTAGAACAATTGATAATTCCTTCAATTCCATTTTCAGAACAAATTCAAATTGCCAATCTTTTAAGCGAAACCGAAGCACTTATTGATCAACGCAAACAAAGCATTGTCTTACTTGATGAGTTTTTGAAAAGTACTTTCGCTAATATATTTGGTAATCCAGTTACTAATATCAATCAATACAAGAAAGAAAAACTCAAAGAGTTCATTGTTCACTTAACGACAGGAGGAAGGGGGTGGAATCAGTACTATTCGGAAAAAGGGAAAAGATTTATTCGTTCGTTTGATGTTCAAATGAATTCAATTTCAGATGAAGATGCAGTATATGTAAATCCACCGAATAACCAAGAAGCAAAACGTACAGAAGTAAGAACGAATGATGTATTGTTGACTGTTACAGGTTCAAAAATTGGTCGTGTTGCAACTGTACCAAATGATTTTGGAGTTGGCTATATTAGCCAACATGTTGCTATAATCCGAGTTAAAAATATTCTTCCTTTATACTTATCTTACTATTTATCTGATATTAATTGCGGTCAATTCTTAATCAGTAAGAATCAATATGGTCAAACAAAACCCGGTTTGAATTTTAAACAAATGGAAGGATTTGACATTTTAATTCCACCCATTGAACTTCAAGCCCAATTCACCCAAATCGTAGAAAAAACCGAAGCACTCAAAGCCTACTACAAAAGTAGTTTGCAGGAGTTGGAGAATTTGTACGGCAGTTTAAGCCAGCGTGCGTTTCGGGGAGAATTAACCATAAACAAGGCAGAAGAACAGGTTTTAATGGCAGCAGAACCAGAGGCTAAATATGGGAAAGTGAATGAATTCACACCAAAGAAATGTGACTCAACCGAAAGGGTTATTCTTGCAGGTCACATTATAAACAAGACGTATAAAGAGAATTTTGGACGGGTAAAATTTCAAAAGCTTTTACATCTGACCGAATACTTTTGTAAAATAGATATTGGATCCAACTTTTCGAAGCAAGTAGCTGGTCCTCATGACGGACAATTAATTAAAGAAATTGAATCTACTTTAAAGCGATATCGTTTCTACGACATCAAACAATCCGACAAAGGCAATCATAAAGTTAACTACACTCCACTGAGTTCGGTCGACGAACTGGAAGAAATTTTCAATACCAACTTTGAATCTGAACGCGAAAGAGTAGATATGTTTCTTTCTAAGTTCAGGAAATCATCGTGGGAACAATGCGAAATTGTTTCAACCCTTTATGCCGTTTGGAATAATCGGCTGATTCTGAATCAAGAAATTACAGACGACTTATTGAAACAGGACTTCCTGAATTGGGATGTTCAGAAAATAAAATACCTGGATCGAATGGATGGCGCAATGCAATGGATGAAAGATAAGGGAGTAGTTCCCGATGGTTGGGGTAAGCTGATTGAATAGAATGACAAATAAATTCTTTTACTATGTCGAACCATTGGAAACAACAAGGCATACCACACAAGGGTTGGCAATTGCAAGATGTAATTGATGTGAGAGAAGATGGTCAACCCGAATGGGAAACGAATTATGAAACCTGCATGATGTGCGGAAACGAGAAAATCAGATACGTTCATGTTGTATATCATCGTGAAATTAACGAAGAATATCGGGTAGGTTGTGTTTGTGCTGAAAAGATGACCAATGATTATGTGAATCCAAATCTAAGAGAAAAAGAACTACGAAACCGAACTAATAGGCGGATCAACTGGACTAAAAAGCCTTGGATGGTCAATAAAAACGGGAACTTTTATTTGAAGTATGAAGAACATCTTCTCCTGATCTACCGAGATAAGAAAACTCAAAAATACAAGGCTAAAATCGGAGAAACTTTTGGCATCAAATCTTTCGACACCGTGGATAGAGCAAAAGTTGCTGTTTTTAATGGGATAGAATATTTCAAAACCAAAGGACAATGGTGAATTACCGCAACAAGCTCCTGAAAACATTAAGTCAATTTTTTAATTAATGTAAAAAAAACCACACCGCAGGGGTAGGGCTATAAAGCAATTTTGGAAAATTCTATTACTTTTCCCTGCATACAACTTTGTGAGGCTGCCCGTTTTGGTTCATGTCAATAAACTTCCCAGTTCTGGAGTCACGTTTCACCCACTTGTTCAGTTTTAGGATTGAAGACGTGCGAACGTTCCTAAACAGCACGTTACGGTGTCCGTCTCCGGTTATTCCATTTTTTCCATGGGTTCAAATTTTTGGTTCATAAGATATTTAACACTATAAATAGATGCTACTCTCACTCAATTCTTCACCAAAGGTATTTACGCATCCCGGAAAAGTCAAGGGTGGCTTCGGTAACCCTTTTCCCTTCGATATGCCTATCGGCTACTCAGGGAACGGATCACCTCGCCACACTTCGTGCTCGGTCAAAAACCGAACGCTCTTCGACTGTTTCACGCACAGGGATCGTTCGGTTTTGTGACATTCGCCCTTGACTAGAATCCGGTCTGCTCAATGGTTCACGGTTCAAAATTAACCGGCGAGCCAGGAGCCAAAATAAGTCCGCAGGGCAGCGGCAAAATCAAATGAAAGATATTAATGGATGGGAAATTGTTTCCACGTATTCAACCAAACAAGCCGTTGATGAAGGTTTTCTTGTAAAGGTTGACAGCAAAGCCTCAAAAGAAGCCGGAATTAAGTTTCCGGTTTATCTCACACGTGCCGTTTGGGACAAATATGTTGAAGTTCCAAAAGGTATGGAACAGGTTCAAAACCTTTCAGGTCGCCTTTGGGACGTGATGTTCATGTTTGCCTTTCATGCCAGAAATGTCTCTTCCAACTTTTTACAGTTTGATTTTATCAGCTTTATGCCTGATGAAGGTAATTGGGAAGCTAACGAAAAGTTGGAAACTGAGGAAAATCGTTTTAATCGGTTGGTTACGCTAAAAGCTGTCATTCAGGCGCAAGATTTCGACGATCCGTCTCCTGCCATTTTCATAATGAAGCCTAATGAAGACTGATTATGGCAACAAAAACATCTTCAGAAGACTTCCTCCAATCGGGGGAAGTTTCTTTAAAGGGCTTTATTGCCGGAATTGTGGAATCCAAAGATAAGTACAACCGGCATAAAAGTATGATACTGTATGGTTCCACATTTATTATTTCAGCATATCGAACCGGCGAAAAGCTTTTAGTGAAACAGGAGTTCAATATTGACGAACTTACTAAAGCCAGAAAGTTTTACCGGTCTATCCGCTTTTTTAAGACACATTCATCCTGGTTACAGGAATAAATAACAGAATTATGGAAAAACACTGGACAGCTTATCTGCCGGAAGCCGGTAGGATAAAAAGAAAAGGCGACGATATCCAGTATCAGCATCGTTTATTGGTTCAGGCTAAAACCGAAGTTCAACAGCTAACCCGAAAGATTGCTGATATGGAAGATGAAGCCTTCCATATGGCAAAAATGGATTGGTCAATAGAAGAAATTACAGAAGCCAAGCAGAAGGCTAAACAACGAAAAGTTTAACTACCAGGGGCTTTTTGCCCCTTTTTTACTCATGATAAACCCATTTCCATCTAAGACCAATATCAAATAACAGAGTGGCAGTCCCATGCCTGCGGCCAGTAGCTTTCCATCGTTCGTCGTTCCCAAGCTCACCCTTCACTACGCCCCCCCTTATTTGCTCTCCGTCCACTGTTATCCACCAGCCTCGGCATCCCGCGCAAGAGAGGCTGATTCCATTTCATTTCATCAACCACACTTGCTTTTTCCTTTCCCACACGAAACAGAAAGTGTGACATAACACAATCCCCCAAAAGGGAAAACCTTTTTCTATTATGAAAGCGGTTTTTACTCCCCAATGATAAGCCTTTTCGGCTTTTGAGTTTAGAAAGTCAATCGCCATTTTACTACCCTTTATATTCCCTTTAGGCACTTTTTTTACAGTCTGTTACATGCATCTTCATTAAACTGATCAGGATATTATGAGGTGATTGCCAAATAAATAATTCATTGGACTTCAGAAATCGGTATTAAACCAGTTCGAGGAATTGCACCGTTTGGCCTCCAATGAAGAACTTCCGGTTTCAAGCCTAAATTTTCGCATGCCTTTCCGGTAATGGTTTTTCGGGTCAAGCAGGTCATAACGAATTTTTAAGGTCAGTTAGATTTATCTGCAAAGGTTGGACACGTTTTTGTCGTTCGGTCCCCTCAATCAAGGATTTTCCCGGCATATCCTCGCTACGTTCCGGTATTCCAGTTCCTCCCTGATTGCTCCAAAATCCGCGTCCTGCTTGTCCTGGCATATAATTTTAACTTTAAAAATTTACGTTATGACAACTTTTGAAAAGCATTACATTGGAAAAGGAACTCAAGTAACTGATCTTGAAATCGTAAAAGTAGTTCTCCCCGTAGAAGGCATCGAAGCAGCAATATTCGAAAAGGAAGGAATCAAATACCTTGGTTTCGAAGTGGCTAAAATGAAAACACCTGATAAATTTGGCAGAACACACACCTGCTACTACCAGACCAAAGTTCACACCGAAGATGTACCTGCAGAACAGCCAGAGAAGCAAAAAAAAGCTAAGAAAGCTTCGAAGAAAGAACCAGCGGTGCCGGAAGAGGACGATCTGCCGTTCTAAAACTTTCAAAAAAGCCGAAAGGCTTTTTTGTTGGTCACTCAACAAATGGGACTTTATTTGAAATTCCAGATTCAAACTTTCCACGATATCCGAAACTACTGATTCCAATAGTTTTTTTAACTGATCAGGTAAGAATTTCATTGCTTGTTTTTATGAAATTATACGCGAAGATGTAGGGCCAATTCGGAACTGCTTCGCAGGCTACACAAAGAATTTCCGGCATATCCTACCCCGACAAATCGGGGCTTAACGGTATTCCGTTCCTGTTTGTGTATTCCGAAGTGGCCCCAACGGCGAAAGGCATATAATTTCTAAAAACTATCGCATGAAAACTTACACTTCAAAATCAGCCAAAGACAATCAGGATAACAGTTCAGTTTGGGAAGCATTTACGGAGTATTTAAATTCAGTTTATTTCGAAGGTGCAGCCGAAACCCTTGAAGAAGAACTAGTAAAATTTGAATATGCAGCTTATTTAAGTTGTTACGGGAATTAACCGTAACAACTCAACTGATCCCCAGAGGCGAAAGCCTCTTTTTTATGCCTAATAAATAGCTATCAACTATAACTGATCATTTTTTTAATTAGAGGAGGTGTACTCTCACTCAATTTTTCTCCAAAGTTATTTACGCATTCCGGAAAAGTCAAGGGTGGCTCTGGCAATCCTTTTCCCTTCGGTATGCCTATCGGCTACTCAGGGAACGGATCACCTCGCCACACTTTGTGCTTGGTCAAATTCATCAACCGTTCCCTGAGCACAAAGCAGTCGAAGGGGGTTGATGAATTATGACATTCGCCCTTGACTAGAATCCGGTCTGCTCAATGGTTTTCGGCTCAAAATTAATTGGAGAGCCAGCCAAAATAAATCCGCAGGGCAGCGGTAAACGAAATGCAAAGTTATTCCAATGATCCAAAGCTGATCAAAGCCAGATTTGATTCCACTTGTTCCAAATGCGCTGCCAAGATCAGCAAAGGTCAGGAAATATATTACTGGCCATCTTCCAAAGAGGTGTTTTGTCTGAAATGTGGCGAAGGACCTTACAATGAATTTCTGGCTTCAGTTCAGGATGAAGAAATTTATCAAAGTTGGTATCGATGAAAACAGAGGCGAAAATGCCTCTTTTTTTTTATCGGCGAGCCAGATCAGCCCTGAGTTAAACGAAGGGAGCCCAAACAAATCCGCAGGGCAGCGGTAAATCAAATGTTGAAATTTTTTGAAAGTGTTACAACGCTAACTGAACTTCGGAAAGAGTACCGGAGATTGGCATTTATTTACCATCCCGACAAAGGTGGTGACACTGTTCTAATGCAAATTCTGAATGATCAGTACGAAAGGCTGTCTGAAAAATTAATTAAAGGAAATGTTGATTTTTCAGAAGGGCGGAAGGAATATGAGATGCAGGTTTCGGAAGAAATCCGTGAGATGTTGAACCGCATCATGTTTCTCAACGGTGTGGACATTGAAGTCATCGGCGGATGGATCTGGATTACCGGAAATACGTTTGCTGTCAGGACAACATTGAAAAGCCTGGGATTCATGTTTAGCCATCCAAAAATAGCCTGGTACTGGCACAAAGGCGAATACCGAAAGAAAAGTGGAAAGATTCAATCAATGGATGAAATGAGAGATTTCTGGGGTTCTCAGAAGATTGAAACTCAACCCGAAACATCCAATCAATTAAATTAACCAACAGGGCGTGCCAGACCAAACCTGAGTTTACCGAAGGTTGCCCAAATAAGTCCGCAGGGTAGCGGCATTTCACATGAATATGGAATTAGATATTGCAACCACCGATAGGCTTCTCAATGCCATCATGTTTTGTTTAGGTCCTTCATTAGATGACAATAGCATCCGGGAATCGCCTTGGTTACTTGAACTAGCAGAGTCTTACAACGAAATCGTTGCCAAGTTGCCAGTTGGATGGAGATTAGACCATCATCAGCTTATTAATTTTTAAATCATACGGAGTGCCAGATGCCAATATAAGTCCGCAGGGCAGCGGCAACAGATATGGATTATTTAGTTTTTGGTTCAAGGGTTTTGCACAAGTTGGCGATCCAGATTATTTCACAAAAGCGAAAATCGAACTTCGTATTTTGCTTGAATTCCTTCAGGCAAACTATCCGATTCCTCATGAATTTACCTCTAATACTTATTATTACATCAAAGCATTCAACCACGATTTTGGAACCTACCATGAAGTTGTCGTCATCTTCGATGATCAATATCTTTCCGCGCTGGAGGTGTCCGAACTTGAACCAGATAACGAGTTGTTTAAACAGTTCTGGAACTGGTTTAATTCGGTTGAATCCGTTGATTTGGAATCGGAAGAACTGACAGGACAAATACGTCTGGCTTACCAGAAAATACTGGATGTTGAAAAAGGGGATCATCTGAAAGTTACTCGGGTAGCCTGAATTTCAAAAAAGGGTGAGAAACCCTTTTTTATTCGTTCATATGTTTTCACCATATCCATACTGCTGTTTCATAAGTTTTTTTACTCTCACTCAATTTTAGCGCAAAGTTATTTCCGCATTCCGGAAAAGTCAAGGGTGGCTTTTCCTTCCACACTTTCCACCAGCGCCACGCTTCGCGCTTGGTCAAAAACCTAACGCCCCTCGACTGTTTCACACTCAGGGGACGTAAGGTTTTATGACATTCGCCCTTGACA
>Ga0302296_1003074_pt1 | contig 10875 bp, 9 predicted proteins | sample III_Fen_N3_1_FD_194546 | JGI IMG/M metagenome (GOLD analysis project Ga0302296, IMG submission 194546) | Peat permafrost microbial communities from Stordalen Mire near Abisko, Sweden - III_Fen_N3_1 | ecosystem: Environmental > Terrestrial > Soil > Wetlands > Permafrost | place: Sweden: Abisko... | reverse complement strand
AAAGGTGACTAACATAAAAATTATAAGAATCCAAATAGTCGTTCTCTTCATATCTTGAAAAATTTACAACAAAAATAATTATCAAATATTATATAGCAATGAAATCTGTGTCATATTTAATAAACATAAACTAATTACATGAAACATTTTACTTATTTTATGTTTACATTGTTCAATTACTTGCCTTATTTAGCACTTTGAGTATACTATTTTACAATACAACAAATACAAATTAATGTTTTTAGCTTATTTTCACAATATATTCAATATGATTTACATTTTATATGTTATCTTAATTCACACTTTATTACTACTCATGAATCATTACTCACAAATCCAATAGAAACACTTGAAAAACATACTCCAACAATTGAATAAAACGGTAATTCATTTGCAAATGTTTAGATATAGTCCATGAGCTTTAATAATTGAAGTCACAATTGAATATTAATGCAAAAATCGTATATTTGCAATTCCTTTATTTTATAACAACTTTATCAAAAATATATTGTCTAACAACACAATGAACACACTAATTAAAACAACAATTATGGCCATAGCCCTAACTGCAACCGCTTGTGGAAATAAAGATAAAAGTACGGTGATAGGCAAACAGCATCCAACCATCGAAAACGGACGCATGACTCCCGAAGTGCTTTGGTCGTTCGGTAGAGTAGCCGGCGTGCAGGTTTCGCCCGATGGTTCAAAGGTTTTATACAGCGTATCGTATTACAGCATTCCTGAGAACAAGGGAAATTCTGAACTTTTTACGATGAACACCGATGGATCTGACAAGCAACAAATAACCCACACCGCCACCCGCGAAGCTTCCGCTCGGTGGATGAAAGACGGAAAACGAATCGCCTTTCTTTCGTCGGAAACTGGAAGTATGCAACTTTGGATAATGAATGCCGACGGATCGGATCGGAAACAAATATCCAATTTAGAAAACGGCATGAACGACTTTTCATTTTCACCTGATGAATCGAAAATCTTATATGTTGCTGACGTGAAATACGGTCAGAGCACCGCCGAGAAATACCCAGACCTACCCAAAGCCAGCGGAATTATTGTAAAAGACCTGATGTACAAACACTGGGATGAATGGGTTCAAACCGTGCCTCATCCGTTTGTTGCTAATTTTAAGGACAATAAAATCGAAAACGAAGTGGACATCCTGAAAGGGGAACCATACGAAAGTCCAATGAAACCTTTCGGGGGCATCGAACAACTTGCATGGAGTCCTGATGGAAAAACGATTGCTTATACTTGTCGCAAGAAAACGGGCAAAGAATACGCTTTATCCACCAATTCGGACATTTACTTTTATAATCTTGAATCAGGAAAAACCGAAAACAAAACCGAAGGCATGATGGGCTACGACAAAAACCCCGTGTTTTCGCCGGACGGCAAGTGGCTAGCATGGGAAAGCATGGAACGCGATGGCTATGAAGCCGACAAAAACCGATTATTTCTAATGAACGTGACAACCGGAGAAAAAACAGATTTATCGGCTAACTTCGACCAAAACGCCGAAGCACTTAGCTGGAGCACCGACAGCAAATCCATTTACTTCGTGAGTTGTTGGCATGCTGTGACAGACCTTTACAAAGCCGAAATTGCCGACAAGAAAATAACGCAAATTACCAAAGGTACTCACGATTATAATTTTGTCGCAGAAGCAAGAACACCACATAATAATGGTAATTGGAAACAATTTGTATCTGAAACCAAAACCCCACTGATTGGAGTTAAACACTCGATGAGCAAACCGGACGAAATTTACAGTATCGACCCGAAAACCGGAAAAGAAACCGAAATCTCGTTTGAAAACAAGGAGATTCTTGACAAACTAACCATGGGAAAAGTGGAAGAACGCTGGATAGAAACCACTGATCATAAAAAGATGCTGACTTGGGTAATTTACCCGCCTCACTTCGACCCTAATAAAAAATATCCCACGCTGCTGTTCTGCGAAGGTGGACCGCAATCAACGGTTAGCCAATTCTGGTCGTACCGCTGGAACTTCCAACTGATGGCTGCAAACGATTATATTATTGTGGCACCCAATCGTCGCGGACTTCCCGGTTTTGGCAAAGAATGGCTCGAACAAATCAGTGGCGATTACGGTGGTCAAAACATGAAGGATTATCTTTCAGCCATTGATGCAGTGGCTAAAGAACCTTTTGTCAACAAAGACAAACTTGGCTGCGTGGGCGCCAGCTACGGCGGATTCTCGGTGTATTGGCTGGCCGGACATCACGAAAAACGATTCAAAGCCTTTCTGGCACACGATGGCATGTTCAATCTCCCGCAACAATATTTAGAAACCGAAGAGATGTGGTTCGTGAACTGGGATTTGGGTGGCGCGTACTGGGAAAAAGCCAATGCCATTGCCCAACGCTCGTATGCTAATTCGCCACACTTATTTGTGGACAAATGGGATACTCCTATTTTGGTTATTCACGGCGAGAAAGACTACCGTATTTTGGCTTCACAGGGAATGGCAGCATTCAATGCAGCAATTTTGCGTGGCGTTCCGGCCGAAATGCTTATTTTCCCTGACGAAAATCACTGGGTACTCAAACCTCAAAACGGAATTCTGTGGCAACGCACATACTACGAATGGCTCGACAAATGGCTTAAGAAATAGACAAAACCATCTATTTATCAACAAAATAACGCAAAGACTGAAATTTGTTTCAGTTCTTTGCGTTTATTTTTTTCACCCAGTCACAATCTATCATAAAATTCATATTTTTGCATGGGTGAGTTAAATAACAAATAATTTCATTACGAAATGCAACGAATGCTTCTGGTCAATCATCATTAAAGCAGAGTATGGGACTGAAATCGGAAATTAAAGACGAAAAACAACTGATTAACGGATGTAAAAATGGCGAGTCCTGGGCACAAAAACAGGTCTATGAGCTCTACGCATCTGCTATGTTCAGTGTGTGCGTTCGATACGTTTCCGACAGAGAAACCGCCCGTGATCTTTTGCAAGATGGATTTATCAAGGTGTTTACAAAAGCGAATACTTTTACCGAAACAGGTTCGTTTGCAGGCTGGGTTCGTCGAGTTTTCGTCACAACAGCCCTTGAATACCTCCGGCAAAAAGACATATTAAAAGAGAGTGTCGATGTCCAAGAGTTTGAAAACCAAATTGAGCAGGGTGATGCTACTATTCTGGAAAAAATAACTGCAGATGATTTAATGAAATGCATTTCCGAATTATCCGATGGTTACCGAACGGTATTTAACCTCTATGCCATTGAAGGTTATAGCCATGCAGAAATTGCGGATATGCTCGGAATAAATGAAAATACTTCCCGGTCGCAATTTATGCGGGCACGGAAAATTCTTCAAAAAAACGTGGAATTATTAGTAAAATGAACGACAAAATCAACATAGACAACTCATTGAATGCTTTCGACCGGAAAGCAAAAACAATGCTTGAAAACCACCAACTACCGGTGGACGAAAGCATTTGGAATGAAATTGAAGCAAAGATGCAACAACGTAAACGCATAGCCATTCCTTTCTGGTTTTGGCTTTCGGGAGGAGCTGCTGCCGTTGTGGCTTTACTTTTCATGCTTCGCCCACTTGCCGAATCGGGGAAGTCAGTTTCAATTGCATCGAACATTCAAAAAACAAAAACGGAAACCATACTACATCCCAAAACTTTTAAAACTTTGATTTCACCATCTGCAAAAGGCCAGCAACAGATACAACAAACAACCAATAACAAATTATCAAAAGATAAAACAATTTACAAATCCAACGGCAACCCGATTATAGAACCTAAAATTCAAACCGATTCTATCGCTACAGTCATCGTCGAATCTAAGGAGAACAACCAATCGTCAACTTCAGAAAACACAATTACAACAAACATTCAAGAACAAAAAAACAACAAAACCGATTTACTAGCATCAAATTTACCTACTGAAAATCAGGAGAAAAAGACAAAAAAATCAGCCAAAAGTTCCGGTTGGCAAATTGCAGCAACCTACGGTTCGAGCAATGAAGCACCCACATCAGCCAACGGGCAACTTTTTGCTACAAATGCTCGTCTGGATAATACTCTTTTAAGCAATGTTTCAACATACAATGCAAAAAACGATATAGTAAACATTATTCGCAAATCTTACTCAACACCAGTTTCAGTGGGGCTTTTAGTACGAAAAAACATTAACGAATCTATCGCATTAGAAAGCGGTTTAGTGTATACATTCCTGAAAAATAAGTTAAGCAACAACATACAACTAACTCCTGACAATCAACTAAATTTACACTACTTGGGCTTACCAGTAAATTTAGTTTTTAAAATTATAGATTCAAAAAAATGGGAAATTTACTTGTCGGGAGGTGGCATAGCAGAGAAGGGGATTCGCTCTGAATACACCGTGTATAGTTTGTCGGGCAGTCAGTCAAATAAAACCGTAGTAGTATCCGCCATTGATGGATTTCAATGGTCGATAAGCGGAGCACTGGGAGCAACTTACAAAATCAATCAACAATTCGGATTGTTCTTTGAACCCAAACTGGCTTATTATTTCAACAATAACCAACCGACCAGCATTAGAACCGACCAACCTACCACCCTTGGAATAACAGGTGGTTTGAGATATACATTTCGCTAATTAAAACTTTAAGAATATGAAAACAAAAATCTTCTCCATGGGAATCTTATTCTTTCTGATTTCGTGCACTTCACAGAATGACCCAACGATTAAAATTCCAAAAGATGCTAGCCCCATAACACTGACCGCCGATCAGAAAACGCGAGTTACACAAGACAATGCATTTGCTATTGATTTATTTAAACAAACACTCGGCTCAACAACCGAAACCAATGTATTCATTTCACCACTTAGTGTGAGCATAGCTCTTGGTATGGCGTGGAATGGTGCTAACGGCCAGACCAAAGCCGAAATGGAAACTACGTTGAAAATGTCCGGGCAATCGGCAGAAACAATAAATTCGTATTATAAAATCATGCAAAGCACCTTGCCCGGAATCGACCCTACCACCAAACTTAATATCGCAAACTCGCTGTGGTACAAAACAGGCTTTCCTGTGAAATCCGATTACTTAAAAGTAAACACCGATTATTTTGGAGCTTACGTAAAAGAACTTGATTTCTCAAAAGCATGGGCGGTGGACACCATTAACAACTGGTGCGCCAAGAAGACAAACAACCTAATTAAAGACCCACTCGATAAAATAAACAACGACGACGTAATGTTTCTGGTAAATGCCATCTATTTTAAAGGGATCTGGCGCAAACGCTTTGAAACAAAAAACACCAAAGAAGCTGATTTCACAACGGAAACAGGCGCTATGACAAAGGTAAACATGATGTATCAGAAAGACACATTTGCCTATGCAGCTAATAGTTATGCCCAATTTCTGGATATGCCTTACGGAAACAAAGCTTATTCAATGACCGTGATTCTTCCGGCAGAAGGCAAAACGACTAACTATGTTTTATCTCAACTTACCGCCGAGAATTGGAACAACACAATTAACAACATGACAACCAAGGAGGTAGAAGTATATATGCCACGTTTTAAAAACAAAAACAAATTTACATTAAACTCTCCTCTCCAAAAAATGGGAATGAATCTGGCATTTAGCTCGTTAGCTAACTTTAGAAATATTGCAGAAATGAATCTCTTCATATCAAGAGTCATTCACGACACGTATGTGGAAGTGACGGAAGAAGGAACCGAAGCAGCAGCTGTAACAATTATAGGAGTAACAATGACATCAATGCCCGTGCCACAACCAACACCAATCTTTCGCGTGAACAAGCCATTTCTGTATGTAATTCGCGAAAAAAGTACAGGAGTCATTTTATTTATCGGCAAAATGGGGAATGTGGAAAAGTACTAACAAAAATTTCAATATAAGCATTCTTTTAAGCCTACTCAACCAAACGTATTAACAAACAACTATCAATTTCAAACAAAATGAAAACAATTCTAAAAACACTATTTTTTCTACTAGGCTTATCAATCTTTACAGCCTGTAACAACGATGATAACTCATTGAGCAACTATCATGTTGACATCGCCACAGTTATTAATTCAAACAACAATTCTGCATTCACGTTTGAATTGGATAATAACAGCATAATGAAACCCATTTACACGAATGTCGCAAACTATGTTCCTAAGAATGGTCAGCGAATTGTAGCCAACTACACTATTCTATCCGAAAGTCTGTCCGGCAAAAAGTTCGATGTAAAATTAAATGACGTATATAATGTTCTAACGAAAGGAATTTATGCCATTACTCCTTCAAAACAGGATAGCATTGGGAATGATTCCATTCAGATAGAAGATATGTGGATTGGCAGTACTTATCTGAATGTCGATTTTATTTATCCGGGAAATGATAAAACCCATTTTATCAGTCTGGTTTCGGATGCATCGAAGTTATATAACGACGGAAAAATTCATTTGGAGTTCCGACACAATGCCAACAAAGATGCCGGGGTAATTCTGAAAGAAGGTCTGGTTTCGTTTGACATTAAATCATTACTTCCGGTGTCGCCCGCAAACACAATTTCGGCTCCTGTAACGCTGGTTATTCATGTCAACGTCCCCAATCAAGCCGCAGAAAAGACGTATGAATTTAAGTTTCCAGATTTAAAATATTATTCACCAAACCTTACTATAAAACAAAAAGGAGTTGTTTATTAATTCGAGAAGTAGATTTTCTAAAAAAGAAAGAGCGGGGTTGGACTTTCCAATCTCGCTCTTTCCGATTTTTTACCTAACATCCACAAGGGATAGAAAGGATTATCCATAAATAATCTTTCCGTTTTCGTCACGGAAATCCTCAAAGCTCTTATTATACTGTTCCATAGCACGATAGCTCATTGCCATACTAGAAAATCCGCCATCGTGATAAAGGTTTTGCATGGTAACCTTTCGGGTTAAATCGCTGAACATAACCACACAGTAGTCGGCACAATCCAAGGCCGTTGCATTTCCAAGAGGTGACATGCGTTCCGAGAAATCAAGCAATCCATCCATTCCTTTCACTCCGCTTCCGGCAGTGGTAACAGTTGGCGATTGCGAAATAGTATTAACACGAACACTGTGCTCACGACCATAAATATAACCAAAACTACGGGCGATTGATTCCAGCATCGATTTGGCGTCAGCCATGTCGTTGTATCCAAACACCGTCCGTTGTGCAGCCATGTACGAAAGAGCAATTACAGAGCCATAATCATTGATAGCATTCCTTTTTTTTGCTACTTGCAGCATTTTATGGAAAGAAATAGCTGAGATATCGAGTGTTGAATTCAACATATCATAATCTAAATCATCATAAGTATGTTTTTTTCTAACATTTGGAGACATTCCGATAGAGTGCAATACAAAGTCAATTTTTCCACCCAACGCCTCGATTGATTGTGTGAATACCTGCTCCAAATCTTCCAGGCTCGTTGCATCGGCCGGAATAAGTTTTGCATTCAACTTTTCAGCTAACTCGTTGGTAGTTCCCATTCTTACTGCTAACGGTGTGTTTGATAAGGTGATAATCGCACCTTCTTCTACAACGCGTTCAGCCACTTTCCATGCAATTGACATGTCATTCAACGCACCAAATACAATACCTCTTTTACCTTTTAATAAATTGTTACCCATTTTTATTTAATTAGTAGTTCGGACAATAAAACAATTTCTACAATGCAATTGTTTAACATCTAAACAAATTTCCTGCACAAAGATACTCAAAATGTGCATAATATAAAAGTTTCGATTTTGCTTTTTATCTAAAATATCAACTATTCATCACAATTTCAATCAATTACAAAGCTACAATTCACCCATAAAATTTAGATAAAATTCAAATATTTCTTTCATAAGCGACGCATAAGTTTTAATTTTTTTGTAGTTTTGTAGTCCATTTCGTTTAATAATAAAGGAAAAATATTTTGTGAGTTGGAATTATACCACAATGTTACTAATTTTTAAGTAATCTGTGATTTCAGCATTTTTGGCACGCGTATTGCCAAATCAAAAACCAGACTGAAATGGATGTCTGCGTTAATTATTACTGACATCAATTTTTAATGTTCAATAATAAGCGTACTTTTGCGTTAGAATTGAAACAGAGACATAATCATGTTGTTTTAAATGAAATCACGATATTAAAAAAATGCTAAATAAAATCAATTAAAAAATGAACTTATTAACCTTTTTACTACAAGTTCCGGCCAATGTGGCGACCGATTCTACCACCACCGCAGTGGTTGTTTCAAACGAAAACTATTTTCATTTATTGATGAAAGGTGGTTGGATTTTAGTTCCACTGTTTATGTTGTTTTTCCTTTCTATCTATATGCTTATCGAGCGTTGGATTTCAATTAGCGGGCTGGGTAAGGACGACTCGGTTTGGTTCACTCGTGTTAGCGAATTGGTGGTCGATAATAAAGTGGAAAAAGCCATTAAGTTGTGTAACGAAAAACCATCATCCTACTCAAAAGTGCTGGCAGCCGGTCTGGAAGTAGCTCAACATGAAGACAATGAGATTCAGGATGCCATGCAAAGCGAAGCACGTCAGCAAATATCCGTACTCGAACGTGGTATGAATTACTTGGGTATTACCGCTTCCATTGCCCCTATGCTTGGGTTCTTGGGTACAATCTTCGGTGTAATCAAGATTTTTTATAACATATCTGTGACAAATGACTTAAACATTGCAAATATTTCTGACGGTTTATATCAAAAGATGATATGTTCGGGCGCTGGGCTCTTTGTAGGGATTATTGCTTATTCCGCTTATTATATTCTGAATGGTCGCATTGACAAAATAGTGGTAAAAATGGATAAGTATTCCAATGATTTACTGAAAGATATTCGTAACCATAAAAGATCGATTAAAGCATAATTTCGGGTTAATAAAACTTTTGAATAAATTAAAATTATGAAGATCGAACGCCGAAAACAAAGAACAGCCGAAGTTTATACTGCTTCGTTGAACGACATCATGTTCTTCTTGCTGCTGTTTTTCTTAATTATATCCACCTTGGTTACACCAGCCACTATACGGGTATTGTTACCAAAATCAAAAACATCGGAAGATGTGGTGGTTAAGAAACAAATAAACCTGACCATCACAGCTGATCATAAATATTACATCGATAAGAATGAAATAACCTTCGAGACCATTGAACCGCAGTTAACTCAGCTAATTGCAAAAAAGGCCAGAACAGAAGATTTAATTGTATTGCTTCACGCCGACAAAACACTTAATTTACAAGATGTTGTAAGCGTAATTGACATTGGGAACAAACTGAAGGTAAAAATGGTTTTATTTACCCAAAAGGAAAAGAAATAAAATGAAAACTGATACATTTACGTGGAAAGAATCTGCCTTAGCAGCCTCCCGTGCTTTAAACCTGATTAATGACGAAACAATTAATCAGGTTTTGATTTCGCTAGCCGATGAAGCCATCGCACAAACCGATGCTATTTTGGCAGAAAACGCCAAAGATTTAGCCGCGATGGATAAATCGAACCCCATGTATGACCGGCTTTTACTGAGTAAAGAACGCCTAGAAGCAATTGCTTCTGACATTCGTAACGTGGCTTCGCTACCATCGCCACTCGGAAAACAATTGATGGAAACCGAACGCCCAAACGGAATGAAGATTTCAAAAATAACAGTTCCATTCGGCGTTGTTGGAATTATCTACGAAGCCCGCCCCAACGTGAGTTTCGATGTTTTTTCACTCTGCCTAAAATCAGGCAATGCCTGCATATTGAAAGGTGGAACAGATGCTCACAATTCAAATTCAGCTATTGTTAAAGCCATTCAATCGGTGCTTGAAAAATTCGGATTAGATAAAAACATCATCACCCTACTTCCAGCCGGACGCGAAGCTACCGCCGACCTAATGAATGCAGTTGGGTTTGTAGATGTAATTATTCCGCGTGGAGGAAAAGGGTTGATTGATTTTGTACGCGACAATTCACGAATTCCGGTTATTGAAACCGGTGCCGGCATTTGTCACACGTATTTTGATGAAACAGGTGATTTAGAAAAAGGAAAAGAAATTGTTTTTAACGCAAAAACCAGACGCGTAAGCGTTTGTAATGCGCTGGATTGCTTGGTAATAAACGAAAAACGCCTGTCCGACTTACCTGAACTTTGCAAGAAATTGGCAGAAAAGAGCGTGATAATTTATGCGGATTTGAAAGCCTTTACTTTTTTGAACGGAAAATACCCATCGGAATTACTCCAAAAAGCAACCGAAGAAAGCTACGGAACCGAATTTTTGGATTATAAAATGGCGGTTAAAACCGTTGAAAATATAAAAAGCGCAGTAGATCATATTTCAAAATACAGTTCAAAGCATAGCGAATGTATTGTAAGCGAGAATCAGATTAGTATCAGCTATTTTGACAAAGCGGTGGATGCAGCTTGTATTTACACCAATGTTTCAACAGCCTTTACCGATGGAGCTCAGTTTGGATTGGGTGCAGAGATTGGAATAAGCACCCAAAAATTGCATGCGCGCGGCCCCATGGCTCTGGACGAATTATGCTCCTATAAATGGATAATAAAAGGTAACGGCCTGACTCGCAAATGAAAGTTGAAGGTGGAATTTACTAAATTTCAAATATTTTTACACAATTTGTTTGATATTCAAAAATAATTGACTTTCTTTGTAGCGAAAAGAAAGTGTATTTTTTCGATTGGTTATTTTCATCTCACCTTTTCAAGGACCGAAATTACATTAACCTCGTTTTCTATACTGTTCTTGAAAACAATTTATTCAATTTTTATTCTTATTTTTTATGAACATTTACGTAGGTAACTTAAGTTACAAAGTTCGCGAAAACG
>Ga0302296_1003070_pt1 | contig 10879 bp, 7 predicted proteins | sample III_Fen_N3_1_FD_194546 | JGI IMG/M metagenome (GOLD analysis project Ga0302296, IMG submission 194546) | Peat permafrost microbial communities from Stordalen Mire near Abisko, Sweden - III_Fen_N3_1 | ecosystem: Environmental > Terrestrial > Soil > Wetlands > Permafrost | place: Sweden: Abisko... | reverse complement strand
AGCAATACTCTTTCGAAAGATACTTCCGCTCCTTCATCCTGTGGAAGGCGGTGCACGTAAACCTTTCTTTCTTTCTCAACCTTAAACTGTTGTCCGGCGATTTCTACAATTGCGTACATTCTTACAATTTATTTTATTTGGGTCCGGCTGGCGGGAAACCTACATCTCCTCTTTTAGAGCCATCCTGAACAATTGGAGTGCAAAAGTAAACATTCTATCCTTTTCTACCAAACGGAAGTTGAAAATATTTCATTCAAATATTTAATGGCTAAATTTCTTATCAAATCACCTTCCCTAAATCTGATATATTATCAAAAAAATAATTGACCACTTTCATCCATTTTTTTAAATTTGCTACCTACGACCAAAGTTACTACTCACCTTAATATTACAATTATGAAGAACACCGCTTCACAGGGAACTAAAGGAAAAACTAAGCGGTCAGGCATTAAACTGGGACGCTGATAAATTCGGCTTTCCGAATCTGCCTGAAGCTGACAAATTCCTTCATTACGAATACCGGAAAGGATGGAATCTATAACCGCGTTATTTTAATCCAATCGATAATCAGCCTAAAACTTCCGGATTGCTTATCTGAAATCAAAAAGCCGACATGACTGATATTCAAATTATTCAGGGGAGGAACATCAGAGAGTGTTCTTCCCCTGAATGTTGGAACGAATTCTGCTGGTGAGAATTCATGCTCTGTCCATTCATCCTTTATCGTTGAAAAACTACAGGCATAGGCCACACCGTCGAAGTTTTGATCCGTCCGGATTCTGAGACTGTATGTTTTACCATCTCCTTTCACCCGGATTACAATTCTCTCAAAGTTTCCAGAAACCGACGCACGTAACGATGCTCTGACAGAAGCAAAACCGCCGTTATTTTCAAGCGAGACACTTCCTGAAAAAACAGCAGTCTGATCAGCCTGAATCTGGAAGTTACTTTCAGAAATTCCACCCATCACCCCATCATTGATGACTTCCCAATTCAGGTGATTGGTTGAATTAAAATCCTCGATCATAGTCTCCTTTCCCATTTTGGTTATCTTATCTTGCATTGGAACAATTATTTGAAACACGATCATCATTCCGATTACTTCATGATTTTGAATAGTATTTATAAAGAAATTAACCGACAGGGTGGCTAATGGTTCAATAAAGTCCTAATATATAAAGAATCAACTTCGGATCTTAGGACTTGTTTTTGCCGGTATAGATAACAGTAAAACAGTGTTCCCTAAAACAGCAATTTGAAATAAATTCAAAAAGAAGAATAATTCATACCTTTAACGACTAACAAAACAGCACGTACCAACTTAAAACAATGCTTTCTGAAAAACCGAGGGCAAAAACTTAAGAAATGTATAAATTGCTGAACAATTCAAACCCAGCGATGAACACAAAAATGCTGGCACCAAATTCTGAATATAAACCAGAAAAAATGATTTCAATCAAATTCGAAACTCAAATAAACCAATAATAATGAAACGATTACTGCTTCTAACCCTTCTTGTAATTTTCTCCTGGTCGGTATCCATTGGAAAAATCACGCCAACCAAACTTACCTGCGAATACCTGAAGAACCCTGCTGTGGTTGATATTACCCAACCCCGGCTTGCATGGGTAAACATTGCAGAAAAAGAGGAACGCGGCCAATTGCAAACGGCTTGGCAAATCAGGGTATCGTCTTCAAAAAAGCAGCTTGAGAAACCCGATTTATGGGATAGTGAAAAAACTGTCAGTGAATTAAGTAACCGGATTGTGTATGCCGGCCAACCATTGACTTCAAGGATGGAATGCTGGTGGCAGGTGCGCGTTTGGGACAAAAACGGAACTGCTTCAGGATGGAGCGAACCTGCACAATGGCGCATGGGCTTGCTGAACCCTTCGGACTGGAAAGCCAAATGGATCGGAGCACCATGGCAAGGCGAAGAGGCGTTGCCCAAACCTTCAAATCCCAATGTTCTTTTACCGGAAAATTTACCTCCTCCGTCTCCGATGTTCCGAAAAGAATTCAATATTGAAAAAAAAGTAGAAAAAGCTGTCGCTTTTGTTACCGGTCTGGGATATTTTGAACTGTACCTGAACGGGCAAAAAGTGGGTGATGATGTGCTTGTTCCGAATCAAACCAATTACGGAAAACGTCCCGGATTAATCAATGAATATATCCCGGTGGAAGATAATTTCAGGGAATACAAGGTGATGTACCTGGCTTATGACATTAAAGATCAGTTGATAAAAGGAAGAAATGCGTTGGGAAGTATTCTTGGCAACGGCTTTTATAACCCGGCAAAGCATTGGACTGCCGCATACGGAACTCCCCGTTTTTTGTCACAGGTATATATCACTTACGAAGATGGCAGTGAAGAAATCATAGTAAGCGACGAAAGCTGGAAAGTTTCCAAAAGTCCTATAATGATGGATATGGTTTATTACGGCGAGCATTACGATGCCCGGAAAGAACAAACAGGATGGAATCTTCCCGGGTTTAATGATGCAACCTGGGAACCTGCTGTGATTCGAAAAACCCCTGAAGGAAAACTGGTTGCCCACACGGCAAATACCGACAAGGTCATGGAAAGATTGAAGCCGATCAAAATTGAAAAGCTGGCCAATGGAAATTACCATGTCGATTTCGGGGTTGAAGTTTCCGGATGGGTTCGTCTGAATCAGGTAAAAGGACCTGCCGGACATAAAATTGATATCAAGTACCTTTGCAATACTTATTCGGGTGACAATTCCTATATTTTCAAAGGCTTAGGAACAGAATCATATGCAGCCAGATTCAACTGGTTTGTTTTTAGCGGTGTCGAGATCAGCAACTGGCCGGGGGAACTCAAACCCGATCAGATAACCGCAGAAGTGGTATATACCTATGTCGAAGAATCGTCCACTTTCGAAACTTCAAATCCGCTCTTTAACGACCTCAACAAAATATGGCGAAGAAGCCAGACAGACAACATGCACGGAGGCATTGCCAGCGATTGTCCTCACCGCGAGCGCTCTCCCTACACCGGCGACGGACAGGTATCCAGTGTTATGGTGATGCACAACTACGATGCCCGGAATTTCTATCACAAGTGGATTCAGGATATGCTTGGTGCCCAGAATGTGACTACTGGCTATGTTCCCAATGGTGCACCGTGGCAACCCGGTTGCGGAGGCGGTGTAGCCTGGGGCGCAGCAATCTGCATTATGCCCTGGGAGTTTTATCTGCACTACGGCGACAAGGATATGCTTGAAGATAATTACGTGGGTATGAAGGAATACGTCCGTTACATGCAAAGCTGGGTAGATAAAGATGGAATCATGTTTTCGAAGCGCACCGGGAAAGATGGTAAAATACTTCAATGGTTCAACCTTGGCGATTGGGTTGCTCCGGGAAATTTGCCACCCGATGAAATGGTTCATACATTTTACTTCTGGCGTTGTGCCGATTTAACTGCCCAGGCAGCAAAGGCACTCAATAAGCCAGGAGATGCCACCAAGTATGCTGCATTGGCTGAGCAGACCAGACAAGCATTTTTCAAACGGTTTTACGATGAGAAGAATGGGACCTATGGAAAAGCCGGCGGAAATATTTTTGCTTTGAAAATGGGTGTGCCTGCCAATCAATATAACTTGGTAATCAAATCTTTGAAGGAAGATATCAAAACAAACAAAGGGCATCTCGATACCGGCATTTTTGGTACACAGTTCTTCTTCGAAGTGCTTTCGGAGAATGGGATGCACGATCTGGCTTACGAAGCTATAAATAAGAAAGATGAGCCTGGTTATGGCAATTGGCTGGAGCTGGGCTCAACCACTACCAGGGAACAATGGAGCGAGGAAGGTTCGCACAATCACCCGATGTTTGGCGGCGGACTGGTTTGGTTTTACAGAAAGCTTGCAGGAATGAATGCCGATCCGGCCGCACCGGGCTACAAGCACATCATTTTCCATCCTCAACTCGTTGATGATATTAAGTTTGTAAAGTATTTTAGCCAGACACCGAATGGCGAGGCTGGTATTTACTGGAAAAATGAAGATTTGCAATTCTCTGCGGAGGTAACTGTTCCGGTTGGCAGCGAGGCAACTGTTTATGTACCATTAAGGAAGGGGAAACAAATTCTGGAAAGTGGTCTTCCGATTTCTAAATCCAATGATGTAAAATCAATGGGAGAAGAAGAAGGCTACCAGGTATTTGCAGTTAAAAGCGGACAATATCACTTCGTATCGAAATAAATACTATTTTGAGACCATAATATTTTAGTGAACTGATACATTGCATTTAAATATTTACTACTATTACATAGTACTACCCAGAGGTTTGCAAATGCGAAAAACAATTGATATTCAGTTTGAAGACAATCTTCCGATTCCCAAATACCGGCAGATTATTGATGCGATTCAGCAAAAGATCAAGGCCGGTGACTTGAAAAAGGGTGATAAAATTCCGTCGCTGAACCAACTTTGCAAACAATACGGGCTTTCGCAGGATACGGTTCTGATGGCATACAACGAATTGAAATCCAAAGGAATCATTACGTCACAAGTTGGGAAAGGCTATTATATTCAAAATGAAAACACCGATTTCAAACACAAGGTTTTGCTTGTTTTCGACCGGTTAACTGCTTATAAGGAAGAGTTGTACGATTCATTTAAGGAAGCGCTGAAAAAGGATGGCAATGAACAAATCTTTTTTCACCACAATAACCTGAAAATGTTTCAGACCATTATTGAAGGTGCTATTGGAGAGTACTCCGAATATGTGATCATGCCCATCGATCAAGCCGATACTGTTAGTTTAATTGACAAACTGCCATCCAACAAGGTTTTCATCCTCGACCAGGGACGAAAGCAGTACAAAGACGTTTATCCTTATGTCTGTCAGGATTTTGAGCGCGATATTTATCGGATTTTGAAAATGAATTCTTTGTTGGTCGACAAATATCAAAGGATGGTACTTGTCATCCGTCACCTGAAATCTCACTATAAAGATATAGCCACCGGATTCCGTGATTTCTGCAAACAGCATCCCATCGTTTCTGAGGTGGTCACTGATATCAAATCATTCGAAATAAAACCTGGTGATGCATTTGTGGTGGTCGACGATCGCGATCTGGAGTTTCTAGTCCGCTATTCGATTGAAAAACAAATGATTTTGGGATCTGAAATGGGAATTGTTTCCTACAATGAAGCGCCACTGAAAGGAATTGTTGCTTCAGGAATTACGACCATCTCTACCGATTTTGCCCAAATGGGAAAAAGTATGGCCGAAATGATCCTCAACCATCAGAAATTGAAAATTGATAACCCCTTCTTGCTACTTAAAAGAGCCTCCTTCTAAAACTGCTGAACTATGAAACGAATTCTTATTCTTGCACTCGTTAGCATTCCGTTCCTGGCAATTTCCACCAACGATGGCTTGCGGACAGTGATCAATTTGATAAGTTGCAGGTTTCTGAAGATTGGGCAGGCTGTCAGCTATTCGTATTTCAATTTAAATCCGAAAATTCAATGAAACATCTAAAAATACAAAGGTCTCCTGTTGAATTAGATCTGAAGGATTTTACCCTGAAAGGTGAGCCAATTACTTACCAGAAAAGGGTTTTAAAAGATATTGCATCCATTTTTCTCGATCAGGAAGCCGTAAAATTGATCCCGCCTGAAACGACCGTTTATCAAGTACAATCATGGATGCCGGTAGATGAAGGCAATCCGGAAGGGCTTTCCTTTGGTACTTCGACCATACTGCCAGGAAAAGTTGGCAACGAATATTATATGACCAAAGGCCATTTTCATGTAAAGTCCGATCGGGCCGAATTCTATTGGGGAGTTCTGGGAAAAGGGATGCTGATTCTAATGGACCGCGACCGGAATACCTGGGCAGAAGAAGTATATCCCGGTAGTCTTCACTATATTGGAGGTGAAATTGCGCACCGGTTGGCTAATACATGTTCTGAAAGCCTTGTAGTTGGCGCTTGTTGGCCTTCGGATGCAGGGCATGATTATCAAGAGATTGCCACTAACGGGTTTTCAGCACGATTAATTGAGATTGACGGTAAACCAGAATTGGGGTAAAGACGAAGATGAATTTTGTAGAGACGCACGGGCCGTGCGTCTCTACAAACTGAGCGTTTCTATACTACTAAAAAGCTAATAAAATAAAGAATATGACCATTAACAACAAATTATCAACCAATGAAAAACAAACGAATTAATTATCTGGCAATTGTCGTCATTGCAGCTATGTGTCTGATGACATCCGTTTCGGTGGCCCAAAAGCCATCAAATCAAAAACTTGAAATTACCGGAATTAAGGCTTTGCCTTTTCTTCTGGAGAAAAACAGCGCGGAGTTCCAGCCGATTCTCGTAAAAGCGAATTACTCTGGAGATTCATGTCTGGCTGTCGCATATATTGATGGTAACGAACCTTTTACACTTCATCTAAAAAAAGGGGAAAACAGTATAGAGATTCCTGTTAAAGCGGTTGCAACAGAACAGAATATTGCGTTGAAAATTGAATCCAAAGGATTACCTGCCTATCAAACCAAGGTTATTTTACGACCAGTTAAAAAGCTGGTATGCTATCTTCTGAATCATTCGCATACAGATATCGGCTACACCGAAATTCAAACGGCGATTGAAGACAAGCAGGTCCAAAATCTTGTAAAAGGTATGGAGATTGCCAAACGAACCGCTCAATATCCCGTAGGATCCCGTTTTGTCTGGAACGTGGAAGTTGGTTGGGCTGCTGATTTATACCTCAAACGAATGAACGAAACTCAGAAAAAAGAGTTTCTGGATGCTGTAACACGGGGGGAAGTTGCATTAAACGGTATGTACCTGAATGTTTTAACTGGATTATGCCGCCCGGAGGAGCTTTCAAGGTTGTTTAAATTCTCCACCGAATTGGCAAAGAAATGCAAGGTGCCAATCACTGCTGCAATGACAAGCGATATTCCCGGTCAAACCTGGGGAACTGTAACAGCGATGTCTCAAGCCGGCATCAAATACTTTTCAACGGCACCCAACTATTTCGATCGTATCGGCGACATCCTGGTTAAATGGGAAAACAAACCATTCTATTGGGTTTCGCCATCCGGAAATGAAAAAGTACTGGTTTGGGTACCGCTAAAAGGATATGCCTTATCGCATATGATCGGAAAACTTTCACCCGAATTTGTAGAGAAATTTGCAAATCAATTGGATAGCACCAACTATCCGTACGAGATTGCTCACCTTCGTTGGAGCGGTCATGGTGACAATGCCGAACCCGATCCAGCAATACCTGAATTTGTGAAAGATTGGAATTCAAAATACACCTATCCTAAGTTTATTATTTCCTCAACGAGTGAAGCATTTGAAGCATTCGAAAATAAGTTTGGAAGCCAGTTACAAAGTGTAAAAGGCGATTGGACACCTTATTGGGAGGATGGTGCCGGCTCTTCTGCACTCGAAACAGGCATGAATCGGGCAAGCTCTGACCGTCTGTCGCAAGCTGAAGCGTTGTGGGCAATGAAAGATCAGTCAAGCTACCCTGTTGGTGAATTTGAAGAAGCGTGGAAAAAAGTGTTGCTTTACTCCGAGCATACCTGGGGAGCATGGTGCAGCCTCACCGATCCTGAAAACAAAATGACCAAAGAACAGTGGGACATCAAACAATCGTATGCACTTGACGCCGACAAACAATCGCATCTCTTACTCGACAAAGCGTTGGTTTTAAATGATAAAACAAGTTTAATCACAACTATTGATGTGTACAATACAAGTTCATGGCCACGTACAGAAGTTGTGTTGATTCCTATCTCTTTATCTACTACCGGCGACCGCGTAATGAATTCTGATAAAAAGCCGGTTCCATCGCAACGACTTTCGACAGGTGAATTGGCAATTCTGGTAAAATCACTTCCCCCCTATTCCACAAAAAGGTTTGTGATTTCCAAGGGAAAAGCATTTACCGAAGGTATTGTGAAAATTCAGGGTACAACCATTGATAACGGTCTCGTTTCGTTGCGTATCGATCCCCAAACTGGCGCCATCGCTGAATTAAAATCAGTAGCCACCAAAAACATTAACTTTGTAAATACCTCATCAGGCTACGGTTTGAACGACTATGCTTTTCTTGAATCGGATAAAATCAATGACATTCAGAGAATAAAAAAGGTTCAGATATCTGTCAAAGAAAAAGGGCCACTCGTTGCCTCATTTTTGATTGAATCAGAAGCACCGGCCTGCTACAAACTTGTCCGCGAAGTACGTTTAATGGCAGGTCAGGAACAAGTGGAACTTTTAAACATTTTAGATAAAAAACGGGCACAGATCAACCCAAAACCAGGTGACTGGAAATTTGCTCAAACGGGAGGTAAAGAAAGTGTAAACTTCGCTTTCCCGTTCCAGGTACCCAATGGCATTGTCAAACTGGATGTTCCTTATGGTGTGATGCAACCCGAAAAAGATCAGATACCGAGTGCCTGTAAAAACTGGCTGACTGCAAATCGTTGGGCCGACGTTTCAAACCAGGAAAATGGCGTTGCATTGATTACTTTGGATGCTCCTCTTTTCGAAGTTGGAGGAATTACGGCAGTTATGCTTGGATCACAAACCAATCCGGACATCTGGAGAAAGCACATCGAACCTACGCAGACACTGTTTTCATGGGCACTGAATAATCACTGGGGAACTAACTACAGGGCTTACCAGGAAGGATTAATTACATTCCGATATGCGCTTTGGCCTCACAAACAGTTCAGTGCCAGTGAAAATTCGCAGTATGCCATTGGATTAAGTCAGCCATTGCTTGTAAAACAGGCTACAGAAAATACCCCGGTAACTTCTGGCATTTATCCCGATCAGTCACAGGTAATCGTAACCGCTTTCAAACCTTGCGACAACGGTAAAGGACGCCTGTTAACCCTCTTCAATTCATCCGAGTCACCTGTTAAAACCAACCTGGTTTCAGAAAAGAAACCAATACAACACATTTGGCTGACCAACTCTGGCGAAAATAAAACCGAGGAAATAAATAGTAATATTGAGATCCCGGCATGGGGAGTTGTAATGATCAGGGTAGAATAACAACTGTCAGATAAACAATTAATTGGCACATATGGAGACGCACTGCCGTGCGTCTCTACATAAAAAACAGATAAATGAAACACACCATTGCAATCGATTTAGGCGGAACAATTATTAAAATAGGATTACTGAAAAACGGTCAGTTGGTTGACCGGACAGAAATCAAAGCACAATCAGCTTCCGGTTTGAAACCACAGCTTCCGGAGTTGGAAAAAGTCATCGGAATATTACTTCAAGCCAATCAACTGTCAGCCACAGATGTTCTGGGAATCGGATTTTCTTTTGCAGGATTGGTCGACTCATCGAAGAACAGGATTCTCTCCACCAATCAAAAATACGAGGATGGTCCTGATGTAGATTTGGTTGGCTGGGCTTCGGAGAAATGGAACTGGCCGCTTTTTGCAGAAAACGATGCCCGGATGGCATTGTTGGGCGAATGGCAATGCGGTGCAGGGAAAGAGTACCGCGATCTGGTGATGATGACAATCGGAACAGGAATTGGTACCGGTGTTCTCATTAATGGACAGTTATTAAAAGGCAAACATTTTCAGGCAGGGAACCTGGGCGGACATTTTACGGTGAACCATGAAGGATCTCCCTGTACCTGTGGAGGGAAAGGGTGTGTTGAAGCCGAAGCATCCACCTGGCGTTTACCTTCTTTGTTGAAGGAACATCCCGAATTTAAAAATAGTTCTATAAGAGATGAGAAGGTACTCGATTTTAAAGCACTTTTCCATCATGCGGGGAATAATGATCTTGTGGCTAAAGAGGTGCTTGCGCACTGTTTATCGGCATGGTCAGCTGGGATCATCACGATGATTCATGCTTTCGATCCGGAAATAATAATACTAAGTGGTGGCATCATGAAAAGTGCATCTGTATTTTTGCCAATTCTTCAGGAGAATGTCAATAAATTCGCCTGGACGCCCTGGGGTAAAGTAAAATTGGTTGAAGCCAGATTCCCTGATTCAGCCGCTCTTTATGGGGCAGATTACCTGGTGCGATCATCGGTAAGTGAAAAATAAACCACAGTCACATAGAAAACATAGTAAAAACATATATTGTGAACTATATGCCTGTTCGAGAATATAAATTAATTGAGAATGAAATATTTAAACAAGCCATCGAAATTCAATAATCTCCCTGTTGTTGAAGTAAAAAACAATCAATACAAGGTTGTAAACAGTTGGGAAGGCATTTGTACCCGTTTAAACAAGGAAATATCGGATCTTGGTGGAAAGAAAAAGATCGTGGTTATTGAAACTTACCAGGGTGTGATCCATGAAGAATTGATTGCCAATCTGAAGAAAGGTTTGAATCATACCCGTTTTATTCTGGCAGAAGATTCTATGCTGCCCGAAGAAGAAATCAAAAAACTTGTGTTTCCGGATGTAACCAATGATCGGATTTTTGGTTTCCTAACCAGATTGACGATGGATCCCTACTTTGATTCGGAAAAAGTTACGGCTATTCAGGCTGAAATTGATTCGACAGAAGAAGGCGTGATCGTGATTTATGGCTACGGTGCTGCACTACTTTGTCCTAAACCTGATTTGCTTGTATATGCCGATATGGCCCGCTGGGAGATTCAATTAAGGATGCGCCAACACCTGGTCGACAATCTGGGTGTAAAAAACCGGGATACCACCGATTGGATGCTGCTCTACAAACAAGGATATTTTGTGGACTGGCGCGTTTGCGACCGACTGAAAAAGACACTATTTGACAAATGGGATTTTCTACTTGATACGAATAAGATTGGTCAGCCTAAAATGGTTGAAGGAAAAGCGATTCTTGAAGGAATGAAAATTGCA
>Ga0302296_1003069_pt1 | contig 10880 bp, 6 predicted proteins | sample III_Fen_N3_1_FD_194546 | JGI IMG/M metagenome (GOLD analysis project Ga0302296, IMG submission 194546) | Peat permafrost microbial communities from Stordalen Mire near Abisko, Sweden - III_Fen_N3_1 | ecosystem: Environmental > Terrestrial > Soil > Wetlands > Permafrost | place: Sweden: Abisko... | reverse complement strand
TCCGGTTTCGTCTTCGCCAGCTCCATGTTGCAAGTATAAAACAGGATATTTGGTGGTAGGATTGGAATCGTATCCGGCCGGAGTATAAACAAATGCCCTTCTCCAATCCTGCGTTATGGCAGAATAATAACGGATTTGCCGAATCTGACCGTGAGGAACATTTTTCTGCGCATAGTAATCCACCCCTTTTTCAGGAATTTCAATTCCACTGGCCATACGGCTCATACCGTAGAAAGTCTGGCTATTGGGATCACACACTGTTACACCATCAATCACAACCGAATAATAGTGAAAACCTTCCACAATCGGATCGGTGGTTACTGTCCAATTGCCATCTTCACCACGAGTCATATCGTATTTTTTGCCCAAATCAATTTGTACTTTCTGAGCCTCAGGAGCTTTTACTCTGAAAATTGCCCGGGAATCGGGCGTTACTCTTGGAAACTGTGCATTGGGGATATTTGTAGAAGCTGGTTTTGAATTTTTAAGCAGTTCGGCATTCTGTCCAAAACTCAGTAAGCTTACCGACAAGGCAATTACACCTATTAAAACTTTGTTTTTCATTGTATTATAATTTAAAAAAGAAGCTACCAAAATTATATCTATTTCCGATTATAAAAATAACAATTATGGCAGCTTCTAAAAATTAGCAAATTTAATATTACTTTCCTGCTTGAGGAGTTATTATCTGATATTTACCGCTTAGGTGCATTAAGCTGTATAAATAAAGCAATCCATCGTAGTAAGGATCGAAATAAGTATCTTCGTAAGGTTCCAATTTAGCATTCCACAAAGCATCAACGAATTTCCAGCTTTTCTGATCGGTTGCCATAAGTGAAGCTGCTGCTGCAGTGGCTACAAAACCAATGGAGTGGCGTAATTTTTTGAAGCCACCGGCTTGCAGAATTTGTTCCGGACGGGTTCCATCCACGTTATATTGATCCACAAAGGTATCAACTCCTTCGGAATACAAGAAGTTATGTAAGCGTTTTGCATAGTCTTGTTGCCATGCTTTATCCTTGTTGTACCACGAGTAATCCATGGCAATGTTCATCGGTACACGCCATGAGTCATAACGGAAAGCACCCGGCGTTCTGCCCATGCTGCGGGATTTGCCACTAAACTCGGTATAATCTGCATTCAGAGCGGTTGGAGAACTACATGCTCTATGAAGATAAACCCGTGCAGTATCAGCACAATCTTTATAAAATTGCTCTTTACCGTCTTTGGCATACTGTGCCCAGATTTCGAAAAATGCAGGTAAATTGTACGATGGATCAGTCCAGTTATAACCACCCATATCAGGAGTGAACGTTATAATTTTATGCTCAACATTTATCAGATTTTTCACACCCATTGTTCCATCTTTTTTCCACATAGCATCAAGAATTTTTCTTGCTTCTCCATAATAATCAATGCCCGTGTTATTTCCCCAACGATTGGAAGCAAACAAAAGATCCGTAATAAAATATAACTCACCATCCGATGCCGAACCGGGTGAATTTTGGCGTTGCGATTTAGGTTCAATACTCCAAGCAAAATAAGAATCGCGAGCTCCACCGTGATGTTGCAAATATTTTGTAGTCCATCGCCAGATACGGTCGAAAACATCTTTTTTGTTCAGCTGAACTGCCACCATTAATCCATACGAAAGTCCTTCAGTTCGGGCATCTCTGTTTTTTACATCTGAAACATAGGCCATTGAATCACCCACTTCAAAGTAAACTTTTTTAGGACCCTCAAAAACATCGTAGTAGGCTTTAGCAACTTTAGCATCAATGTCTGCTTGTTTATAACCTGCTTCCAAAAATACATTACGATACTTACTCGTAGTAATGGCACCTTTAGTCCAGGGTTTCATTTTACCACGTTTGTCCTTCACTTCTTTGGCTGTAGAAGCGTTTGGATTGGTTAGTTGAGCTTGTAAATTGCCGGCAATTAAGCATACCAGCAGTAGAATGCAATTGATTTTTTTCATGTAACTATTTTTTTTGTTTTTTATGGTATAAATCTACGAATTTAAGGCATCCAATTGGAATACAATCAATAGAGAAAGAATGACATGGAGTTTGGTTTTCATTAAATCACGAATTAGAAAGTTAGCTAATTATTCTCCAGATTTATTGATTGTTTCTTGGTTGTCTTCTAAATTGAAATTTCATTTAGCAGATAAATTTTTAAAACAACCTCAAAATAATTAACGCATTGGAATTAACACACACAAAAATACACATTTTTCTGCAAAAGAAAGCATTAAATATGAAATTAGTTATTTCATGTTTTATTGAGTATTTATACCCTTAGCGCAGTTGATAGATGTTTTCAATAAAAGGATGAAAAGTATTGAACAATACACGGTTTGGCAACGAGTGACCTCATCTGAAAAACCGAAAAACAAGTGAACTTTGCGTAGGAAACTGTCCTGTTTGAGCGACGAAAAAGCTAGCTTGGAGGGCTTCAGAAATGAGCATACGTTTTTCGAGTAAAACGGTGGTAGTCTTGACTTTTTTGCTTACTTTTTGTATTAATGCAAAAAGCAAGTCAAGGTTTGGGGCGTAAGCCTCATCAAAATGAAATAACTTTTTCTAAATGCACTACGGTTAATTTATTCTAGGATTCATTCCCAACATAAGGTTGGATTAAAAAAAAAATATAACTTTGCTTCCTTGAGAAAATATAATTATTCATTAGAATCTATATTTATATTTAACATTAATTTCTCATGCATCCTCTTTTCAAAGTTTACAACTGTGTTACTTCAAAGACTATTCACAAAATGAAATACTTTATCATTGCCGGAGAAGCATCGGGCGATTTGCATGCTTCAAATCTAATGCTGGAACTTAAGAAAGCCGATCCGCAAGCTGAATTTTGCTTTTTAGGAGGTGATCTTATGCAATCGCAAGGAGGCAAGCTAATTATACATTATCGGCAAATGGCATTTATGGGATTCATTGCTGTTCTAAAAAATGCCAGAACCGTCCTAAAAAACATATCGGATTGCAAACAAGCAATTCTTGATTTTAAACCCGATGTTGTAATTTTGGTAGATTACCCCAGCTTCAACCTGAGAATTGCCCGATTTGTAAAAGAGCAGTTGAATATCCCAGTATATTATTATATTTCCCCGAAAATATGGGCTTGGAAAGAATTTAGAATTAAACAGATAAAGCGGTACGTGGATAAAATGTTTACGATTTTTCCTTTTGAAACGGCTTTTTATGCCAAACACAATTATGCGGTGGAATACGTTGGAAATCCAACCATAGATTCTATCCTCTCGCGCCCAAATCAGGATCAAACCCTTGATTCTTTCTGCGATGAAAATAAATTATCAAATAAACCAATTATTGCTTTACTAGCCGGAAGCCGTAAACAGGAAATATCGTCGTGTTTGCCTCGGATGATTGAATCTGCGAGTCGGTTCTCTAATTTTCAGTCGGTCATAGCCGGTGCACCTGGAGTTAATCCGGAATTCTACGACTCAATTTTAAGTGGAAGAGAAATTTCCATTGTTTTTGGGAAAACGTATGATTTACTGCAACAATCACAAGCAGCCATAGTCAATTCGGGCACTGCTACCTTGGAAACAGCACTCATCGGGACTCCTCAGGTGGTGGTTTATAACGTTATCCTGGGCAGGTTGGCACTTCTGATGAAAGATATTATTATAAAAGTAAAATATATTTCATTGGTAAATCTGGTGGCCGAGAAAGAAGTAGTCAAAGAAATGGTAGCTCATCAATTTACAGTCGAAAATGTTTCGACTGAACTCAACAAATTGCTCAACGACAAGAATTACAGGCAAAAAATGCTGAATGAATATTCTAATGTTAAGAATTCATTGGGTGATGTTGGAACAGCTAAACGCGCAGCAAAAAAAATGGTTGAAAGTTTGGGAAAAGCTCTAACTTAGCAAACACGCCATGGCTATACTGTAGAATTTGGAAAGTGTACTTTCGCTGCGCGATGTTAGAACCACCGGATTGTCAGTACCTTGAAGCAAACCGCCCATTTGAGCTCCGGCAAAAAGTGCTAAACCTTTATAGAAAATATTGGCGCTTTCAAAGTTGGGAAGAATCAGAATATCCGCATCGCCCAAAACAGGTGAAGATACGTTTTTGATACTTCCTCTTTCTTTGTCAAGAGCCAGAAAAACATCAAGTGGACCGTCCATTATCACATCACCAAATTCCCCTTCGCGCCACATTTGCATAATATCAAGATAATCTTGCATATACTGTATTTTAGGATTGGCCACTTCGGTAGCATGAAGCAATGCGATTTTGGGTTTTACAATTCCGAATTTGTAAGCTGTCTGAATTGCGTATTTTATCATGGCCGTCCGTTGAATCAAATTAGGCGAAGGAATAACCACCGGATCGGAGAAAAAAATCAGCTTTCGGTAATTGGGAATTTCGATAGCGGCATTGTAGGTCATTACTTTGCCTGGTTGCAAAATACCTTTTTCCTTATCAAGAATTGCGCGCAGTAGGACATCGGTGTTTACCAATCCTTTCATCAAAATATCAGCTTCACCAGCTTTTACCATTCTGACGGCCTCAATGGTGGCTTGTTTTACCTCGGGCACATCAATAATATGAATAAATGGAGAAGGATTATGCTCAAAAAGTTGAGGTGACTCAATGGAAGCTACATCACCAATGAGAAAGGCTTCAATAATACCTAAATCGACTGCCTGCAACACTGCATCAAGCGTATGTGAATCCACGGCATTGGCCACAGCCATCCGCTTCCGGCAATTGACAGATTTTAAATGAGAAGTTAGTTCTGCAAACGAAGCAATTGATTTCATCAAATTGTCATTTATTTTAGAAATTCAGGGCAAATGTAGGAATATTATTTTAGAGGGACAACAATTCCAAAACAGCAATTAAACATTTGTTATTGAAGTTTTTATAATCATTTTTAGGCAAATAGGGTTTCGCTTTATTTCATTCGTTTATTGAACAAAAAACAACATAAATGTGGGATAATTTCCCCTAATTCATTTCAATTTGTAATTTGGTTTATTTCTGGTGCGAATTCCTTTTTTTGAAAATATTTCTCAATAATCCTTCACTATTTTTTAAATAAACTGCGAATAAATTAAATTTAACCAAAAAGACTGTCGCCGCTATTACAAACTGAAATTTCTTTGTATCTTTGAAAACTTTTTGAGTTTATCTTAAAAAAAAACTAAAAAAGCAGTCAAATCAAACCATTATAATAAATCTTCATGAAACGATTCAAATCATTGAACAACATCTTCGGATGGGTAGCTTTTGCAATTGCTGCAGCGACTTACTTGCTTACAATGGAGCCAACTGCCAGTTTTTGGGATTGCCCTGAATTTATCTCGGCTGCATTCAAGCTGGACGTAGGACACCCGCCCGGAGCGCCATTCTTTATGCTTATGGGTCACTTTTTCTCCTTATTTGCAAAGGATACTGCGCATGTTGCCTTATTGGTCAACAGTTTGACAGCATTGTGTAGCGCATTCACTATTTTGTTCCTCTTCTGGACCATCACGCATTTAGCCCGCAAAATTGTAATTAAATCGGACGAAGATTATACAACAGGAAACGTTATTGCCATACTTGGTGCCGGAATGGTGGGTGCTTTGGCTTATACATTCTCCGATACATTTTGGTTCTCGGCTGTAGAAGCCGAAGTATATGGTTTTTCATCTTTGTTCACTGCGATTGTATTCTGGTTAATACTAAAGTGGGAAGATGTGGCAGACGAACCGGGTTCGGATCGTTGGTTGATTTTTATTGCTTATATGATGGGATTGTCCATTGGAGTTCACATTTTGAACTTATTGGCTATTCCTGTTCTTGTATTGGTTTATTACTTCCGCAAACACACTCCTTCCGTTAAAGGCACAATTATCGCACTACTTACAGGAGTTGTATTACTGGCAGCAGTTTTATATGGTTTGATACCCGGATTTATTGAAGTGGCTGGCTGGTTTGAACTACTGTTTGTAAACAAGTTTGGTCTTGGATTTAATACAGGTTTATACGCTTATGTTGTTCTAACATTAGGCTTCCTAGTTTGGGGTGTTTATGAATCGTACATCAATAAAAATTACTGGCGAATGGTTACTGCTTTTACGATAGCCTTGTCACTGGTAGGTGTGCCATTCTTTGGGGGTCGAGTAATTCTGGGTATAATTATTATTGCCGGACTTGGTGCATTTTTCTACTTTAAAAAATCGAAAGTCAACGCCCGTTGGCTGAACACCATCCTGCTGATGATAAGCATGGTAACCATTGGTTATTCTTCGTATGCGGTTATCGTAATTCGTTCTTCTGCCAATCCAACGATGGATCAGAACAATCCAGACAATGTATTTACCTTGAAATCTTACTTAAATCGCGATCAATATGGTGATGCTGAGCCATTGCTTTACGGACCTGTTTACAATGCTCCCGTAAAGTGGAAAGTAGATGGAAACTCTTACGTTCCAGAAATGAAACAAGGCGATGCAATCTATTCAAAAAAACCAAAAACATCAGCTTCCGATAAAGATGAATATATTGTTACCGGCTACAAAACCGACTATGTGAAGGATGACAAGTTTATGATGTTCTTCCCACGTATGTACAGCGATCAGGAATCTCATATCAATGCTTATAAAGTTTGGGGCCAAATTGAAGGCGAAAGTGTGGATTATGATTATGCCGGACAGCAAAAAAGTGATATTAAACCTACATTTTCAGAAAACTTGAAATTCTTCTTCGAATATCAGGTCAACTTTATGTATATCCGTTATTTCATGTGGAATTTTAGTGGTCGCCAAAACGATATGCAAAGTTACGGCGAATTAGAGCATGGAAACTGGATTACCGGTATCGGGTTTATTGATAACGCGCTGGTTGGCGATCAAACAAAATTACCAACTGAACTTAAAGAGAATAAAGGACATAACACCTATTTTATGTTGCCTTTGTTACTTGGAATATTGGGTATGATCTTTATGATTTACGGAGGCAAAAAAGGAATCGAAGGTTTCTGGCTAACGTTCTTCTTGTTTATCATTACCGGGTTAGCTATTGTCGTTTATCTGAATCAAACGCCTTATCAACCGCGCGAACGTGATTATGCTTATGCAGGTTCGTTCTATGCTTTCTGTATTTGGATTGGATTTGGGGTATTGGCATTGTATCGGGGTATCGAAAAATATGCACCTAAATTATCCCGCACAACAGTGTCAGTTCTTGTAACACTAGTAGGCCTGGGTGTTCCTGCGCTACTGGCTCAACAAAATTGGGATGATCATGACAGAAGTAACCGCTATACATGTCGCGACTTTGGACAAAACTACCTGGAATCGTTGAAACCCAATGCCATAATATTTACAAACGGGGATAACGACACTTTCCCATTGTGGTACAATCAGGAAGTAGAAGGTAATAGAACCGATGTACGCGTTTGTAATCTTAGTTATCTGCAAACCGACTGGTATATTGAACAAATGCAACGCGAAGCTTATAAATCGGCGCCACTGCCTATTTCATGGCAACCCAAGGATTATGTAACCGGCAAAAATGAAGCTCCCTACGTTGAAGATGTGCTGAAAAAACCATTGGATGTAAAAACAGCTTTCGACTTCCTGTTAAGCTCAGATCCGGCAACAAAAATATCTGGAGAACCATTTATCCCTACTAAACAGCTGTATATCCCTGTCAATGCTCAGGAGGTAATTAAAAACGGTGCGCTTCCAGCTAGTAGAGCTTCAGAAATTTTGCCTCAGATTGACATCAACTTAAACAAACGCATTACCAAAAGCGAATTAATGATATTGGAAATGTTGAAAGAAAACAATTGGAAACGTCCAATTTATTTTGCAGTTTCAGTTGGAGAATCCAATTATTTAGGACTTAGCGACCACTTTGAATTGACAGGCTTGGCTTATCAGGTTCTGCCGGTAGGTGTGAAAGGAGCCGGAAATGGAGTCAATGTGGATGAATCCTATAACAACATGATGAACAAATTCAAATACGGCAATATTAGCGACCCGAAAGTGTATCTAGATGAAAACGTGTTGCATATGTGTATGACACACAGGGTTATGTTCTCTCAGTTAATCTGGAAACTCTTAGCCCAAAATGACTCTGTCAGAGCCTTGAAAGCATTGGATTATTGCGACAAAATGATTCCCGGCACGACTGTTCGACACGATTATAGCTCGATTAGATTGGGTGAAGCATATTATAAACTCCATAAAACGGCGCAAGGTAATGCCATTATGGATGCTATTGCCAAAAATTCGATGGAATATTTGACTTGGTATTTCAGCTTGAATACACAACTACAGAATAGTGTTTCTAATAAAATTGGCGAGAAAGTGTATATTCTTCAACAGGTACTGCGTGTATGTGATGAAAGCAAACAAAAGGTTATTTTAGATAAATACCTTCCGTTCTTCATGGAATGTACCAAAAGAGTGAAAATATAAATGAAATACAGGTTTCCCGACTTATTACGACCTTTTCTAGGGAAACTTACCTGGCGCAAGCAGCCGTCATCGAAAGTGATTTACCTCACTTTCGATGACGGACCGGTGCCTGAAGTTACACCGCAGGTTCTTGATATTCTGGGTGCCGAAAACATAAAAGCCACTTTCTTTTGTGTAGGTGAAAATGTGACCAAAAACCCTGAACTTTATGCCAAGATTTTAAAAACAGGGCACAAAACAGGAAATCACACTTTCAATCACCTGAGAGGCGATGCCGTTTCAAACGAAGAGTATTTCGATAATATTAAAAAGGCTGCACAATGTATTAAGAGTCGGCTATTCCGTCCACCTCACGGACGAATTAACTACAAACAGAAACGCAAGCTGCAAGCCGAATATGAAATTGTGATGTGGGACATCATAACCCACGATTACAACCGGAGTTTATCGCCCGAAACCATTTTAAAGAATGTCAAACGATATACCCGTAATGGATCGATAATTGTTTTCCACGATTCCATAAAAGCAAAAAACAATGTATTGAGCGTGCTGCCTCAAGCCATTGAATTTTGGAAAAGCGAAGGTTACGAATTCGGAATTTTGTAATTTTCTATTGAGCCAATTCATTTACTATTATACGATAACAGTCTATGAAAGAATCAATTCTACACTATGTCTGGCAAAACAGATTGTTTCATACCATCGACTTGCAAACCACCGATGGTGAAAGCATCCAAATTATTGATGTTGGAAAATACAACACCGATGCCGGACCCGATTTTTTCAATGCCAAAGTAAAAATCGAGAACACGGTTTGGGCCGGGAATATCGAAATCCACACGCTTTCGTCGGACTGGAACAAGCACAATCATCAGCTGGACAAAGCCTACGACACTGTTATTCTCCATGTCGTAAACTCGTGTGATGGTAACGTTTACCGAACCGATGGCGAACCGATTCCTCAACTCGAAATCACGTTCCCGAAACAAATTGAGGCAAATTACGAGCAATTGCTCACTGTCCAAAAATGGGTGGCTTGTTCCGACAAAATCGGGTCGGTTCCTTCCATCTTTATTCAAAGTTGGAAAAACGCACTGCTTACCGAGCGGCTGGAACAAAAGCTGGACGACATTGAACGTTTACTTGCCGAGAACAATCAACACTGGGAAGAAGCGTTTTACATAACGTTGGCACGAAGTTTCGGGTTTAATACCAACAAACAGGCATTTGAATTGTTGGCAAAATCAGTTCCGGTGAGCTTGTTGGGAAAACACAAAGACAATTTGTTCCAGATTGAAGCTTTGCTGTTCGGTCAATCGGGACTGCTTGATGCAATATCCACCGACGAATATGCATTGCAATTACAGCACGAATATCAGTTTTTAAAATCCAAATATGCGCTTAGTCCTATTGACGGCTCGCTGTGGAAATTGCTTCGCCTGCGACCAGACAATTTTCCACACATTCGGATTGCGCAATTCGCGGCATTGATTCATTCGTCCACCAAATTATTCTCTAAAATTATCGACAATCCAACGGTGGAGCATATCAAACAACTATTCGAATGCCAGCCTTCCGCCTATTGGCAAACTCATTACCTGTTCGGCACGGAAAGTAAAATGAGCATCAAGAAAATAGGTTCGCGATCGGTTGACGGAATTTTGATCAACACTGTTGTGCCTTTCTTGTTTTGCTACGCCACCTACAAAGGGAAAGACGAACTGAAAGACAAATCGTTGCAAATACTGGAACAAATTCCGTCCGAAAGCAATGCCATCGTAACGAACTGGCAACAACTCGGGCTTGTATCCAACTCTGCTTACGATTCGCAAGCCCTGTTGCAACTCAAGAAAAAATATTGCGACGAGAGAAACTGCCTACGTTGCCGAATTGGACATAAAGTACTAACGTTGAATGCCTAACTATTGGTAAACCCCAAAAATTCACGACTTTAATTACTAATAAATCAAAATTAGATTGTACCATTTGCATGAATAGTACACAAAAAGCATTAACTTTGACAGTAAATTTATTCAAACGAGTTAGATAATGAACTTTTATCCTTCGTTGAATTGAAAAACAATTCGCCCCAGAAACAACCTTCGGAGCCAATTACTTTAAATTTTATGAACTTTATAAACTCAAAACTCAGCAATAAACTCAAAGTTTTTGTCACGCTTATCGGCATCATGTTGCTGATTCACGCCTGTGCCAACCGTGGATCAGGACCAACAGGAGGACCGAAAGACACTACACCACCCCGGGTTATGAAATCGTTCCCGGCGAATGGCGCGCTGAACTTCAAAAAGAAACAAATTCAGATAGATTTCGACGAAATGATTTCCATTGAGAAACCAACTGAGAATGTTATCATTTCACCTCCGCAGCTGAAACCACCCGATGTAAAAGCTTA
>Ga0302296_1003068_pt1 | contig 10880 bp, 10 predicted proteins | sample III_Fen_N3_1_FD_194546 | JGI IMG/M metagenome (GOLD analysis project Ga0302296, IMG submission 194546) | Peat permafrost microbial communities from Stordalen Mire near Abisko, Sweden - III_Fen_N3_1 | ecosystem: Environmental > Terrestrial > Soil > Wetlands > Permafrost | place: Sweden: Abisko... | reverse complement strand
CCATTTTTGGGGCCTGTAGTTTTAGACCGCCCAATTGAGGTAATTCGATTGTACCTGTTTTTTCCTTAATCAGGCTTGCCAGATAAAAAAGTGCTGCAATGGTAACTCCGTGACTGATGGTCTGGATGAGAAGTCCTTGTAAAGCATAGGTATTCAATACAAACATAGCTGCAACCATTAGGGAGATATGCGCCATAGAAGAAAAGGCAATCAACATTTTAAGGTTTGTCTTTCGGAAGGCAATTAACGAAGCATAGATTACACCAATTAAACTCAGCACTATCACAGTATTCTGCCAATACAATACTCCCTGAGGAATAACAGGGAACAGGAACCTCAGGGCACCATAAATACCCATTTTGGTCATTACCCCTGCCAGTATCATCACTCCCTGGGTTGAAGCCATATTATACGTTGGAGGCTGCCAAGTATGAAATGGAAACACGGGCATCTTTATCGCAAAGGCAATAAACAGAATCCAAAACAGCCAGATTTGTGTGGTTGCCGGTATGTTTAGTTTGTAGAATGCTGCAAAATCTGTTGTATGCGCTCCTGGAGTCAGTTGATAAAGATAAATGATCCCAAACAACAGAAACAAACTCCCGGTCAGAGTGTAAATAAAGAATTTGAACGTGATTGTCTTTCTGCCGTCACCTCCCCATCTAAGCAGGATAAAATAGACAGGAATCAACGACAGTTCCCAGAATACGTAAAAAAGAAAAGCATTCTGTGCCATGAAAACTCCCAGTAAGGCCGATTGTGTAGATAGAATCAGGAAATTTAGTATATGAACGTTTCGTTGTATACGGTTAAATCCTGCAAGTATGATAAATGGGAACAACAGGTTGGTAAGCAAAATCATGATCATGCTTATTCCATCGAAGCCCAATGAGAAATTAATCCCGAGAAAGCTGATCCAATTTAATGCGTATGAAGCTGAAGGTGATAATACCAAAAATAATGTGATAATCAGGTTAATTACTGCAGCGGCCAGTGCAATAGGGCGCACGACTGATGCACTCCGGAATGGAAGCAGAAACAGGCCTGTAAGTATCGGCAGGATAAGAATGATCAGTAGTATCATGGGCTCAGATTGTCAAGATAAATACGATAAATAATAATATACCTGCTACCATCGCAAAGAAGTAAAAGCTCATATTTCCCCGCTGTAGTTTACGTGTCAAGGTACCCATCCTTGAGGTTGCCTCTCCGATTCCATCAACAATTGGATTCAATACCTTAGTTTCAACTTTATTGAAAAGGAAATTGGAAAATGAACTGTACGGCTTTTCAAAGAGGATCATGTAGGTTTTGTCAATATAGAACTTGTTTGTAATAATTCTGCTCCAGATGGACATCGGTAAACCATCTTCTGCCGGGAGAATTGCTTTCCTGACATAGGTCCGATAGGCAATACCAATTACAAGGATTAAAAGAACCAAGGATAGAATTACTAATCCTATTTCGGTAGTTGAACTAATTTCTTCGGTCCCGAGACTTCGGGAGGAAGATACTGCACCTTGAAGGAAATTAATGAAATTCAGATTTCCTCCAAACAACGATGGAATATTCAGGAATCCACCAAATACTGATAGAATTCCCAATATAATCAGAGGAATGGTCATCACTTTGGGAGATTCATGCGGATGGGATCCTGCCAGGCGTTGTTCTCCGAAGAATACAAGATAAAACAAGCGGAACATATAAAAACAGGTAAGCAATACCCCGCCAAGCGCAAGAATGTATAGAATTACATTGTTTTCGAATGCCTTGCTGAGAATCATATCTTTGCTGAAGAAACCCGAAAATGGCGGTATTCCGCTTATTGCAAGTGTGGCAGCAAGAAAAGTGAGATAGGTAACCGGCATTTTCTTTCTCAATCCACCCATCTTGCGAATATCCTGTTCACCGCCCATTGCATGAATAATACTGCCGGCTCCAAGGAATAGAAGTGCTTTGAAAAAAGCATGGGTGGTCAGATGAAATACAGCTGATGAGTATGCGCCCAGTCCCAACGCAAGAAACATATACCCCAATTGAGATACAGTAGAGTAGGCAAGCACCTTTTTAATGTCGTTCTGCCTTAAACCAATGATGGCAGCCACAATAGCGGTTGTCAGGCCAATGGCTGTAATCATGTTAAGTGTTATCGGTGCGAGGTTATAAAGAATGCTTGACCGTGCAATCATGTATATACCGGCAGTTACCATGGTCGCTGCATGGATGAGGGCAGAGACAGGTGTAGGACCAGCCATTGCATCGGGCAGCCAGGTGTAAAGTGGTATCTGGGCACTTTTACCCACAGCTCCAACCAAAAGTAGCAGTGTAATCAGAGTAATAATAGGACCTCCGGTATGCATAAGAGAAGCCTGTGCAAATATCTCAGAAAATGAAACTGACTTAAAGGTAAAGAATAGCAGGATGATCCCAAGGATAAAACCAAGGTCACCAATACGGTTCATGATGAATGCTTTACGGGCTGCATAATTAAAGGCCGGATTCTTGAACCAAAAGCCAATCAGTAAATAAGAGCATAGACCAACCCCTTCCCAGCCTATGAATAGCCCAAGGTAATTGGCACCCATAACAAGCAGCAGCATGCTGAATGTAAATAGATTCATCTGTGCAAAAAAGGAATTCACCCGTTCATCATCGTGCATGTATCCGATAGAATAAACATGAATGAGCGACCCTACTCCAGTCACAACAAGCATCATGGTCAGCGACAAATGATCAATCAGGAATGCAAATGGGATATTCATATTGCCGACAGCAATCCAGTTGAACAGGGTTACTGTTGCAGCTTCCTGTCCTGAACTTCGGAGTACAAAAAATAAGACGACAGATACGATAAATGAGAAGAAAATCATCGCACTGGCAATGATCCCACCCTGATTGTGTTTAAGGTGCTTTCCTGCCAGACCGGTAATCAGAAACCCCATTAATGGAAAAGCCGGAACAAGCCAGGCCAGGTTTATATTGGGAATCGTTCCTACCATTTTAAACGGTTCAAAAGGTTAATATCCACCGAATCAACATTCCGCTTCATCATTACCAATATTGAGAGGCCAACTGCGACTTCAGCTGCTGCGACTATCATGATAAAGAATACAAATACTTGTCCTGAAGGATCAGAGTGGTAAGCGGCAAAAGCCGTAACCAACAGGTTGACCGAGTTGAACATCAGTTCGATACACATCAGGATAATGATTGTGTTTCGGCGAAATAAAACTCCCATAAGTCCGATGCTGAAAAGCGCAACACTTAATAGAATATAGTGTTCCAGTGGAATAAGCTGTATGGCAGAAGAAATGTCTTTCATTATTTAAAGTTTTTTACTTCGTCTTTCTTCCCGAACATGACTGCACCAATCATAGCGGAAATAAACAATACGGATGAGATTTCAAATGGCAGAAGGAATTCATGAAACAAGGTTTTCCCTACTTCGGAAACCAATCCAACCGTTCCTGAAAATGGGTAACGTGGATGGATTTCTATCACCTGTCGCGTGGCTGCAACCATCACAAGGAAGAATATTCCCCCCGTAATTACTGCAGAGATTCTTGTTACTTTCGATTTACGTACGATAATTTCTTTGTTCAGGTTAAGCAGCATAATTACAAACAGGAACAATACCATAATGGCGCCGGTATAAACAATGACATGAACAACTGCCAGAAATTGAGCGTTCAGCAGGATATACTGCCCTGCCATACCGATAAAGCAGATAATCAGGTAAATCACACTGTCTACTGGATTCTTGGAGAATACAACAAACAATGCGCTGATAATCATGATTGCCGAAAGCATGTAAAATAAGAAGGTCATTTTATTTGCTATTTAATTATTTGTTATTTACCATTTACATCCCTCATTTTGCAGAATAGTAAATTGTAAATCGTCTAATTGTCAATTATTATCTGTTATGTGCAAATTGTTTATTCTTTTTAAACTTTAACAAATTTTCAGTTTGTCTTGCCGAAACATCAATCCGTAAGGCAGGATCAAGTGGTTCAACCAACTTGTCTTTTCCATAAATAAATGGCAGGCGCTCATAATTAGATGGAACAAGTCGGTCGGTCAGGAAAATTGCTTCCTTGGGACAGGCTTCCTCACAATCGCCACAGAAAATGCATCGAAGCATATTTATTTCATAAACTTCAGCATATTTTTCTTCCCGGTACAAGTGTTTCTCATCGGGATTGCGTTCAGCTGCTATCATGGTAATGGCTTCTGCAGGACACGCAACAGCACATAATCCGCACGCCGTACATCGTTCACGTCCCTGATCGTCTCGTTTCAAAACATGCAGTCCACGGTAAACCTTACTAAACTCACGAGTTTCTTCAGGATAGTTTATGGTTGTTTTCTTTCTGAAAAAATGTTTTATAGTAATGAACATGCCTTTGGCAATGGCAGGCAGATAGATCCATTCAAGGAAGGTCATCTTCTTGTCCGAAACCATTTTCGATCTGTTAGTCAAGGCTTGCATGGCACTTTCGGATTAAGTTAATTCAGTGAAATAATAAAAAACTCCGGTGGCAAGAATATTGAAGATTGCCAGAGGCATCAGTCCTTTCCAGCCAAGGTTCATCAACTGATCGTATCGAAACCGTGGTAATGTCCATCTGACCCACATAAACAGGAAGATCATAAAGAAAACTTTTATGAAGAAGAAGAAAGTGCCTAGTAAAGTAGCGACGTTACCCGATAAGCCGAGATGATCAATAATAGGCATATGGTATCCTCCAAAATACAAGGTCACAATAACAGCCGATGATATAAACATATTGACGTATTCAGCAAAAAGGTAGAACCCAAGTTTCATCGAGCTGTATTCCGTATGATATCCACCAATAAGTTCTGTTTCACATTCCGGAAGATCAAAAGGAGCACGGTTTGTTTCGGCAAAGGCACAGATTATAAAAATAAGGAACCCCAGCGGCTGATAGAAAATATTCCAATGCATGCCCTGTTGTTGATCAACAATTTCATGAAGGCTCAAAGTGCCTGTAGTTAATATCAAAGCAATGATCGACATCCCCATGGCCAACTCGTAGCTGATCATCTGCGAAGCTGCACGAATTGAACCAAGCAGTGCGTATTTGTTATTCGAGGCCCAGCCTCCAAGCATAATGCCATAGACCCCGATAGAAACCATTGCGAAGACGTACAAGATCCCGATGTTTAAATCAGCAATTTGCATTGGAAATTCATGTCCAAAGATAGTCAATGTCCCTCCCCATGGAATAACTACTCCCGTGAGTAAGGCAGTTGTCATAGCTATTGAAGGTCCCAAAATGAACATTTTTTTGTTTGCTGACAGAGGAATGATTTCTTCCTTCATAAACATCTTAATGCCATCAGCAATTGGCTGCAATAAGCCAAAAATGCCTGCACGGTTTGGTCCTAACCGGTCTTGCATAAAGGCAGCAACTTTTCGTTCACCATAAGTTGAATACATTGCTACTAAAAGTGTAACAAGTAAAATGATGAAAAGAAATATTGTTTTATAAATATACATCGTCCAATCCATAACTGTTACTAAGATTACTAAGGTTTCTATTGTTTCTGTTCACTGTTCTTCAGTCTTCCAACTTCTGTCTTCAGACTTCCGTCTTCTCCCGAGTACTCGGGATCGTAATGGTTTTGCGAGATGACTGAATGTCTTTCTATCTTTCTGGGCCCTTCAATTATCCAGTTATTGGGATTCTTATTCTCAAAACGGCAATCGTTACAGATGAATTCTTCCAATTCACCGTATTTGTCTTTTCTTCCGGTTACTCGAAGCACCTCATCTCCTTTCATCCAAAGAACCGTCTTTCCGCTGCATTTGGGGCATTCACGATGCGCATCCATAGGGTTTGTATACCATACCCGGCTTTTAAATCTGAATGTTTTGTCTGTCAGGGCTCCAACGGGACATACATCAATCATATTTCCCGAAAAGTCATTGTCAACAGCCTTCAGAATATAGGTGCTGATTTCTGATTGATCACCACGGCCTATCACTCCATGTACTCTCTGGTCGGCTAACTGGTCGGCTACCTTAACACAACGATAGCATAAAATACAGCGGTTCATATTGAGTTTAATCTTATCACCGATATCAATTGGTTCGAAGGTCCTACGCTCTTCTATGGTTCGCGTTTCTTCAAGTCCGTGAACATAGGATAAATCCTGAAGGTGACATTCACCTGCCTGGTCACATACCGGACAGTCCAGCGGATGGTTAATCAGCAAAAACTCTGTAATGGCCCTTCTGTTGTCCATTACTTCGGGTGAAGTAATATTCTGAACCACCATTCCATCCTGAACAGTTGTGCGACATGAGGGAACCAGTTTAGGCATAGGCCTTGGGTCTTTTGCTGATCCCTGTGCTACCTTAACCAGGCAGCTTCGGCAATAACCGCCACTGCCTTCCAGTTTTGTGTAGTAGCACATAGCTGGAGGAACCACGCTGCCTCCGATCTGTCGGGCTGCATTCAGAATGGTTGTTCCTGATTCCACTTCAACCTCAATATTATCTATGATTACTTTGACAAGGGACATCTCTGTAATTTTATGTGATCTTCAAACTCTTCGCGGAAATGGCGGATTGCACTGGCAACAGGCCATGCAGCAGCATCTCCCAAAGGACAAATCGTGTTTCCTTCAATATGTTTTGCAATATCGGTAAGTAGGTCGATGTCTTTCATCGATCCTTTGCCGCTTTCAATGCGGTGCAGTATCTTTTCAATCCAACCTGTACCCTCACGGCAAGGACTGCATTGTCCGCATGATTCATGATGGTAGAACCTCGAAAAGGTCAAAAGGTTTTTTACGATACACGCAGTTTCATCCATGACAATAAATCCGCCTGAACCTAACATTGTTCCACTTTGGAAACCTCCATCAGAAAGCGATTCATAACTCATCAGCCTGGGTTCTCCATTAGCAGTCCTTAGGATGAGTTCGGCAGGAAGAACAGGTACGGAAGAGCCTCCGGCAACAACTGCTTTAAGCTTTTTGCCATTGAGTATACCGCCACAATATTCATCACTGTATATAAATTCCTCAACAGGTAATCCAAGTTCTATTTCGTAAATGCCTGGTTTATTAATGTGACCGCATGCTGAAATGAGTTTGGTGCCCTTGCTGTTTCCAATGCCGATGGCTGCATAGGCATCAGCACCGTTATTCATGATCCATGGAAGGTTGGCAATGGTTTCAACGTTGTTCACAACAGTAGGGCAATTGTATAATCCTACTATAGCTGGGAAAGGTGGTTTGATCCTTGGATTGCCTCGTTTCCCTTCAAGTGACTCAATCAGCGCTGTTTCTTCACCACAGATATATGCTCCTGCTCCGGGATGACAATGCAGATCGAGCGAATAACCACTACCCAGAATATTTTCACCCAGGAATCCATTCCGGTATGCCTCATCAATGGCCTTTTCAATGATCCGAAGCACATAAAATAATTCACCCCTTATGTATATGTAGGATGTACGTGCACCCAATGCATACGATCCAAGAATCATACCTTCAATCAGTTGATGAGGGTTAAGTTGTCCGATGTGCCTGTCCTTGAATGTACCTGGCTCACTTTCATCAAAATTGCATACAAAATATCGTGGATTATCTGTGCTTTTGTCGATAAACCCCCATTTCATTCCTGCGGGGAAACCTGCTCCTCCACGACCCCTAAGGCCTGATTTCTTGACTTCGGCAGTTACCTCATCAGGAGTAAAGTTTTTTAATGTCTTTTCAACGGAAGAATAGCCTCCCAGTTTTCGGTATACCTCGTAACTGGCCAGTCCGGGAATGTCGATGTTATTTAATAGGATCTGTTTGGCCATCGGTTACAAGTAAGGATTTGTATGTGAACATTTATTCTCAGCCTGCCATTTATCCAGCAGTTCATCAGCTTTCTCAATTGTTATTTTTTCATGGTATTCGGTTCCAACCTGGATGACCGGGGCATTTCCACAAGCAGCCAGACATTCTACTGCCTTCAGGCTATACTTGCCATCTGCAGTAGTCTCCCCTGGTTTGATACCCAGTCGTTTCTCGAAATGAGCAAGGATTTCCTCTGAGCCTTTTAGCCAGCAAGGACCTGTCTGGCAGACTTCAATCATGCAATTACCGACAGGTTGAAGATTAAACATGCTGTAGAAGGAAGCTACTTCATACACTTCGATGGGTTGAATATCGAGTAGTGAAGCCACATAATCCATGGTTTCAGCACTAAGCCATCCATTATTTTCAGCCTGCGCGATATGCAAAACCGGAAGTATTGCTGATTTTTGTTTGCCTTGCGGGTACCGTAAGATAATTCGGTTCACAAGAGCCAGTGTTTCGCTGTTAAATTCAATATTGTTCGTATTGCTCTGCATTTATATTATTCGGTTGTTTCATCTGTTTTTATAGTTTAAAGTATAAAGTTTAAAGTGTAAAGTTTCAGGTCACTCACAACTTTTAACATTTAACTTTCAACTTCTTGTTTATTTTTCAGGCATCCAATTCTCCTGCAATCACATTCATCGAACTCATGGTGAGCACCGCATCGGATAACATATTCCCGATCACCATTTCAGGATAAGCCTGGTAATATATAAAACATGGCCGGCGAAAATGCAACCTCGAAGGGGTGCGTCCTCCATCGCTTACCAGGTAAAATCCAAGTTCTCCGTTAGCTGCTTCGATGCAATGATAAACTTCTCCTGCCGGAATATCAGTCTCACCCATCACGATCTTGAAATGCCAGATAAGTGCTTCCATGTTATTGTAAACCTTCTCTTTGGGCGGAAGAACAAACCTTGGATCTTTTGCAAAATAGGTGTCTTTATCCGTTATCTTATCTAATTTGTCCAATGCCTGTTGGATAATGCGTAAACTCTGCCACATTTCTTCCTGACGAACCATGAAACGGTCGTAGGTATCACCACTTTGTCCAACCGGTATAATAAAGTCGAAATCCTCATACGAGCAATACGGATTCATTGCCCGTACATCGTAGTCAACTCCGCAGGCTCGTAGATTCGGTCCAGTAAATCCATACGCAAGTGCTCTTTCGGCTGAAAATGGGCCTACATTGATGGTGCGATCCATGAAGATACGATTACGGGCCAGTAACTTCTCAAATTCTTTTAGCTTAACAGGAAATGATTTCAGGAAATAGCGGATCTTATCCCATGCTTTTGCACTGAAATTACGTTCGAAACCACCAATGCGACCCATATTAGTGGTTAACCTTGACCCACATATTTCCTCATAAATCTCATAAATGAATTCCCGATCCTGAAAAAGATAAGTGAACCCAGTAAGGGCACCACTGTCAACGCCTATTACACTGTTGCATACAAGATGATCGGCAATACGAGCCAGTTCCATCACTATAATTCGAAGGTAATCAACCCGTTTTGGTGTCTCAATGCCGAGTAATTTCTCAACTGTCATATGCCAGCCCATATTATTTAATGGCGCTGAGCAATAGTTTAACCGATCGGTGAGGGGAGTGATTTGGTAAAAGGGTCTGTGTTCGGCAATCTTCTCAAAAGCCCGGTGTATATAGCCAATAGTTTGCTCAGTTTCGACAATAAACTCTCCGTCCATCAGCATAACATTCTGAAACACCCCATGCGTGGCGGGGTGCGTTGGTCCAACATTCAACGTGTTGTATTCTTTGTGTTCTACTGAACTTACAATGTCTTTATCCCAATACTCCGTACGTTGTCCTTTTGCCATAAAACAAAATGAAAAATCAAAATAACCAATATACAATAACCAATAATCAAACTACTTTATCGCCCAAACATGCTGTCATCTTTATCTTCACGTGTCTGATCTTCCAATGGAAATTCTTTTCTCATAGGAAAGTCAATCATTTCATCCACGTTTAATATACGTTTCATATTTGGGTGTCCTTCGAAGATAATCCCGAAGAAATCATAAGTTTCACGCTCCATCCAATTTGCTGCCGGCCAGATTGTTGTTGCTGTGGAGATCAACGGGTCTTCGATATCCGTGGCTGTTTTTATCCTTATTCTGTGATTGTTCACAAAACTATGCAAATGATACACCACCCCCAGTTGATTCTTTTCGGGGTAATGCATGCCGCAAAGAGTGGTTAAAAAGGTATATTGAAGATCTTTGTCCTGGTATAAATATAAAAGGACATCATGAATAAACTCCTTCTGAACATTAAGGCATAACATGTCGGACATTACCTTATCTTTCGCTATTGCATCAAAGAATTGGCTGTTTAGTTTATTTACAACTAACTGATCTCGTTCAGGATTAGACTGGTACACAATTATCGTTATTTGGGTGGATCTACTTACTCCTGGTTCAACTGATGATGCTTATATCAAAAATGAATCCGGCAGAAAAGTTATTCCATGTTGTATTTTTTCATTAAATCTTCATATTCCTTTGAATTTCGTCTCCGGAGTGACTCATTACCAACCAGTTCCTGAATCTTCAAGATGCCATCTATGATTTGCTCAGGACGCGGAGGACAACCTGGTACATAAACATCTACCGGGATTACCTTGTCGATACCCTGTAAGACGCTATATGTATCAAAAACGCCGCCACTCGAAGCGCATGCTCCAACTGCAATTACCCATTTTGGCTCTGCCATTTGTATATAGACTTCACGCAAAACCGGTCCCATTTTCTTTGCAACGGTTCCCATAACCATCAGCAGGTCACTCTGTCGTGGTGAAAAGCTTAATCGTTCTGAACCAAAACGTCCAAGATCGTAATGCGATGCCATAGTCGCCATGAATTCAATACCACAGCAAGAGGTAGCAAAGGGTAGGGGCCACAATGAGTTTTTACGTGCAAGACCTACAGCCTTTTCCATTGAGGTGGCAAAGAATCCTTTGCCGGAA
>Ga0302296_1003066_pt1 | contig 10882 bp, 8 predicted proteins | sample III_Fen_N3_1_FD_194546 | JGI IMG/M metagenome (GOLD analysis project Ga0302296, IMG submission 194546) | Peat permafrost microbial communities from Stordalen Mire near Abisko, Sweden - III_Fen_N3_1 | ecosystem: Environmental > Terrestrial > Soil > Wetlands > Permafrost | place: Sweden: Abisko... | reverse complement strand
CGGAAAGTGATTGTGCCCTCAGAAGAGGAAATTGAACAAAATCCAAGGGCACGCAGTGCTAAACTGAGAATTGCAGAAAAGAACGCATGACTGAAAAAAAAGAAAAAAAGAACAAGCGAATCTCGACAGCAGGTTTAAAAAGTATCCTTGGGGGTACAGTACTTGCCAGCGAAAAGGTGACCAGTCAGTTGCCCTTCGTATTCTTTGTCGCTTTTTTGGGCATTGGTTTGATCACCAACCGCTACTGGACAGAAAAAACCATCCGCAAAATGGAGATGGTAAGAGATTCGCTTAGAGAATATAAGTCAGAATCAGTGATTCATGAAACAGAACTAATGTACATCAACCGACCTTCGGAAGTGACCAGAAGGGTGATTGAACGGAAGATTGATCTGATTGAACCTGTTGAGCCGGCAAAACGAATAATGGTTAAAAAACTGGAGACTAAATAATGGAAATCAGGAAAGCTATAACCTTACGATTTGGCATCGTTTATTTCGCGATCGCCATATTCGGACTTGTTATAATAAGCCGGATTCTTATTATTCAGAACGTTGATACTGAGAAGTGGATTCAGATAGCCAAGGACCTGAGAAACAATACTACCGACATTTGGGCCAAGCGTGGAAATATTTGTGCCGATGATGGCAGCATTTTGTCGACCTCGGTTCCTTATTATGAAATCAGAATGGATATGATGGCTCCCAGGGTGCAACAATTATTTGCAAAAGAATCGGAGCAGGTGGTTGAAGAGTTATCTAACTTTTTTGGTTTTTCATCAACCGAATTCAGAATTCGCTTTAAGGCTGCATATGACAAGAAAAACAGGTGGTTCTTAATTAATCCGGAGCAAATTGACCACAACAAATTTCAGGAATTTAAAATGTTGAAAACCATGTCGCGTGGACGCTTTGGATCTGCGTTGGTGGTTGTCACAGAAAATAAACGAATATTGCCTCATGGCGATCTGGCCAGCCGTACGATCGGTGTACTCAATAAAGGTGTATTTGGCGGGCTTCACGGAAATGTCGGATATACGGGTGTTGAAGGTCTTACAGAGAATTACCTTGCCGGGCAAAATGGATTGGCGCTTAAACGTAATTTTTCAGGAAGTTGGATCAATACTCCATTGGTTGAACCCAAAGAAGGGAAAGATGTGATTACCACAATTAATGTCAACCTTCAGGATTATGCCCAAACAGCTTTGGGCAAACAGATGGAACTCAGTCAGGCAGAATGGGGAACAGCCATGGTGATGGAAGTAAAGACCGGGAATATTAAAGCCATTGCCAATCTGGGTCGTAAAAAAGATGGCACTTACGGAGAGACTTACAATTTTGCTTTTGGGGCACAGGGCTGCAGTGAGCCGGGTTCCACTTTTAAGCTGATGTCACTTATGGTAGCTATGGAAGAAGGATACGTGGACACTGCAGATATGTTTGACACCGGTAAAGGTCTCTGGGAATACCGGGGCCAGAAGATGAAGGATAGTGATTTCGATCATGGAGGTCATGGGTTGATCTCAATGCAAAAAATATTTGAACTTTCGTCCAATATTGGGGTGGCAAAGATTATTACCAAATTTTACGAGGGTAAAGAGAAAGACTTTATCAACCGGATTTATAGTTTCGGTTTAAATAAGCCACTTGGGCTGGGTTTTCTGGGTGAAGCTGAACCATACATTAAATACCCGACTGATGCCAGTTGGTGGGGGCCTTCACTCGCATGGATCGCACACGGTTACGAAATTAAGCTTGCACCCATTCAGACCCTTACTTTTTATAATGCTGTGGCGAATAATGGCGTCATGGTAAAACCCAAGTTTATTGAAGAAATAAGGGAAGATGGGATTCCAATCCGAAAGTTTCCAACCGAGGTGATTAATCCTTCACTTTGTTCAAAAACAACATTAGGAAAGGCACAGGGGATGCTCAAGGGAGTATGTACAGACGGAACCGGTAAGTCGCTTAAGAACCGGTACTACACGATCGCCGGGAAAACCGGAACTGCTGTAATTGCCAACGAAAATAAGGGTTATACATCCGAAGGTGGTAAAAAATATCAGGCTTCTTTTTGTGGATACTTTCCTGCTGACAATCCGAAATACAGTTGTATAGTGGTTATTGTCGGACCAAAGGGAGCATTTTATGGAGGTACAGTTGCAGGTCCCGTCTTCAGGGGAATTGCTGATAAAGTATATGCTTCTTATCTCACCCCGGCTGCCGATTCAATCCCTCCTTACATTGAGGTTCCTCAGGTTAAACCAGGAATCAGGGATGATGTGATGCTTTTCGCCCGGGATCTTGGATTTAAAACCCAGACTCAGAATATTACTGCCGAACATGTGGCTGTTACCAACGATTCAACAACAGTTTATGTAAAAGGGATAAATGATATTCCGGGTGTGGTCCCGGATGTTGTTGGGATGGGAGCCAGTGATGCTATTTACCTACTTGAAGAATCAGGTTTAAAAACAAGTATGAATGGTTTCGGCCGGGTATACCGCCAGTCCCCGATTGCAGGGTCGTCATTTACAAAAGGAGACGTCATCTCTCTTGATGTGGGATTTGATGAGCTTCAAATCATGAAAAAAGACAGTGTTTCTCCAGGTGATTCAATTAAAGCACCTATAATGGCAATAGCTCCGGTAGTTGTGAAAACAAAATCGGAGAAAATGGTAACTCCAAAAACAAAGGTTGCACAGAATCCGGTTGTTAAACCAGGGATAGCAAAAAGTGTTGCAGTTAAACCAAAAGCAAGTCCTGAAGCTATAAAAAAGTGGAAGGAAAAAGTAGCCGCTCAAAAAGCTGGCACGAATAAGGCCGCTCAAAAACCAAAACCAAATCAGGCAGCAATTGACAGGTGGAAGGCAAAGGTTGCTGCGCAAAAGGCACTGGAGAAGAAGATGGGAAATAAGAAAAATACTGTGCAACCTAAAAAACCCAAACAATGAAAGTATTAAAAGACCTTTTGGCAGGTATCAGTATTCTTGAATCACAGGGTGATTTAGCTGTTTCGGTTCGCCGTATCCAGTTTGATTCGCGTTGTGTCGAAGAAGGTGATCTGTTTGTTGCAGTTAAAGGATCGCATACAGATGGTCATCAGTTTATTCCAAAAGCTATCGAAAGGGGAGCTGTTGCTGTAGTTTGCGAAGATGTTCCCGAAAATATCCCTTCGGAAATTGTTGTGGTTCGAATTGCAGAAACGCAACCAAACTTTGGCCGGATAGCTGCTGCCTTTTACGATTATCCCTCGAGAAATCTTAAAGTAGTCGGAGTAACCGGAACCAACGGAAAAACCACAATTGCAAGCCTTTTGTACAGTACCTTCACGATGCTTGGTTATAAAGTAGGATTGATTTCGACCATTAAATATTATGTGGGTAAGGATGAATTTCATGCCACACACACCACTCCGGATGCATTGCAGATTCAGGAACTCATGTATAAGATGGTTGAAGCCGGATGCGAATATTGTTTTATGGAGGTTAGTTCTCATGCGATAGATCAGGACCGGATCAGTGGAATTGAGTTTGATGGTGGAATTTTCACAAACCTGACACATGATCACCTGGATTACCACCTCACTTTTGCCGAATACTTAAAAGCTAAAAAGAAATTTTTCGACCTGTTACCCGAATATGCTTTTGCATTAACCAACATCGACGATAAAAACGGGCTGGTCATGCTTCAGAATACAAGTGCATTTAAGCAAACTTATTCGTTAAGGTCTTTGGCAAACTTCCATTGTAAAGTACTTGAGAAGCATTTTGACGGAATGCTTCTGAGTATAGAAGGCCGGGAGGTCTGGACCCATTTTACAGGATCTTTCAATGCCAGTAATTTGATGGCCGTCATGGGAGCAACCCTTTTGTTGGGGGTTGGGATGGATGATATTCTTAGGATAATGAGCGAACTGCGTCCTGTTTCGGGCCGGTTCGAGATTATTCGTTCCCTGGAAGGGAAATATGCAGTAGTGGATTATGCTCATACTCCTGACGCCATAAAGAATGTATTATCAGGTATTGCTGAAATCAGAAATGGCAGTGAGCAGGTGATAACAGTTCTTGGCGCAGGAGGCGACCGCGATAAAACCAAACGACCCGAAATGGCTCAGGAAGCTGTAAGGCAAAGTGATAAGGTAATTCTGACTTCAGATAATCCTCGTTCGGAAGAACCGGAACAGATTCTGGCCGACATGGAGGCAGGTATTAAACCTGATCAGAAACTCAAGGTATTATCAATTGTAAACCGGCGTGAAGCCATTAAGACAGCCTGTATGCTGGCACATCCCGGTGATATAATACTTGTTGCGGGCAAAGGTCATGAAGATTATCAGGAAATAAAGGGAGTGAAGTATCATTTTGACGATAAGGAAGTGATTAACGAAATATTCGGGAATAATTAATAATCGAACCTATGTTTTATCATTTGTATCAGCTTTTAAAAGATTGGGACATCCCCGGACTGGGCATGTTTCAATACATCTCGTTTCGGTCAGGTGCGGCAATCATCATTTCATTGCTGATTACTGTCGGATTTGGGAAAAGACTGATCCGTTTTTTGCAATTTAAACAAATTGGCGAAGAGGTTCGTGATCTTGGTCTTGAGGGACAGATGGCAAAAAAGGGAACACCAACGATGGGTGGTCTTATCATCCTGGCGTCTATTATTATCCCAACTTTGCTGTTTGCACGACTGGATAATATTTACATTCTATTGATGCTGATTACCACTATCTGGCTTGGTTTGATCGGCTTTCTCGATGATTATATTAAGGTTTTCCTGAAGGATAAAGCGGGATTAGCAGGTAAGTTTAAGATTTTGGGACAGGTTTCATTGGGGATTATTGTTGCTGCAACGCTTTATTTTTCTGATGAGGTGGTTGTTCGTGAACGAGTCATTGATAAAAATGGAATGTATGTGAAAGAAATTGTTCTTGACAGTATTACAGGGATGCATCGATTACAGCATGTCACCAACGAAGTTAAGTCAACAAAAACAACTTTACCGTTCATTAAGAATCATGAGTTTGATTATTCGTTGCTCGTTCGATTTATGGGTAAAAGTGCCAGGACCTGGCGATGGCTGGTTTATGCCATCTCGATTATCCTGATTATAACCGCAGTTTCGAATGCGGCAAACCTAACAGATGGAATTGATGGACTTGCAACAGGGACATCGGCAATTAGCGGTGCCACATTAGGTATTTTGGCTTATGTCAGTGGTAACGTTATATATGCCGAATACCTGAATATCATGTACATCCCGAATCTTGGAGAACTGACCGTATTTATATCAGCGTTTATTGGTGCAACCGTTGGGTTTTTATGGTACAATTCCTATCCAGCCGAAGTATTCATGGGTGACACCGGAAGCCTTGCGCTTGGTGGTATTCTCGCTGTTTTTGCAGTTATCATCCGTAAAGAAATTCTAATTCCTATTTTATGCGGAATCTTCGTTATCGAAAATCTTTCCGTAGTCATCCAGGTAAGTTATTTCAAATACACCAGGAAAAAATATGGCGAGGGTCGCCGGGTTTTCCTGATGAGCCCAATACATCATCATTTTCAGAAACTGGGAATTCCGGAAGCCAAAATTGTAACCCGTTTCTGGATTATAGGAATCGTTTTAGCAGTATTAACCATCGTAACCTTGAAAATGCGTTAATCCTTATATACAGAATGAAGAAAAGAGCAGTCATATTGGGAGCCGCCGAAAGTGGAGTTGGTGCAGCCATTCTGGCCCGTAAACAGGGCTTTGATGTGTTCATCTCAGATTTAGGCACCATCAGGGACAAGTACAGACTTGAACTGACCAATCATCAGTTCGACTTTGAAGAAGGCCGTCATTCTGAAGATAAGATTTTAAATGCTGACGTTGTGATCAAAAGTCCGGGTATTCCTGATAAAGCACCTCTGATTGTGAAGCTGAAGGGAAAAGGAATTTCTGTAATATCGGAAATTGAGTTCGCAGGAAGGTACACTTCAGCAAAAAAGATTTGTATAACAGGCAGCAACGGTAAAACAACTACGACATTGCTCATATATCACATGTTCCAAAAAGCAGGGTTCAATGTCGGGCTGGCTGGAAATGTCGGTCAGAGCATGGCCTTGCAGGTGGCTGAGAACAATTTTGATTATTACGTAATTGAGCTGAGCAGTTTTCAGCTCGATGGAATGTACGATTTTAAAGCTGACATCGCAATCATACTGAACATCACTCCTGATCATTTGGATCGGTATGATTATAAGATGCAGAACTATATTGATTCAAAATTCAGGATCGCACAAAATCAAACTGACGCCGATTATTTTATATACTGCAGCGATGATCCTGTAGTAATTTCAGAAATGGCAAAACGTAAACTGGCAGCAAGGTGCATTCCTTTTACCTTGGGGCCACCTCCGGAAAAAGGAGCAGGAGTTTTAGATAACAAATTGATTATTAACTGGGAACAAAATATATTTACTATGTCAATTTTAGATATTGCATTACAGGGAAGTCACAATACCTACAATTCAATGGCTGCGGGTATTTCAGGAATGGCAGTCAATATCAGGAGCGAAAAGATTCGTGAGAGCATGGCCGATTTCAAGGGAGTTGAACACCGTCTCGAACGCTTTTTGAAAGTCCATGGTATTGAATTTATCAATGACTCAAAAGCTACCAACATTAATTCAACCTGGTATGCACTTGAAAGTATGACACAGCCTACCGTCTGGATTGTTGGAGGTATCGATAAGGGAAATGACTATTCACAATTGTACGAATTAGTGAAATCGAAAGTGAAGGCGATCGTTTGTTTGGGTACTGACAATTCCAAGATATTGGAAGCGTTTAAAAATGTAGGCATTGATATAATTGAAACCCAATCGATGGAAGATGCAGTAAGATCGGCCTATTATCTGGCAAAAAATGGGGATACAGTCTTGCTTTCACCTGCATGCGCCAGTTTTGACTTGTTCGAAAATTACGAAGACCGTGGTCGTCAGTTTAAACATGAAGTAAGAGAATTGTAAAATGGCAAGAGCTCTGGGTAAAATATTTAAGGGAGACCGAACGCTATGGGTTATATTGATATTCTTATCATTGGTATCACTCGTAATTGTATACAGTGCCACTGGCAAACTTGCGTATCGCGAAGCCAATGGAAATACATTGTATTACCTTATTCGTCAGATTGTATTTATTCTGACAGGTTTTGGCATAATTCTTATTCTGGTTAATATTGTTCCGGTTGTCATCTATTTTAAAATATCAGAAGTTTTGATTGGAATTACAATCTTTACCTTGATAATAGCCATTATCCAGTATCATTTTACACATAGTGCTTCAAAGGAGACTTCACGATCGCTAAATATGGCTTTCTTTAGTTTTCAGCCTGCAGAACTTGCCAAAATCACTCTTGTCATGTATGCTTCACGGATGTTGTCAAAAGCCCAGCGCACTGAGGAAGAACTTAGAACAGCTTTTTTTTGGATAACAGGAGTTTCAGGAGTGGTTTGTTTTCTCATTTTCATGAGTAATTTTTCAACGGCAGCATTGATCTTTATTACCATTCTTATCCTAATGCTGATCGCACGGGTTTCCTACAAATATATTCTTTCACTGGTTGGTATTGGAATCCTCGCAGTACTTCTTATATACATGTCCGCAAGTGTATTCCCCAATAGTATTGGAAGTATTGGACGTGTTCAAACAGTCAAGGGGAGAATCGATGACTTTATTCATGGTGACAATAATGCAGTAAATGGTACAACCCAGGCCGATTATGCCCGTCTTGCCGTTTTTGAAGGCGGAATGCTGGGTAAAGGACCAGGAAACAGTGAAGTGAGTAACTATATGGAGGCCGGATACAACGACTTTATCTATGCCATCTTTATTGAAGAGTATGGGTTTGTTGGTGGTGTGGGTCTGGCATTACTATATCTTATCCTGTTATTCAGAGGAGTAATTATTGTCCGACGATGCGATCGAACTTTCCCGGCATTTATGGTTACAGGCCTGGTTCTGTTGATGATCTTTCAGGCATTTATTAATATGGCCGTTTCGGTGGGTGCTGTGCCAGTTACCGGTCAGCCTTTGCCGTGGGTAAGCATGGGAGGTTCATCGATGCTTTTCACAGCTGCATCCTTCGGGATTATACTTTCAGTAAGTTCAAATAATCAAAAGAATAAAGCTGCAACCGATCAATTAGTTGTGGTTGATTTACCAAACGAAGATCAGCCATTGTAATATGGAAAATTTGAAAGTCATAGTAAGCGGAGGTGGAACAGGGGGACATATCTTTCCTGCTATTTCTATTGCCAACGAACTAAGGGATCGTTTTCCCAAGGCTGATGTTTTATTTGTCGGAGCTCTTGGTAAAATGGAAATGGAACGTGTTCCTGCTGCAGGTTACCCTATCGTGGGTTTACCTGTAATGGGTTTTCCCCGGAAGCCTTCATTCAGGATGCTTACATTTTTCCTTAAACTATATCAAAGTATGCGTTTGGCAAAACGTGTAATCGACGATTTTAATCCCGATATAGTAATTGGTGTTGGAGGTTTCGCAAGCGGACCCGTCTTGAAGGCTGCAGTTCGAAAGAGAATACCGGCTGTGCTTCAGGAACAGAATTCATATGCTGGGGTAACCAATAAATTGTTGGCCGTTGATGTCGATAAGATTTGTGTGGCCTATCCGAACATGTCACGTTATTTTCCTGCAGAAAAGATAGTATTTACCGGCAATCCGATTCGTAAGAACCTTTTGGAAGCAGTTGTGAACAGGGCTGAAGCGTTTGATTATTTCAAAATCAATAACGAACACCCAGTCGTGTTAGTCGTTGGCGGAAGCCTTGGGGCCCGCACTTTAAACGAAAGCGTAATGGCCAATCTGGAGTTGATTGGGAAATCTGATGTTCAAATACTCTGGCAAACAGGTAGTTTTTACAACAAGGAAATGATCGAACGTTTGGGATCTGATTATCCGGTGAATCTATTGCCGATGGAGTTTATATCTCGAATGGATTTAGCATATGCGGTTGCTGATGTAGTAATTTCCAGAGCAGGTGCCGGAACTATTTCGGAACTTTGCCTTTTGGGTAAGCCATCAGTGTTAGTTCCATCACCTAATGTTGCAGAGGACCACCAGACTAAAAATGCGATGACACTTGTTGATAATCAGGCTGCTTTGTTGATAAAAGATGCTGATTCAAAGGAGCAGTTATGGTTAGTTACCTTTAAATTGCTGAACGATAAATCACAGCTTGAAAGTCTCTCCGAGAATATAAAAAAACTTGGCAGACCCAATGCTGCAAAGGATATTGTTGATGTAATTATCAATGTGGTAAAAAGGAAAAAGGAAAATGGGAAGAGCTAAAAATACAGGAATAAATGAACGAATTATAGATTTTACGAAAATAGAATGCTGAAATTTACCGACATAAAACAAGTGTATTTCCTGGGTATCGGAGGTATCGGAATGAGCGCTCTGGCGCGTTATTTCGCGAGTCAGGGCATCAAAGTATCCGGATATGACCGTACTTCAACAGGACTAACTTTGGCTCTTGAATGCGAAGGAATTGCTGTGCATTATGAAGACAATCCTGCACTGTTACCTTATGGGCTTGATATTTCCAACTCGTTAATTGTATACACCCCGGCAGTTCCGGCAACTCATAAGGAATTAAATACACTGATTGGTCTTGGCTTCAGCATTCACAAACGGTCTGAGGTACTTGGAATAATATGCAATACTCGCCGAACGATTGCTGTTGCCGGAACTCACGGAAAAACTTCGGTTTCGACAATGACTGCGCATATTCTGAAATCATCCACCATAGGTTGCTCTGCTTTCATGGGCGGAATCTCCAATAATTACCAAACCAACCTATTACTCGATTCCACCGGCAGCGAATGGATTGTTGCCGAGGCCGACGAGTTCGACCGTTCATTTCTACAGCTCATCCCTGAATTGGCGGTGATTACCTCTATGGATGCAGACCACCTCGATATATACGGATCGCATGAAAAAGTGATAGAAAGTTTCCGAATTTTTGCTTCTCAGATTAAAGAAGGAGGTTCACTGGTGCTGAAAAAGGGACTTCATGTTGGATTTGAAAAAGAAGCGAAATACAAATCATACACCTACTCGATCACCGAATCGGCAGATTTTTGTGCTGAGAATATAGAATTGAAAGATGGATATTATCAGTTCGATCTGATAGCACCGGGAATCAGAATTGATAAGCTGGTATTGAATTATCCGGGTCTTCTTAATGTGGAAAACTCGGTGGCAGCATCTTCCCTGGCTTTATTGGCAGGTGTTTCCCCTGAAGATATAAGAACCGCTCTTGCAAGTTATTCCGGAGTGAAAAGACGGTTTGATATCAAATTGAACAACGGAACCTATGTGTTGATTGATGATTATGCGCATCATCCGGCAGAACTTCGGGCAACGATTCAGTCGGTTCGTGATATATACAGGGGCCGTACGATTACAGGCATATTTCAGCCACATCTTTATAGCCGTACAAAGGACTTTGCTGAAGGTTTTGCCAATAGTCTGGATTTGTTGGATGAGATCGTTTTGCTTGACATCTATCCTGCGCGTGAATTACCCATGGAAGGGGTGAGTTCTGATATCATTTTTAACCAGATCAAAAACAGAAGCAAGATATTGTGCAATAATACCGGGTTGATAAAGCTTGCCGAATCATTTAAGCCCGGAATAGTAATCATGATGGGAGCAGGAGACATTGACACACTTGTTGAGCCGGTCAAAGAACAATTGTTGAAGAATGCGAATTTTTAAAAAGATAATGATCTTGTTGGGATGGTTGTGTCTTGTGGCTGCAATCGGATTTACCATTTATTACGCCTATATGCAGCGTGAATTG
>Ga0302296_1003064_pt1 | contig 10883 bp, 6 predicted proteins | sample III_Fen_N3_1_FD_194546 | JGI IMG/M metagenome (GOLD analysis project Ga0302296, IMG submission 194546) | Peat permafrost microbial communities from Stordalen Mire near Abisko, Sweden - III_Fen_N3_1 | ecosystem: Environmental > Terrestrial > Soil > Wetlands > Permafrost | place: Sweden: Abisko... | reverse complement strand
TTACGGAAAAAGGACCTGAAAATTACAAGGATGCAGGGATATACTATACGCGGCTTTATGCATGTTTATATCAAGATGATGATCTTTTGAGTGAGAAAGTTTGTTTATTCTCTATTGATCAACTTTTAGAAAAAAACAAAGGTGCATGCAGTTTCCAATTTGATGCACCGTCAGAAAAGGGGAAGTATCAGATCTCAGTTTCATTGAAGACATCAGGTCTTGGTTGTTGGAATACCAAGAAAACGATTAATTTAACTGTTAAATGAAGTTGAATTGTTATCCTTAATAAGATAGATAATTGCTGTTATAAGGTGTGTTTTGTTATTTTTGTCCAGACCCAGATTTTTAAGCTTTTGTTTTTATATATACTAAAGCTCTGATTATGAATAATTTTATCGGATAGATCTATTTTTTTTTAGTACTTTAAGTGCAAATATAAACCAGGAGGCTTGAACTAAATTATTATCTAAAGGCTTCCGTTAAAGACGGTGTTATGAAAGTTTTAAAATTTGGAGGTACTTCAGTCGGAAGTGCCGAAAACATTCGAAAAGTCAGGGAAATCCTGATGAGTCAGGAAGAGGATGTGATTGTGGTGGTATCTGCTTTGGGTGGAATTACCGACATGATTCTGAGTGCGGCAAAAATGGCTGCAATCGGTACAGGCTATTTCCAGGCTGAATTAACTGAAATAAACACCCGGCACTACAAGATTATTGAAAACTTGTTTGATGGCAAGAAACAAGCTGAAGTCATTGAAAAAATACAGATTTTATTGGAAGAACTTGAACGAATTGTTCATGGAGTTTCACTTATCGGTGAATTAACACCGAAAACACTGGATAAGATAATCGGATTTGGAGAAAGATTGTCGTCGCTGATTATTTCTGAATATATACCTTTATCACAATTATTTGATTCGAGTAAACTAATACGAACAAACAGCGATTTTGGTAAGGCAATTGTTGATTTTGCAGTGACCAACAAACTTATCTGCGCTGCTTTTGGTTCATTTTCCGGAATAGCTATTGTTCCGGGTTTTATATCGAGTAATGAGTCATGCGAATATACTACTTTAGGGCGTGGAGGCTCAGATTATACCGGAGCTATAATGGCTGCGGCTATGGATGTTTCGTCGCTTGAAATCTGGACTGATGTGAATGGGTTTATGACTGCCGATCCTCGTGTGATCAGTAAGGCCTATACGATTTCAACACTGAGTTATTCGGAAGCCATGGAACTTTCGCATTTCGGCGCCAAAGTCATTTATCCTCCTACCATTCTACCGGTATACAAGAAGGGAATTCCAGTCAGAATAAAAAACACACTTGAGCCTGAAGCCGAAGGTACATTGATTACCCAAAGTAAACTTAACGGGAAAGATTTACCTATCAAGGGTATTTCGTCTATTTCAAATATTACACTAATTACCATTCAGGGATTGGGTATGGTTGGTGTTACTGGTATTTCTGCCCGACTATTTGGTGCATTGGCCCGTCAAAATATCAACGTAATCCTTATTTCCCAGGCATCCTCCGAAAATTCAATCAGTTTTGCGATAGATTCGTCAAGTTCTTCAAAGGCAGAAACTGCTATTCGGCAAGAATTTGAACGGGAAATTCAACATGACCAGATCAATAAGATTACAATTGAAGAAAACCTTGCCATAGTGGCAATCGTTGGTGAAAACATGAAACATGCCACGGGTGTTGCTGGGAAACTTTTTAACACAATCGGGAAAAATGGGATTAATATTATTGCCATCGCTCAAGGGGCTTCGGAGTTAAACATTTCCTGGGTGGTGAAAATATCTGATTTGCGCAAAACGCTCAATGTGGTGCACGAATCCTTTTTCCTTTCCGAAAATGTTGAATTGAATATCTTTTTATTGGGAATAGGACTTGTTGGAGGAAATTTGCTTGAACAAATCAAGCAGCAACAATCCAAACTATTGAAGGAAAAACATCTCAAGATTAAACTCGCAGGGGTTGCTAATTCCAAGAAGATGCTTTTCGACCGCGATGACATTGATATCTCGACTTTTCGTGAAAAGTTGATGGATGAAGGACTCGAATCAAGCCTCTCAAAATTCAAAAATGAAATAATCCGGTTGAACATGTTCAACTCCATCTTTGTTGATTGTACAGCTAACGCACAGGCTGCGGGATTATACGCCGAATTATTAAATGCCAACGTATCAATCGTAACAGCAAACAAGATCGCTGCATCATCAGAGTACGAAAATTATGCCTTACTGAAAAAGACGGCAAAGAGAAAAGGGGTGAAATTTCTGTTTGAGACCAATGTTGGTGCCGGTTTGCCTATAATTACAACATTGAACGATCTGGTAAATTCGGGTGATACTATCCTGAAAATAGAAGCAGTTCTTTCAGGAACACTAAATTTCATTTTCAATACCATCAGCGATAAGGTTCCGCTGAGCCAGACCATTCGGATGGCAAAGGATCAGGGATTTGCCGAGCCTGATCCGCGTATTGACCTTAGCGGAGTAGATGTAGCAAGAAAACTACTGATCCTTGTTCGCGAATCGGGTTATCAATTTGAGATGAAAGACATAAAGATTAACACTTTCATCCCGGATAAATATTTTGAAGGAAGCGTTGAAGATTTTTGGAAGATTATCCCCGAAATGGATATCGAATTTGAAGCTAGTCGAAAAATGCTTGCTGCTGATGGTCGTTTCTGGAGGTTTGTGGCCAAATTCGAAAACGGGAAAGCGGAAATCGGACTTCAGGAGATAAATGCAGGACATCCGTTTGCTGATCTTCAGGGATCGAATAACCTGGTAATGTTTACAACTGAGCGTTATCATGACTTCCCGATGATGATCAAGGGATATGGTGCTGGTGCTGCAGTGACTGCAGCCGGTGTTTTTGCCGATATTATCAGAGTATCAAATATTTAAAAAGTCATTTAGGGTCAAATAGAATCAATTCTCAGGTCATTTACAAGAAAATGTTAAACGAAAAAATGACTATGAATTGACACAAATATTTTTTGCATTATTGAAATCGTAAATTATTGGAATGAAATATATAATTGTATTAGGAGATGGCATGGCAGACGAGCCGTTGGCTGATTATGGAGGAAAAACTCCATTACAGATGGCAGATAAACCTGCAATTGACCTACTTGCGAAAAAGGGTAGGACGGGTCGTCTAATCACCGTTCCTGAGAACATGCACCCCGGAAGTGAAATTGCCAACTTATCAGTATTGGGATACGATGTGCAAAAAGTATTTGAAGGGCGAGGTGTGCTTGAAGCAGCAAGTATAGGTGTAATATTGGAAAAAAATGATCTGGCACTACGGTGTAATCTTCTTACCATTGAAAATGAAAATATAAAAAATCACTCTGCCGGACATATCTCGAATACGGAAGCATATGAGTTGATTGAATTTCTGAATAAGAAACTCGGTAATGAAATTATTCACTTTTACCCAGGTGTTTCATATCGTCATTTATTGGTTATAAAGCGTGGAGAAAAGCAGATGAACTGCACACCACCTCATGATGTACCAGGTAAGCCGTTTCGTCCATGCTTAATTCAGTCCGAAAATAAGGAAGCAACACAAACTGTCAAATTACTGAATTATTTAATTCTGCGTTCGCAGGCATTGCTAGCTGATCATCCTGTTAATGTGAATCGGAAGGAAGCAGGGAAAGAAGTGGCCAATAGCATCTGGCCATGGTCTCCGGGCTATAAACCACAAATGCCTACCTTTAAAGAGCTATTTGGTATTCAAAATTCAGCTGTTATTTCTGCAGTCGATCTTATACAAGGAATTGGTGTCTATGCCGGAATGGATGTGATAAAAGTGGAAGGTGCCACCGGTTTGTACAATACAAATTACGAAGGAAAAGCACAAGCTACTATTAATGCACTAAAAGATCATGATTTGGTTTACCTTCATGTTGAAGCCAGTGATGAAGCTGGTCATGAGGGCGATGTAGAGTTGAAAACCAGGACCATTAGCTATCTCGACCAACGAATTGTAAAATACCTTATCGAAGAAACTGAGAAAATGGATAATCCCGTAACGATTGCCATTTTGCCTGATCATCCGACGCCTTGTGCAACAAAAATACATACCCGTGATGCTGTTCCATTTATCATTTACAGACCAGGTGAAACACCTGACAACGCTCAGTTCTATGACGAATTTGAAGTTGCTAAAGGTTCATATGGACTATTAAAAGGCGATCAGTTTATGAAGACACTCCTGGGAATGAAAGTTGATTAAATAATAGATTAGTTATTCAAAAATTAATTTGAATTAGGTCAGTTATTTATTTTTGAATTATCAGAATTATTAATTGTAACCGTTGAACTACAACAATGAAATATTTTAGTACGAATAAGTTGGTTCCACCAGTCTCGCTTTTGGAAGCTGTCACCAAAGGATTGGCGAGTGATGATGGACTATTTATGCCTGAACGAATCGAAGAGTTTCACTCCGATTTCTTTAAGCGGATTCCAAGGATGAGTTTTCAGGAAATTTCATTGGAGGTTGCTAAGAAATTCTTTGGAGAAGATGTCCCGGAGGGAATCCTGAAAGATATCGTTTACGAATCACTCAATTTCGATTGTCCTGTTGTTCAGGTCGAAGATTCAATTTACTCATTGGAGCTTTTTCATGGTCCGACATTGGCATTTAAAGATGTTGGTGCCCGTTTTATGGCCCGGTTGCTTGGTTATTTTCTCGCTGGATTTGAAAAAGAGGTCAATGTTTTGGTGGCTACATCAGGAGATACCGGTAGTGCTGTAGCAAATGGATTTTATGATGTTCCAGGAATCAATGTTTATGTATTATATCCTAAAGGACTTGTCAGTGATGTCCAGGAAAAACAGTTTACAACACTCGGTAAAAACATTACCTCACTTGAAATTGATGGTACATTTGATGATTGTCAACGACTGGTGAAATCTGCCTTTAATGATAAGGAATTAAATCAGGCTTTGGTATTAACCTCTGCCAATTCGATAAATGTTGCCCGTTTTCTACCTCAGGCTTTTTATTATTTCAATGCATATGCACGGCTGCGTGAAGCAGGAATTACGAATGACCTGGTTTTTTCGATACCCAGTGGCAACTTTGGAAATCTTACTGCAGGATTGTTTGCCAAATTTATGGGACTCCCGGTCAAACGATTTATCGCTGCAAATAATGAGAATGATAATGTGTTTAATTACCTGAAAACGGGTCAATTTAAGCCTTCAGCATCAGTTGCTACGATTGCCAATGCTATGGACGTTGGTAACCCGAGCAATTTTGCACGCATCCTTGAATTGTATAACCATTCCCATACAGATATTTCTGCTGATATTGTTGGTTACCGCTATACAGACAATGAAATCCGTGAAACAATAAAGTGGGTTTTTATTGAAGATAATTATATGCTCGATCCTCACGGTGCAGTTGGCTTCCGTGCACTAAAAGCTGATTTAAAAGAGGGTGAAGTTGGTATATTTCTCGAAACAGCCCATCCAGCCAAGTTTTCTGAAACAGTTGAAGGAGTCTTAGGAAAAGGAAAAGTCGTGCTTCCTGAAAAACTTGAAGCATTTATGAAAGGTAAAAAACAATCTATTCCTCTGGGCGCCGATTTTTATGGATTCAAACAATTCCTGCTTACTAAATAATTCATTCCAATATAAAGGAAAGTCGTTTTTGATAAGTTCAAAAACGACTTTTTTATTTGGTCTTTAACAGATTATTATATTTGTATAAATTATATTCGTACGACCATAAATCTTTTTACTGAAATACATGAAACCTATTCAAACCATTCTATTGAAATTTATATTTCTTTTCATAGTGATTTTTTCTTCTGTGGGATTCTCGAACGCTCAGAAGAGCATGTCGGATGTACCCTTATTTGGAGCTCAGATATTTATTGAACCAGGTCAGTCACCTGAAGATATTGATACGTGGTTCCGCATGTTAAGCGAAAATGGCATGAAAACCACCCGCATCAGAATGTTTGAATCCTATATGCACAAATCTGACGGCACCTGGGATTTTGGCCTTTTTGATCTGGCATTCAAGTCAGCTGATAAATATGGAATTAAGGTTTATTGTACAATATTCCCATATACCGATAAAACAGATATTGGTGGCTTTAAATATCCAAGGGATGAGGCTCACCTCGAGAGTATTGCCATTTTTATAGAGAAACTGGTAAAACATTTTAGTCAGTTCAAAAGTATGTATGCCTGGGTATTGATCAATGAACCAGGAGTTGGGGGCAAAATACCATGGACCGATTTTACAAAAGCAAAATATCAGGAATGGCTGATTAAAAATCCGCAAAAAGAGTATGTTGAAAATGGATATCCCATATTGGTGGAGCTGACTGATCAGCGTTTTCTGCTTGATTACAATACCTGGTATCTGAACTGGATAAGTTCCGAAATCAAAAAATACGATAATCTACATGTATTACATGTGAACAGTCATGCCATGTTTCAGAATTGTGCTGAATACAATTTTCCGGAATGGCGTAAATTCCTGACAACGTTGGGAGGCTCTGCTCATGCAAGCTGGCATTTCGGATATTTCAAACGCGAACAATATGCTATGGCAATGTCAGCCAACTGTGAAATAATACGATCGGGGGCTGGAGAATTGCCCTGGATGATGACAGAAATTCAGGGTGGAAACAACACTTACAGCGGGATGGCTCCATTTTGTCCTACAAAGGATGAGATTGCCCAATGGATGTGGGTTATCCTTGGAACTCAGGGAAAGGGAGGCATATTTTGGTCGTTGAATCCACGGTCTTCAGGAATTGAGGCAGGCGAGTGGGCCATGCTCGATTTCCAGGATCATGCATCCGATCGTCTAAAAGCTGCATCAGAAGTGTTGAAAGTAATCGAAACCAAACCGGAATTGTTTGCAAACGCAAGGGAAGTTGAATCCGATATTAGCTTGATTTATATCCGGCAATCGCTTTGGGCTGAGAAAAAGATGGCCTCTCCTTCATTACAGAATTACGAAGGCCGGTTAGAAGGTGGCGTAATGAAATCAGTCCTTGGTTATTTTGAAACCATCTCCGAAATGGGTATCAACTGTAACTTGAAAGAATTTGGCGAATTAGACTTCTCAAAAGATGATTATACCGGGAAAGTCATAATACTGGCTCATCAGATATCGATTCCTAATGAATATGTGAAGAATCTTGAGAATTTTGTTTCTAAAGGCGGAAAACTTATTGTCGATGGCCTGACAGGTTTCTTCGATGATAATTTGCACAATACCATGAAAACCGGATTCCCAATGGCAAGTCTTCTGGGCGGAAATATTAGTGAATTCAAGGTGGTTGACAATTTGTTCAATGTGAATTTAGGTCAAATTGAAGTTCCTGCTCATCTGTGGAGAGGGTTTATTCGGAATAATACGGGAAAAGTTATTTCATCGGCCGATGGAGAACCAGTTGCAACCCGTCATCAGTTCGGGAAAGGCGAAACCTTATGGATCCCTTCGTTGCTCGGATTAGGAGCAAGACTGGGTGATAATGAAAACCTGGCACTCTTTTTAGCCCGGGAACTGAAATTAAATATTGATAATTTCCCATTTATTTTTTCTACGCAGCAGAAAGGACTGTTGATGAAAACACTTCAATCAGGCAATTCTTATCTGACAGTATTGGTTAATAAATCAAAAGAGATAAAACATTTTGCGTTAAAAGTCAGTAATAAATCATTTAGATCGAAGCTGTTGTTCGCAAATAGAAAAGGAATTGTTGTCGATCAGAATATTACTATTTCTCCTGAAGAGACATTAGTTATTGAGTGGAAATAGCAGAAATGGGTTAAACTTAGAATAGGTATCTGGGCAGTCTCAATGATCTTTTCATGGGCTTATAGATTATAGCTATAATGAAGACCCGAAAGAAATTAATCTTCTAATTAACTACTTATGCTGGTTTATAATGAACAGGATATTATTCAGTTGTGCTTGGCTAAGTTGTCCGATATATATGACTCACAGATTCGTTTTGTAAATACACGTTTGTTAGGTGGTGGCTGCATTAATCATGCACTTAAACTTTGTTCTTCGGAAGGTGACTTCTTTCTGAAATGGAATGCTAAGGCTCCTGCAGACTTATTTCTGAAAGAGGCTCAAGGTTTAAATGAGATGCGGCTTGCTGAAAATCCATGGTTAATTATACCAAAGGTAATCTGGGCAAAAGAAGTGAATGATATACCCGGCTTATTGCTGATGGAATATTTGCAACCCTCCACAACAATTAAGGGATTTGATGAACGGTTGGGCAGAGGAATTGCACATTTACATCGAAAAACAGCTTCAGCATTTGGCTTCCATCATCCAAACTATTGCGGGTTAACCATTCAGGATAATTCATGGTCTGATAATTGGCCTGAATTCTTTGCAGAGCGCAGAATCTGGGCATTGGTACAAAAGATTAGCTCTATTCGTGGGCTGACCGTTGACGAGCTGAAAATTTATGAACGACTGGTGGCCAAAATGCCTCAGTTGCTATCCCAACAAACAATCCCTTCACTTATACATGGTGATTTGTGGTCGGGTAATTACATGTTTACCGTCAATGGTCCGGTTTTAATTGATCCGGCTTGCTATTATGCTGATCGCGAAATGGAACTGGGTATGATGCATTTATTTGGTGGTTTCTCATCAACAGTTTGGAGCGCTTATCAGGATGAATTTCCACTTCCTTCTGACTGGGAAAAAAGAATTCACTTGTATCAGCTTTATCATGTTATGAACCACTATTTACTTTTTGGTGGTTCTTATGGCATTCAAGCTTTGGAAATAGCAAAAGAGTATCTTTGACAAACTGAAATATGTTATGGCTAAACTTATCGGATATATAATTTTTGGAATTTGTTGTTTGTTGTGGGGACTGATATTGGTTGTTCCATTCATGGGATTTTCAACAGGAAAGATTGCCGCGATCACAACAGGCTTGATCATTGCTGGTGAGATTACTTTTTACCTGAGCATTTTCCTTATTGGCAAAGAATTTCTGGTCAAAATGAAGAATAAATTCAAATTCAGGAAATCAAAGAATAATCAGGATTCAAACGAATCAAAATAATATGAATAAATGATTAATCTCTATTTGATTTCAGATAAGTAAGGAAACATGATTTAAATTCTTCTTCTATTCGTCATTTTAATAATTGTTTTGATTAACCTGTAAACTCCCCAAAAGATACCAGCCATAATTGCAAGAATTACAAGGGTCATTAAAAATGGATAATTTAGAATAATCAAAATGAATCGCACAGATCTACCAATCTTCTTTTGTTTTTCAAGTTGGATGTCAAGTACTTTTTGATCAAAATCTATCGATTCGATTTTTGATAAGAAACCCTTTTTAACAGATGTTTCCAGACAAAAAATATGAATATCATCCGTAAGTTTTGAAGCAATCAGAATATCCCTCTCCAATTTATCCCAGCTTATTGCTTTCAGTTCAATTCCTTCAATCACGACCCCACCTCCCGTGCTCCCTAACGCTACTGGCATTTTATCCTGGTGATATACAGGAATGATGGCTGGATTGTCAAGCATGCTGGTGTATAACATCGGAATTTCTTTCTCAGTTTCAATATCAACGATACCCAGCAATTTTTGTAATGAGGTCGTTTTAACTATTCGTTCTTCGTAGATATATGGCAAAATATAACTTTCAACTACATATCCGTCAGATTTCATTTTTAATATTATATTTTGATAAATATCCCTTCCAACTTTCAGTGAATTCTTATCATAGAGGCGTTTATAAGCTTTCCATGCCAGTTTCCAGGGGTGAGAAATCGCCAGTTTGGCGTCATTCATATCGGGTTCAAGATCAATTCCTATTCCTGCCCATTTCAATTGATTCTCAGCTGTCCATGTTTTAAAATCTGCATATCGTTTCTCTGCTTTTACTCCGTTATACATATTAAACCAATATCCATCTTCCTCCGCTAGAAGAAGCCATGCAATAACTGGAATGCCAGCTTGATTAAGTTTTTGGATGGTTTGTGTTCTTTCAGGACTAAAATCATGTAACCCGATGCGCAGTGAAGCCTGCATCTTAACAAGTTCCTGAACCAGTGCAGAATCTGCAAACAATTCGTTGAATTCTTTACCCTGAAGTTCGCAGAAAAAGGAAATTTTTGGTCGTTCAGCAAAACCAATTGTGACCAGGATTAAAAGCAATAAGGTAAATGTTGTTCTTTTCATAGGAGGATCTATGTAAGATTCAATATTACCAAAATTTCATCAATTTAACAAATGACTTATAATTGCAACCGCAAATAGATTTACATTTAACCATTTTCTGGCTAAAGTTCTACAAATCTGTTTTTTATGGCATAAACCACCAGTTGAGCGGTATTTTTGCTTTCACTTTTCTCAAGAATATTTGCCCGGTGCTTATCAACCGTACGTTTGCTGATGAACAGCTTGTCGGCAATTTCCTGGTTAGATAATCCCTGGCAGATCAGAATCAGTATTTCCATTTCACGTTCCGATAGTTCAGAATGAAGTTCCTTGCTTTTAGGAGCCGATTTCAGGCTGCTAATCAGGTTTTGAAGCAGTTCGGAAGAAAAGAATGACCCTCCATCGAATACCACATCCAATGCAGCCTTTACCTCTTTGATATCCGAGTTTTTAAGCACAAAACCTTTCACACCGGCATTTACCATTTTGTAGTAATAGTCTTCCTCGCCATACATCGAAAGCGTGATGATTTTTAGGTCGGGATAGATTTCATGAGCAATTGTTGATGCTTCAATGCCATCCATAACCGGCATACTGATATCCATAAGAACCAGGTCGGGTGTAATGGTTTTAATCAGGTCGAGAAATTGTTTTCCATTGGAAGCTTCT
>Ga0302296_1003062_pt1 | contig 10892 bp, 8 predicted proteins | sample III_Fen_N3_1_FD_194546 | JGI IMG/M metagenome (GOLD analysis project Ga0302296, IMG submission 194546) | Peat permafrost microbial communities from Stordalen Mire near Abisko, Sweden - III_Fen_N3_1 | ecosystem: Environmental > Terrestrial > Soil > Wetlands > Permafrost | place: Sweden: Abisko... | reverse complement strand
CCCACAATATCGGTATACACCAGTAAGCTCGCTTGTTGTAACAGTCTCAGCCACATATTTTTTCAGTGGCTCCATCACTTCTGTAACCGAAAGCGCTTCAGCTATGTAATAACCAAAAAGCGTATAATACAAATCGCACTTCCCTCCCCGATCAGCAAATCCACCCTGGGACGTTTGTTGATTCACAATAAATGTACGGATTTCTGCAGTCAGCTCAGGATCAAGCAGTGATAATGATTTAGCTAAAACCGGCTCAAGAAGTTTAGGTCGCACCTTCTTTAATCGAGAATGCGCTGCAAGTTTAAATATATTCTTTGAAAAGCTTTCCCAAAATTTCATGCAATGCCAGTTTAAGACCTATATTTGAGATATTTTCAAGACAACTTTTTGCTTCCTGTATTTTCTGGATCATCAATTCTTTGGTTGCATCCTGAATCTGATAACGGTCAATTAACTCGTATATTGCATCGTAGTTATCTGATTTGTAATAATCCAGCAAAGTATTCTTTTCTGATTCCGGAAGTTTCTCTGCCAAAACAGAAAGCAATACAGAAAATTTCCTGACTGCAATATCTCCTTTATCACCAAGGTAATCAGATAAATCATCTTTTATTTGGTAACCAGTCCCAATATATTGGCTAAAACAACCCAATACTTTGATCGTTTCTTGTGAAGCGCCACCAACCGCAGCACCAAGCAAAAGTGAAACCTTAAACGCTGCCGAAGTTTTATTCTCAAAAACTTCAATCATCTGTTCGAGGGAAAGGATCTCTTTTGAGCGGATTGACATTAATTCAGCGCCTTGCCCGATGGTGAGGCTGCGATGTCCACGGGAAACAATTTTAATTCCTTCACGAATGATCTCAGTCGGCAGTATACTTTCTGCAATCAACCGATATCCCTCACCAATCAGGTAATCACCAACATTGATCGCCACAGGAACCCCATAACGCGTATGAATGGTCTCTTTTCCGTAACGCGTATCATCGTTATCTTCGATATCGTCATGGATCAAGGAGGCTTTATGAAAACATTCCACTGACAGAGCAAGCATATTCACAACAGCAGGATCAGGCTCATTAACAAATGCTTCATAAGCCAAAACCGCCAGGAAAGGCCGCAAACGATGACCTCCGGCGAGTAACGATTCAAAAGCAACCGTTTCGGTTTTATTCTTAGCAGCACCCAATATTCGCATCAGTTGCTCTTCACCAAAAATTGAAGAGGTTTTGTTTCGCAGATAGTTCAAATTAAGCAGCCTGATTGAAGGATCTTCACGGTAATTGTAAACCTCCTGTTTGATCCATTCAGCATCTGCCTGCGTAGAAACGCAGCCGCAAGTCACTAATGGAATTCCGATCCCGGGAATAGAATATTTGCTGACTGAGTCAAACATCCTTTGCAACACCTCCATACAGCCAACACCAATCACTGCATCGACTTTTCCACTCTCAATAAGACGAGTCGTGATCGTTGTACCTTCGGTAACCATGGCGACATAACCAAGGTTCTCAGCTTCACGCAAGAAACCTGAAATACTGCAATTGCCACACTCACTGCATAAAAGACCTAATTCATCTTGTTCTGCCTTGCACAGCGCCACATTTCGGAGACACTGCGGCAATAAAAAAATACGACGATTATAGGGAATTGCCCCGACAACCGGATGCCAGATGGCGTTGCCACAACATACCATTATAAACGCCCTATACCGCTCTTCCCACTTTTCAGATTCAATCATTGAACTTGCATATCCAACCAAAGCATCATAACTGACCGGAGGCATGACCGGATTTTCCTGAAAATAGGCCTCAATTCCGGCTCTTATTTCACCCCTTTTGGTGATATCTGCCGGAACATCGAGTGAAAAAAGTGATTTAAATATTTTTGACTTCATCTACTGTCAATTAATTTTTCAATAGAAAAATGGAATTCGTCCCAATAATTCAGGACTCGTTACCTGTTTTTATCTTTATCCGTAAGCTCCCAAACCAAAGAAAGCCCTTCTTTTTGCCACCCTGTAAATCCAATTTTTCTCTGGGATTTTAGGACAACTGCCATGACTGCAAACCATGCATCCATTAACCAGTTGTTCAGGTAAATCGGGCCGGTTTGATGTATTAATAGCCTGATGATCAGAAACAAATTTCGCCAACCAGGCTGGATTCTCCATTAAAATGCAACCTTTCGTCTGTTGATTGATGGCTGATTTAAAATCTTTTAAAAACAAAGATTGCTCATAAACAGCTTTCAGATCGCCATTCCCAATATTATCGCACGAGAATTGGATGACAGGGCACGGCTCAATATTTCCTGCCGGATTGATATGATGACTTAACCCTTCAGCTGCAGGACAAAATGGATTTCCGTCTGCATCCCAGTAAGAATCAATCAATACCAATGGATATTTGGTTCTTCCCTCAACCATAAATTGGCGTAACCTTAAGATTTCCTCAGCCGAAAGGGCCAGTTCATAATGAGGATTTTCGCCTGATGGCCGGTAGATGTAATACCAAAGATAGATCACGCCGCGTTCGTGCAACTTTGCAATAAACGCATCGGAAAGTGCCATTTCAATATTTGATTTACAAACACTTATGGCAACTCCTGTAATCAGACGGTGCCTCGTAGCTGTCTCGATTGCATTAACGGTTCGCTCGTAAACCCGGTTACTGCCTCTCCGGACATCGGCCACCAGCTCATCGCCTTCGAGACTTATGAGCGGAGTAACATTTCCGAGAGCTCTTAAATCGGCGGCTACTTTATCCGTCAACAATGTTCCATTTGTAAACAATTGGAAATAACAGTCGGGATGGGCCTTAAACAATGTAAATAGGTCCTTATACATCAGTGGTTCACCTCCCAGAATTCCAAAGAAGTAGCTTCCGTGCTTTTTGCTGTCCGTAATGACTTTATTGATTGCCTGCAAATCAAGGCTTTCACTCTTTTCACCTTTCGTCACCCAGCATCCCTGGCAAGCAAGGTTGCAGTCGTTGGTTACCGAAATAAATTGAAAAGCAGGAAAAATCTCACCCTTTTTCTTTCGGCGCTGGAATTTATTGAATCCACTAATCCCTTTCCATCCAAGATTATAGATAAACTTCCACAAACACTTGCGGTCAGATCTTAAAACATTTTTCAGTAATGACATTCTCAGTTATATCTATTTAAATCACTAACTATTAGGAATTAACCAGTGAGCTGTTATTTGGCACATTCAAATCTAAGTTATGCGCCTTCTTTGCTTCATCGTTGCTCAGCTTCACCTCTCGCCTTCTCCCTTTCTTCCATCGCCTTACGCATGGCTTCGGAATGTATGATCGACTTGCGCTTGGCCTTACGCATCTCGAGCGCCTTGTAAATATTGCTCCCAAGAATCGTATCAATATCGTGCTTTTGTCGTTGCTGCTCAGCCATTTCATCGATTGTATCAGCTCCTGCAATTGCTCCGCCTTGTTCATATTTAGGAAAAACAATAGCGGTTTGGGGACAGATACGGCCACATGCCGGGCAGTTATTTTTGCATCCATGAGGATTCACAACAACTACTTTATTATCAATCTTCTCATATACTCCGAAAAGACAAAAGTCGGCACACTGACCACAAGCGGTACAACGGGCATAATCAATCACAGGAAACCATGAGGGCCAGTCAGTAGTACATTGAATTTCTGCGGCATCTCCTTTCGTTGCGGTCTCTTCCAAAAATAAATCAATTTCGGTGAAAATCGCTGAGTTTTCCAGTTCTCTGAAATTCAAATGCTTAATATTCATTGAATGATAATCAACGCCGCAATTCTCAAGCAAAAGTTTTACCGCACGCGGAAAGCAGGCAATGATTAAAACCTCGTCTGTCGAAACAAAAAGTTCATTTGTTTCACTTTTGCGGGCAACAGAACTGCCACATAAATCGGAAATCTGCACAAACTGATTTCCAGTTTGTTGCAAATATTCTGAAATTGCATTCAGTCTATCGGCGCTGATCAGATTAGCGCCGCAATTACAAAATATTAGCTTCTTACCCATAAAATCATGAAACAGTCGGGATGAGTACAAGTTCAAACGGAAACAAAGATATGTTTTTTGTACTTTGTGGCGCAAATTAATTTTAGGCAATTATGATAAAAATTGTTGTGGCTTCCAGAAATCCGGTTAAACTGGAAGCCGTAAAGGACGGACTATCAGCATTATTAAATGAAACATTTGAACTGGAAGGCGTTGCTGTTGAAAGTGGTGTTGCCGATCAGCCAATGAGTGATAAAGAAACATTGCTGGGAGCCGAAAGTCGTGTAAAGAATGCAATGTTTCAATTTGTTGGGTACGATTATTACATTGGAATTGAAGGTGGCGTGGAATATGCAGCATCCGGATTGATGGCGTTTGCCTGGGTTGTTATTACGAACGGCAAAAATACCGGAACGGCCCGAACGACAACCTTTATGCTTCCCCCACGCGTTGCAGAATTAATTCATCAGGGTTATGAATTGGGCGATGCCGACGATATGGTTTTTGCCAAACAAAACTCGAAACAGCAAAACGGTGCTGTTGGTTTGCTCACAAACGATGTCATCACCCGTAAAACACTTTATTTACCGGCAGTACAGCTGGCTTTTATTCCGTTTTTAAATCCGGAATTGTATCAGTAATTCTAGTTCTTGACTAACAACCTTTCTTATACACTCCTATAACAATCATTTAAGTTTAGCCGCTGGCAATATTTTTGAAAACAAAAACCAACTAATCGGTGTTTAGTCTGTTGTATTTGGTGCACAAATTAGGTAAGGCACTACGAATCCTTAAACCGGGAAACAGAATAAGAGCTAAACTTGATCTTGCGCATCGTAAAATCCAATAGCGATGAAGAATCTCCCAAACCTTCTTGTTGTTGACGATGCCGAAGTTAATCTGTTGCTTTTTGAAACTGTTATTAACAAAAACCAGGTTAACCTGATTAATGCCCTTTCCGGTCCTGAGGCTTTGGAAAAAACCCACGGTTTTGAACTTGCATTGGCAGTAATAGACGTTCAGATGCCCGGCATGAACGGTTATGAACTTGCAGTGAAAATAAATGAAGAAAGATTTGGCGACAAAGTGCCAATTATTTTTGTTACTGCAAGCCACAACAGTGAAATGGAATTGTTAAAAGGATATAATTCGGGTGCTGTTGACTATATTTTCAAACCTGTTGATAGTCATATTCTGCTTTGCAAAATCAATGTATTTCTTGGTCTTTTCAATCAACGACAAACAATTCTCAGAGATGCTGAGCTTTTGAAAGAATCAGCTGATGAATTGAAAAAGGCCAATGCAGCCCTTAAAAACAGCGAAGAAAAATACAGGAGCTACATTAATAATGCACCTGATGGCGTCTTCGTCGCAGATGAAACCGGAAAATATGTTGAAGTAAACGAAGCAGCATGTAAGATAACCGGGTACACTGAGGATGAGCTTTTAAGAATGTCGATTCAGGATATACTTACCGAAGAATCGCGGGAAGATGGTGTAGCTCAGTTTCGCGAGGTCGTTAATATTGGTACCTCAAAATCAGAGTTGAGTTTCAGACATAAAGATGGAACAAAAAGGTGGTGGTCAGTAGAATCTGTCATGCTTTCTGAAACGCGATTCCTTGGCTTTACAAAAGACATTACACGGCGTAAAGAAATGGAGGCATCGTTACGTGCATATCAGATCGAACTTGAAATGCAAAATGCGGAACTTATGCAGGCCAAAGAAAAAGCTGAAATTGCAACCACAAAATATACAGAACTATATGATTTTGCACCGTCAGGTTACCTCACGCTCTCTGAAGATTGTGTAATTCAGGCGTTAAACTATAGTGCAGCGAACATGCTTGGAAAGGATCGTTCATGCTTAATAAAAGATCAATTTGACTCATTTATTTCAATTGATACACAACCAATCTTCAATGACTTTTTTCGGGAAGTGTTTAAAAGTAAATCCAAACAAATTTGCGAAGTATCGCTACAAATAAATGACCGTCAGATAAAACACGTTCATATTGAAGGAGCCTATGCCGGAAAAATCGAGAATTGTTTGTTGAATGTTGTTGACATAACTGAGCGGAAGGCTATAGAACAGGCAATTAGAGTAAGCGAAGAAAAATACAAAACGATGCTGAATGCCTCACCCGATGGGATACTATTAATTGACCAACATGGAATTATTACAGAGGCTTCGGAAATTGGAATTGAATTAATTGGAACGGATAACAGAGCTGAACTTGTGGGCAATAATATTTTATTTTACGTTCCTGAAGATGAAAAGAACAATATAAAAGAGATATTTGAACGAACAATGAATGAAGGACTTGTTCAAAATATTGGGATAAAGATCAGGAAGAAAAATAATTTTCTGTTTGCAGCGGAAATAAGTGTCACGCTTATTCAGGATCCACATGGAGTACCTTTATCTTATATGGTCACTATCCGCGACATTTCCCAAAGAAAGAAATTGGAGACAAAACAAATTCATGCTGACCGGATGGCCAACCTGGGAGAAATGGCGACCGGCATTGCTCATGAAATCAACCAACCATTAAACATTATCTCAATGGTCATGGATAAAATCCTATTTGAAACAATCAAAACTGGAACAGTTGATATTGAATTACTTAAAAACAAAGCAAATAAAATTTTTGAAAACATAATAAGAATCAGGAATATCATAGATCATATCAGGGCATTTTCAAGAAGCCACGACGATTACATTTTGACCTCTTTCGATATTAATTTAAGTATTGAAAATGCCGCTTCAATGATAATGGAACAGTTCAAACACCTTGGAATTACACTAAATCTACAACTCGAAAAACAAATCCCCCAAATACTTGGCAACACTTATAAATTTGAGCAGGTTATCGTTAATCTTTTAATCAATGCTAAAGATGCGGTAATAGAAATGAAAAATAAAAATGAAGAATATAATGAAATGATCGTTGGAATCAGGTCATTTCAGGAAGATAGATCGATCATCGTTGAAATTTCAGATAATGGCATTGGTATTAGTAATGAGGATATACACAATATCATGCTCCCGTTTTACACAACCAAGGACGAAGGAAAGGGAACTGGCCTTGGCTTATCAATTTGTTATCAGATAATCAAGGAAATGAAAGGAATAATCGATATTACAAGTGATAAATTTAAGGGAACAACGATTAAACTTTTTTTCACTATTTAAAGAAGAAAGTGGTAATGGAAAAGAAAGATAAAATAAAAATTCTGATCCTGGATGATGAAAAACAATTCACTGAAGAATTGAGTGGATTTTTTATGGATTCAGACTTTGAATCATTTGAGGCAAATACAGCCGCCGATGGAAGGAAAATTTTAAATAACAATGAAATTGACCTTCTAATACTTGATGTTCGGTTGCCTGGCGTAAATGGCCTTGATATTCTGAAAGATGTAAAAATTCAATACCCTTGTATGGAAGTCATTATAATTTCCGCTCATGGTGATATGGATACGGTGATCAAGGCAATGCGTCTTGGAGCGTTCGATTATTTACGCAAGCCATTCAGATTCATTGATATTCAGATCGCAATTGAACGTACCCAGAAATACCTTCAGATGCAACGGAAACTTAAGCGGATGGAAGAGAAAAACTCATTGATTTCAAAAACACTTGAGGAAAAAATCGATCGGCAGTTTATTGGGGTAAGTCCCCAAATCCTTGAAATCCTGGATCAAGCCATGACAGCTGCAAATTATCCGGGCGCAAATGTGCTGATTACTGGTGAAAGCGGAACCGGTAAAGAAAACATTGCCAGAATTATACACTATTCGAGCACAAGAAAAGACCATGTTTTTTGCGCAGTTAACAGTTGTGCTATTACTGAAACCCTATTAGAAAGCGAATTTTTTGGTCATAAAAAAGGATCGTTTACAGGTGCTATTAATGATAAGATGGGGTTCTTTGAAGTGTGCAATCAGGGAACCTTGTTCCTGGATGAAATTGCCGATATGCCATTTACGTTACAAGCAAAGATTCTGCGAGCCATCGAAGAGAAAACGGTAACACGCGTTGGTGATACTAACCCTATTTATACCGACTTCAGGATTATTTCTGCCACAAACCGTGATATTGAGAATTGGGTGGAGCATAAACAATTTAGGTTAGACCTGCTTCACAGACTAAATACGCTTCATATTCACATTCCAGCACTTCGCGAGAGACCTGAAGACATTAAACCCCTGGTAATCCATTTCGTCAATGTCTTTACAAATCGCTTTAATAAACCGAATCTCAATATTTCCGCTGAAGTATTTGATGCACTTATGAAATATGACTTCCCTGGAAATGTACGGGAATTGAGAAATATGACAGAAAGAGCCATCATCCTTTGCAAAGACACTACACTTGGAATAGCTGATTTTAGGATTAAATCCCCTAAACCTGAATTAGCTATACCCAAAGAAAGTTTAGTTAATCTTAAAATGCATGAGATGAATTTGATCCATAAAGCACTTCAAACCTGCAAATGCAATCTGCAAGCAACGGCTGATGCACTTGGAATACATAGGGATGCTTTGAGCCGGAAAATGAAAAAATATAATATTAATATCAACAAAATCGAGGATTGGCATGCTTAGATTTGAAACTAATTAACCCTTTGATACCCGTAAAACAGCAAAGTCAAGTACTCTCCTTGCTTCAGTTTTGATTGTCTAAATGTTAGTTAGCAAATATTATTGTCTGTTTTGTTCCCAACAAAAACGCGTACCTACGCGATTTTTCAATGAGAATAGTATTAATCAGTTGTAATTTGAAGTGAAAATTACCTTCTGACAGAAAAATATTATTTTTTTTCTCGTTTATTATTCAGCTGTTTAGCTGGTAGCAACCGAATTTCAACAATCGAAAAAATATTCCCGGCTCACTCTTTGCTTTGTCTTCCACGAAAGAGGTAAACCGTCCCTCAATTTAAGTACGGCATTCATTAATTAATAATAGGAGATTAAAAAATGTCAGTAGAAAAAACTATTGGTTCATCTAGCCTCGTAGAGGTTATTGACCGTATCCTCGACAAAGGTGTCGTAGTTGATGCATGGGTAAGAGTATCTTTAGTAGGTATCGAACTACTTGCAATTGAAGCAAGAATCGTTGTTGCTTCTGTTGAAACTTACCTGAAGTATGCCGAAGCTATTGGACTAACTGCTAAAGCCGCATAAGGTAATCGCAGTTACGCAGTTATTCTTGCTAAAATATCCTACCGCGTTTTATATCCGGAAGCATGGTTTACCAAGAATTTTTTTTCGCTTCAAATCAAATAAATCCACATAATATGAACGACCGGTCTGAATCAAATATTGATGGTTTTTTTGATAAAATTATTAGTTCCTACGAAACCAAAATCCAAAAAATCCAAACTGCTTTCCAATCATCAGAAACCATTACCGAATCATCTAATAGCTTGTTCGACAAGGTTCATAATTCACTAAATGACCTTCGAAAGGAACGAGATCTATTGAATTTCAAGCTTTGCGAAACCGTTGCAAAAAATGCTTCATTGCGAAAAAAAGACTACAATGCAATGATGTCAGGCATTCTAAGTGCGCTTGACGAAAAGGAAAAAGAAGCTGAAAACCAGTTTTTGATTTTTATTGAAGCACAAAAAGAGACAGCCCAGTCACTCAAAAATAGTTTGCTGAGTTTAAAAGATATTACCGCACAGGACAGCAAAGAAAAAATCACCACCATTAAAGAACAACTTTCTCAGATTTCGGAACTTCAGGAAATGAGAAAGGAATCGGCAATGAAGACATTCATAGATTTTCAGCAAATGCACAAAAAAATAATGGAATGTCTTCAACTATTGCTTAAAAAAGGGGACCACATTCTGATACAAGATATAAAAAAGATCAAAGAACAAATCATTAAAGAAATCTACCCCGAAAGCCAGGTGCTGAAAGGAGTTAATTAAGACTTGTAACATATTATTAATCAAATAGGAGAAAACAAAATGGGACTTTCATCAGACATGAGAAATTTAAGCGAGGAGATACTTGCTTCATTCAAACAGCGGATCACAGAAAATGAAGAGCTCGTCAGCGAAGTACAGAAAACGTTGGACGGATTTCACAAAGATCATATGGAGATGGCCGCAGCTTTAAATGCCAATGCCCTGGCGCTAAGGAAAGATCTGGCAAACGGTGAAAAAGAACGAATGAATAACTACAATGGATTAATGGGTGAAGTTCATCATACGATAGCCTCCATCCAGAAAGAAGTCATGGAAATTCAGATGTCAGCCTTCAATTTGATTAATGAATTCGCTGCCGATAGGACTCAAATGGCAAACGAGTTAACTAAATTCTTTACGGAGGGGAAAGCCGACAGAATTGAAAACGAAAAAAACAGGATGGGAGAATTTGATACCCTAATGAAAAACATCAACAACGATATTAAAAATATCAACGATGAAGTCATGGCGATTTTTACACAAACGAACGAAATGCTCACCAAGTTTGAAAACGAGCATGTGGAAATGTCAAAAGAACTTAAAGCTGAATTAGGTAAAAACCTTGCTGATAGAGTTAAATACACCCGGACAATGCTGAATGGATTTCAGAAAAGATTACTGGAAATCAGCAACGAAAATCAAAAAATGGCTAAAGACTTGCGTAAAGACCTTGCGGAGGGCGAAACCGAAAGACTTAAAGACTACGACGGTATAATGGAAGGAATCCATAAGGCAATTGGCGGAATACGGAAAGACGTAAAAGAGAGCCAAAAAACTACCGCCGAAATGCTTAAAGATTTGACTCAAAACAGGGATGAGGCCTCAGCTGAATGGAGTAAAATGAAGAATTCCATGGCTCAAATACGAAAAACCGGAAGTGTAAAGTCGACGAAGGAGGTAGCAAAGA
>Ga0302296_1003050_pt1 | contig 10919 bp, 9 predicted proteins | sample III_Fen_N3_1_FD_194546 | JGI IMG/M metagenome (GOLD analysis project Ga0302296, IMG submission 194546) | Peat permafrost microbial communities from Stordalen Mire near Abisko, Sweden - III_Fen_N3_1 | ecosystem: Environmental > Terrestrial > Soil > Wetlands > Permafrost | place: Sweden: Abisko... | reverse complement strand
ATGTTGACAAGATCCCATATTTATACTGACATTTGTATTATTTATATTTCAACATCTTAACTCATTGAAGTAATTGTAGATACTAATATTAACTTGACGGCTATGCCCGAAGCGGGTTCAATTTTGTTCCCTCCATTTTATTTACAATTGATGAGAAATTGTATTTCACTGTTTCTTTACAGGGGCAATCACCGGCTTTTCTTTCCTTTTATATGGATGAAACAATCTCTTCCACCGATTGAAATCGCGCACAAACACAATACCGGCGCCTGTTTCAACCAACTGCCCTTCAATTGCACCTTCATATTGGTTATGCCGGAACCCTTTCATCCTGAAACGGCCATCCTCAGTCAGCTTGTACTCAACGGTAACATCGCCCGTGATATCGCTTGCCGAGTTTTGCCGGGCGCGGTCTCCTTCAACGTCAACCGAACCACCCAATTGAACCGACAACCGCTCGTTAAAAAGTTGCTTCTTTACTCCAATCTCAACCTGGGTGCGCCCTTTGGCCTGTCCGGTCTGGTAATCGTCGTACGACTGAATATCGAAATTCAGGTCAATTCCGGGCAATACTTTATTGCTCAACCGATTGATTTGAGTGGATAAAAACTTACTCACTGTTGATCGAATAATGGTCGAAGTTCCCCCCGTCTCGGTTTCAAAAGGATTTTCCTGGATAAACCGGTTTAGAACCAATAAGGCGAAAACCTGCTTGTTCAGGGCCGATGGATCTTCGTTTAACATGCTCAGTTTCTGGTTCACCGCTCCGCCCAAAATTCCTTTGTCTTCAGGAGCCAATTGTATTTCGAAACTGATTTCAGGATTTAAAATCTTGCCGCGCAGTTTCAGCATAACCAGAAACGGATAGCGCTGTTTGTACCCGCCTTTGTCAATATCGCTTAGCCCTGACATCTGATCGGCCACCAAATCGTAAGGTGAAGCACGGACCGAATACCGGGCATTGATGGATATTTCAGCATCCAGCGGATCGCCGTTCCAGATGATTGTACTTCCTTCATCGATGTCGAATTTTTTCTTGATGATGGATTCCAGCGAAACAAGGTAGCTGCCTTCGTTCAGGTTATATGCGCCGGTAAGGCTCATCTTTCCGCTTCGGTCCATAGTAAAGCTTAAGGCTGCTTCACCGCGAACAACCAACGAGTCGGTCGACGCCGGATCGATTAATAAACGGAGTGTGGCTTGTTTATCGATTTCAATAATGGAAGCCAGCTCGAAGCCCATAATTCCTGAATTCTGATTTCCTTTTTTGATCGCGTTCGTTAAAATCGGATTGAGCGGAACCCGATCTTCAAATTCAACCACATCTTCACCTTTGTCGGTGGATAAACGATCTTCAGGAACCGAAAAAGTAAAGTTGGAACCTTTTTTCATTTTCACCTTTCCGTTCACCACAGGAAGTGTTAACGGACCGCTTACATTTAACTTGCTGTCGATGACCATCCGCCCAAAGAATTCCTTGTTGTCCTTCGCTGTCGTGTTAAAAAGTAAAAAGTCCTTCGTATTCGCCTGTAAGTCGAAGCTGAAATCGGAGAATTGTTTCATCAGAACAGAGCCATCCAGAATGGCGGCGTTCTGCTTTGAATCTAAAACCGTAAACGATTTAAAATAGATTCCGTCGTTTTTAAACTGAATAGTTTCGTGTTTCAATTCCAGCCGGTTATTCAAAAAAGCAGGTTTCAGGAACGCATTATTGAAAACCAGTTCGCCTGAAATAGTGGGGGCTCCGGTATTTCCTTCAACCAAAATATTTCCGGTAAGCGTTCCGGCGGCTTCGGTGATCTGCCCCATCGAAAAAGCTTCGACGGTTTTCATCGAAAGTGACTGAATCACCGTTTTGATACTGATCGAATTCTCACCGCTATTCGGAATAAAATAGCCACTGGCCGTCAGATTGTTGTCGGTGCCCGATAAATTCAGTTCAATGTTAAACTTTTCATAGCTGGGATTTGCTGCTTTCAGGGTCAAATTCCCGATTGGAACTTCGTGTACAAACAGGTTACTGATTTTCGCGTCAGCCACTAAGCCATACGCATTGTTTACCCGTTTGAGCAACAGGTTTCCATCCAGATTCCCTTTCACCAGGCTGGTATCTTTTTCAACAATCCGTGAAATGTCGTCGAGCCTGAAGTTTTTGATGGCAATGTTCAGGTCATCATTGAATTTGTCATTTACCGAAGCGATGTTGATCTGACTTCCGGCATGATTCATAAACAGATGGTGAATCTTCAGTCCCAGCTTGCCAAATTCAATAAAGTTATCGACGGCAATGTCCCAGGAGTTATTCATCAGGTAGAATTCTTTCGGGTCGAAGGCCAGCTTGTAGTTTCCATTCACTTTGGTAATCTGCGAGCGGATGAGCAGTTTCTTATTTTTGCCGTCGGTTGAAGAGATATTCGCTGCTATTTTGTTGTCGGCCAGTTTGCCTTCCAGCAAAAAATTATCCAGATTAACCTGCGAGTTCGAAATTCCTTTGCTCGAAATCTGGTAGTTCAGCGCCGACTGATCCGAATTTACATGGATCGCAAAGTCCTTAATTTCAGTCGATCCGTAAACGATTTTGTTGATGGTGGCATTTAGTTTCAAATCGTTTTTTTCGCTGTCGAAACTTCCGGTAATGATTCCCGGCTCAAATTCGGTAAGTTGCGGGAACAGCACTTCAGACAGAATGGGATGATTATGCAATTGGATTTCGAAATTAAAATTGGAGGCAGCATTTTTCCTGACTGCCTGATTTGAACCGGAAACCGGAAAATAGTGATTGACGAATTGATTGAGCAGTGCAGGCAAGGCCGCAGGAGAAGCCGTTCCGGCATACTTGATATCGACAATGGCGCTGTTAACGTTAATTTCAGATTTGTTGGGCAGATTCACCGAAGCGGTTAAAAACGAATCGAGCTGATATCTTTTCCCCTGATGGACAATCGTAATATTGGTGATTCCGGCGGTTCCATTCATCTGGTCAACCGATCCGCCTTTTAAATCGGCGGCCACAACAAACGCTATCCGCACATCCTCTTTGGTAAGGTGAAGCTTTTGAAGATCAGCTCCCAACACATTCAGCTTGAATTTATAGCGTTCCTGATTGGGGTTTAAGCTGACCAATCCATCCAGATTGAATTTCGCGTTTTCATCGTTTCCGCTTATTTTCCCCTCGAATTGTTTGCCCGAAACGGTTCCGTCCAGTTTCAGGTTGTGATATGTGTATTGATTCAGCTCAAGTTCCGAGGCGTCGGCTTTGATTTTCGCCTGGATTGTTTTTAGATCCAATCCTTTTCCATTGGCTTCTGCGGTCAAGGTTACGGGGCCAAACATCGTTGTATCTTTCATAAAACGGCCCACATCCAATTTGCTCAGGCTTATTTTACCGCTGAAATTTTCAGTTGTATCAACCGATGCAACCAGATTGGCATCTCCAAAACTACTGGTCATGTTTGCGGTCGATTCAAACGACTTCAGCTTTCCTTTAAAAACAAGCTGCATATTGATATTTTCCGGAAGGTCTATACTGTCCGGAAGATAGGAGCCGGCCAGCATAACCAAATCTTTTTTTCCTGAAATGAAAGTCAGGTTGGGGAAATCGTAAAATGCGGTTTCATAGTTGGGCAATCCTTTGATGATGAAATCGGATTTCAGAATCGTTTGGCCCCCGGTTTTAATGTCCAGATTTTTACCCGTTAAATTATTCAACGAGCCATTCACTTTCCCAGAAGCAGTGGTGATATTCAGGCTATTCCGGAAGAACGGTTGTGCCGCAAGTTCGGGCCTGAAATAAAGCACATCGGAGTTTTTGAAATTCAGATTTCGCAGGTCTAAATTCAGGGTATTGAATTGCATGGGATCCGTCAAAGTGGTCAGCGATGGATATTGGATGTTGAAATCGGCGTCGAGGGTAGAGTAGGGGGTGCTGGCTTTCAGCTTATTGGTGGTAATGGAACGTTCGTCCATTTTTAAATCGCCCTCAAGGTGGGTGATTTTAAAGTTGTTTTGATCGGTTGCACTGAAGTTTTTAACCGAAGCTTTGGTCTGATCGGATGAATACTGAAAGTCGGTTGCCTCAAGATTTAACTGGCTGTACGTTAGATTATCCGGATCAAATACGCCTTTTGTCTCAGGCTGATTCCCGATTTTATAGATGAAGACATTGTCGGCCATTTCAACACGGTTCACGGTAACTTTCCAGTTGTTCCCTGAAGGAGAAGCTGAGCTGTTTAAGGGGATTTCAGGAACAAACGTGTGATAGGATATCTGGCTTTTCGACAGGTCTAAATTATTAGACGACAACAGTTGTATTTGCATATCGAGGTAGGCATCTTCCAGCCTGCATTGGTTGATAACCGAAGCGACTGACCGATAACTAACAGAATCGGTATAATTGATTGTGGAATTACGGAGTTCTAGATTTTTTGCCGAGATCTTTGGCGAAACGCTTCCGGATTGACTTTTAGATGTGCTTGCAGATTCGGTTACCAGAACATGGACCATCAATCCATCAAGCAATAATTCATCAATCCGGTAAACCGATTTTTGCAGATCAATACCATCCAAACTAAATTCCGAACTTTTCAGTGACGCATAAACCTTCATTCCGGCGTATTCGTCGTTGTACGAAAACCTGACGTTCGCTAACGATACCTGATCAAGGGTGAATGTCCATTTCGATTGTGCTGAAGAGTCTGCAACAACCCGATTGGTTGTATCGCTGAAGGCCGTCAACAGAAAATTATAATTGAACTGCGGATCGGTTTTAGTGCTGTGAAGCTTAACAGTTGCGTTTTCCAGAGCAAGTGAACCGACGTTGATTTTACTGGATAATAAGCTGTAAAGTGCAATATTGATTTTTGCTTTTCCGGCGAAAAGCAAGGTGTCGTTATTGAGGTCTTCCATGTAAAGACCTTCTAAAATTACTGATTTTGGGAATGAGATACTGACATGACTGATCTCAACTTTGGTGTGGGTTTTAGCACTGACCAGAGACGTGACATAACGAACGATCTTGTTTTGAACGGCAGGAACTTGAATGACCAGAAAGACCAGTATAAAAAGAAGCACACCGATGCCGACCATCCAGATGAAAGTCTTTAAAAACTTTTTAAAAACAGCGGGCACCTTCATCGTTTTATTTATTCGTTCAAGAGTTGTTAATTAACCACAGATAGGCACATAGGACACAATAGAAACAAAAACTGTGTGATCGATGCGTCTATGTGGTTTTCATCCTATTTGTTTCCCTCTGGATGGCTCGTTTCTATTAGTCCTGCTTGTTTCTTCATTCGCTCCAGGATATTGTATGCAGCAGGCGAAATACTTTCAGGAACAGAACCCGACTCAAGCGACATCCGGAGTATATCCAGCAAATCGTTGTATCCTTCCACTTTTTGTTTCCGCAGGATATGATGAGCTCCATGTTGCAGCGATACCGATTTCGATCCGTGGTCGACCAATGCCCGCAACAATACAGGCCAGACTGCTTTCCTGAATTTCTCCAGGGTTTTGGCTGCCAGCCAGGCCACGTCGCTTTCCGGATCTTCCAGCGCTTTAACCAATGTAGGTATTGATTTCAGATCACCAATTTCGTTGAGCGCTTTGGCTGCTTCCAAACGGGCTTTGTGTATTTTCGAATTTTCCAATACCAGCGACAAGGGCAAAATAGCTTGTTTCCCGATGGTTACCAACGACTTTCTGGCTCTTATGTGTACCTTTTCGTCTTCGCTTTCCAGCTGATTTACCAAAGATTGTGTGGTAATTTGGGTTTGTTTTTGTTCGTACATCGATTCGGCTTTAGTTCTGTAATGTTGTGTAAATGTGGCATAAACGAAACAGAATTGTATTATACAATTTTTAAAAAAAGTTACATAATTCACACTTCTTGAGGAATCCTATCGTTCTTGGTCATCCTCGTACAGTAGAAGCCTGTTGCGGAGTGCAGTAATTTCCTGATGTTGGGCATTTACCCGCTGCAATAAGTGTACAATGGTTTCAATTCCTTCGAGGTTAATGTCGAGTTCGTAATAGAACCGGATGTATTTTTCAAGTTGCCGAAGCTGTTCGGCATCGATAAAACCGGTATTTTCAACTGTGGTAATTTCGATCAGTCCATTTTGCTGCAACGAATGGATAAATGAGACTTCAATGTCGTGGCATGCACAAAACTGGTCAACTGCAATTAAATATTCTGTGTTCATAGCTTATGATTTTGCCAGTTGCGTAAATAGTTCTTTTTGCTGATCGGTTAGGTTTGTCGGGATCTGGATTGAAAAGGTTATGAATAAGTCGCCAAATAGGCCTTCTTTTTTATACACCGGAAATCCTTTGCCTTTCAGCTTTACTTTGCTTCCATTCTGTGTTTCAGGTTTTACCTTTAATTTCACCTTTCCGTTTAAGGTGTCCAGAATGATCTCGCCTCCAAGAACAGCCGTGTATAAATCCAGATCGATAGTGGCATACAGGTTGTTGCCCAACCGCTTAAAGATGGAATGATTGGCGATGGAAAAGGTGATGTACAAATCGCCATTCGGACCTCCATTCACTCCGGAACCTCCATGTCCTGAAATTTTAATGATCTGTCCATTTTCAATTCCGGCGGGAACGGTAATCCTAATTTTCTGACCGTTTACCGAAATCGTTTGCTGATGCGTGGTATAGGCATCGATTAGTTCGAGGTGCAATTCCGAAGTATAATCTTCGCCCCGGTATTTCATTTGCCTACTTCTACTACCACCGGGAGTTCCGCCAAACATCGATTCGAAAAATTCCGAAAAATCGCCTCCATACTGGGTTCCTGAACGACTTGTTCTGCGCGAACCTGACGATTGTTGATTGTACTGTTTTTGTTTTTCGAATTCTTCAGCGTGTTGCCAGTTTTCGCCATATTCATCGTATTTCTTGCGTTTTTCAGGGTCGCTCAGCACTTCGTTCGCTTCGTTAATTTGCTGGAAATTTTTCTGCGCGTCCTTATCGTTCGGATTCAAATCCGGATGATGCTTTCGTGCCAGTTTCCGGTAGGCATTTTTTATGTCTTTGGCAGTGGCCGATTTATCGATCCCCAGAATTTTATAGTAGTCAACAAAGTTCATTTGCTTAGCTCTATTTTTTTGTCGGAATGATGTAAAGCGGTATTTGGGTGTTGTTCAGAACATCCTTGGCAACACTTCCGATGACAATATCTTCGAGCCATTTTCGGCTGTGCGAACCCATTACAATAATGTCGGCATGTAACTCTTTGGCTGTTGTTAGTATGGTATCGCCAATATCGCCTTCTTTTACAGTTATTTGAATGGTGTCATCTTTTAGATGAATTTTTGCTTTTTCAAGATAATGGAGAGACGCAGTCTTTAAATTTTCGAGCGTTGGCTGGAATTTATCGATGTCCATAAATCCGCCGTAACCCATTATAGGAGAAAAATCAGTTGTAGTATAATAGATATGATCGTTTACCACATGCATTAAAATAACTTCAGCTCCCATTGCTTTTGCCAATGTATACCCTTGTTCGGCTACTTTTTGTGCCGTTGGATCGTAATCCAGCGCAATTAGTATTTTTTTCATCTTGTTTTAAATTTGTTTGTTTGTTTGTTTGTTGAGTAATCTGAGTTCTGTAAAATATTTATTGTCGTTTTTTTTCACCCCAAACCCATGAAGGGGCTTAGGCTACGAACATCGGAAATACTTGCAGATGGCGAAAGTCCCCTTTAGGGGATTTAGGGGTAAACGAAAATGAAATGCGACATCATTTCATTCTAATTACTTAACTATAAGAACTTTTCTACTCTCCTTGATCTTCTTCCAGATCGTCATGCTCATCTCCGCCTAAACTGTAATAATTGTTCTCTTCATCTTCACTGCCTATGATTTCCATGTCATCATCCAATTCTGCCCCCGGAACGTCCAAGTCATCGCCCGGAAATTCATCATCCAAATCCTTTTCAGGATTTTTTCTGACCTTATACTTTTCGCCTGGATCTTTCTTTTTGTGAATGTCTTCCGGATCTATATCTTTCTCTTCATCATAGTTATTGTAGATGTCTTCATCTTCCGGATAAACAGGATATCCTGGCAGAATGTCATCTTCTTTATTTGACTCCAATCCCCCAGGGTCTGGGTAGTCTGTTTTCTCTTTTTTCATAGTCAATGGATTTTTATAACACTAATTTAAACGTATTTCCGTCGGGAAGTGTTATAAAACTTTTGGTACGAATTTCATAATTCACACATTCCAGATAGTTGAATTTTTGAATTATTTACTGGTTACTTTTTATTCAGATGCAGGTTCCAATTGCATGCTCAAGCTTTTCTGACCCATCCTAATGAGCTCAACTTCACATGAAATTGTGATTTCATCGCTGACCATTAAGCCACCTGCTTCGGTGGTTGTGTTCCAGGTCAATCCCCAGTCGCTCCGGTTAATGGTTGTTGAAACGGTAAACCCGGCTCTCTCATTTCCCCACGGATCATTCAGCATTCCGCCAAATTGTACATCTAGTTTAACGTTCTGGGTAATTCCAACCATGGTTAATTTTCCCCAGACTTCCTGATTGCCATCAGCATTGGCCGATCCCATCGTACTCGACGTAAATGTGATTTGCTTGTGGTTTTTTACATCCAGAAAATCACGGCTTCTCAGGTGTTTATCTCTTTTTTCATCACTTGTTTTTATGGATGAGGAATCTATCCAAAGGTCAATTTCAACAGTCCTAAAATCCTTGCCAAAGGTGTAAATACTTGCATCAAATGTTTTGAATGTTCCTTTAACATGTGCAATCATGAGGTGCCTTACTTTAAAGCCAATTTCGCTGTGCGACTGATCAATAGCCCATTTTGTTTTGGTGTCTGTGTGATTTGTTTTCATTTTGGAAGTTATAAATGAGTGATTCAATTTTGAATTTCCATTGCTTCGATATATTCGCCACGACGTGCAGCGAAGTTGCATTTAGCCCTGTGGTAAAGGGCTTTTTGTGCCTCCTGAACATGAACTTCTTTTCCTTTCCAGATTTCAAGGGCAGGTTGCTGAAGGGCGCGGCCATACGAAAATGACATTTCCCAGGGCAACTTCGACTTAAACCTGACATTCATGGCGTTTAACCGGGCTGATGCCAGTTCTGCTGTTTGTCCGCCTGATAAAAATGTAATGCCCGGAACTGCTGCCGGAACTGCTCGTAAAAAACATTTCACGGTTGCATCTGCAATCGCATCGTCCGATTCTTGTTTCTGGCAAGTTAATCCGGGAAGTACCATGTTGGGCTTCAGGATCATGCCTTCCAACACGACTCCCTGCGCGTATAGCTGAGAGAAAACGGTGTGAAGAACTTCCTCTGTTACTTCGGAACATTGCTCCATCGTGTGATTGCCATCCATAAGTACTTCAGGTTCCACAATCGGGACCAATCCGGCTTCCTGACACAATGCGGCGTATCGTGCCAGTGTTAGTGCATTGGCCTCAATACAGGCACGGCTTGGAATGCTTTCACCGATAGTAATTACAGCACGCCATTTAGCAAATCGGGCGCCCATTTGAACATACTCAATCAGGCGATCACGTAAACCATCGAGTCCTTCCGATATTTTCTCTCCGGAATGACCAGCCAGATCTTTAGCTCCGGAGTCAACCTTGATGCCAGGAATTATTTCGGCATCAGTGATTACTTTAATCATGAGCATGCCGTCTTTTGTTTTCTGACGAATGGTTTCGTCAAAGAGAATGGCACCACTAATGTACTCGCCGAGTCCGGGTGTGGTAACAATGAGTTCGCGGTAAGCACGTCGGTACTCTTCGGTCTCCGGAATTCCTAATTTCGCAAATCGTTTGTTGCATGTTGGGAGACTTTCGTCCATGGCCAGTATGCCTTTGTGGTTGGCAACCAGCGCCTTTGCTGTGTTATTGAGTTCTAGTAGTTTCATCTGTTTTATTCTCCGGTTTTATTGTTTGTTGTTTCTGTTATTTCTTTACTGAAGCCTGATTGGCAACGGCCTGCACGGCTGCTTTCACCTGTTCGGCACTTCCGAGGTAATAGTGTTTGATGGGACGAAGTTCATCGTCGAGTTCGTAAACCAGTGGAATTCCTGTGGGGATGTTCACATTGGCAATATCGGCATCCGAAATACCATCGAGATGTTTGACTAGAGCGCGAAGACTGTTTCCATGTGCTGCTATCAGAACCAGTTGTCCACTTTTTACCGTGGGTGCAATCGTTTCAAGCCAGTATGGTACAACTCGCTCTACGGTATCCTTTAAACATTCACTCTCCGGAAGTTGATTCGGGAGGAGAAGTTTGTAACGCGGATCATGATGTGGATGTCTCGGGTCTAGTAATTCAAGCGCCGGCGGACGGACATCATAACTTCGCCGCCAAAGTTTGACCTGAGCTTCACCATATTTTTGGGAGGTTTCCGATTTGTTCAGTCCTTGCAATGCTCCGTAATGTCGTTCGTTTAAATGCCAGTCGCGAATGACCGGAATCCACATCAGGTCCATTTCGTCGAGTACAATCCACAACGACCTGATGGCGCGTTTCAACACAGAGGTGAATGCTACGTCGAATGTAAATCCATGTTCCTTTAGTAATCGTCCGGTAATACTGATTTCTTCTTTGCCGTGCTCAGATAAATCAACATCTGTCCATCCGCTAAAGAGGTTTTCCCGGTTCCATTCGCTTTCTCCGTGACGCAGGAGAACCAGTTGATGTGAAGTCTGTTTTTGTTGACTGCTCATAAAATATCGGATATTTTGAGAAGTCTAAGTTCTGAATCGATCGGTGCAAATGTGTTACATAACTATTGAAAATAATTACATGATTCACACATTTAGAGGAAGGACGGAGAACGGAGGCAGGAGAACGGAGAACGGAGCAGAACTTTGAGCGAACGGCAACGGATATCGCTACAAATATGCAGTTTCGTTGATT
>Ga0302296_1003046_pt1 | contig 10928 bp, 6 predicted proteins | sample III_Fen_N3_1_FD_194546 | JGI IMG/M metagenome (GOLD analysis project Ga0302296, IMG submission 194546) | Peat permafrost microbial communities from Stordalen Mire near Abisko, Sweden - III_Fen_N3_1 | ecosystem: Environmental > Terrestrial > Soil > Wetlands > Permafrost | place: Sweden: Abisko... | reverse complement strand
CCTACAACCGACTTTGACAAGATAATAATTGCAGACCAAAATCCTAACATGCAGCCCGCGATTGTAGAAAAGGAAATTGAAGATTATATCTATGGTGGTGAAGCTCAGAAATATGGTATAGACCCAACCTATAAAGAGATAAACAAAAATATGTGTGTTGTCAAAACCGATACCTACAGACGTATGGAGTGGCTTAAAAATAAAGATTTAAGCAATACGACATTCTATTACGGTATTCAAGATGATAATGTGGGTAATATCCCAACCGAAGATATTGCTACTCTCAAAGGTCAGGGAGCTACTATTTACAGATTCCCTGCTCCAATAGGACATGGTGTTTTCCATGATTATCGTGCATGGTACCGTTACCTAACACCAACTCAAATGTAAAGAATATATCTTTCAGTAGTGGGGTTGTTCTCCGCATGGCGTAGTGTGGTTCGGCAAAGCGATTGTCTTCTCGGACATCTCGGCATCACTTGCTTAGTTGTATAAAAACACCTGTTGATCATTGGAACCAAACAAAAACCATTCGACCAGGGAAAAGATATATGTGCAGAGAGATTGGATTTTAAGCAGATACAAATCTACTCTTCTTATTGTCTAAAAAAACGAGATTGATTGGTAACATTAATTCCATTTTGTATATTTGCATTGTAACTAAATCAGCTGAAAATATAAAAACAAACTCAATAAATAACTCACAAACAAATTATGATTTTATGACGAAACTATTTCTATCTATCTGTTTTCTACTTACATTAACTTGTACTTATTCGCAAAAGACCGATCCGAAAACTTATGTCGCTTTCGATAATTCAACATTCAGACAAGGTGATTCTTTGTATATTGGATATAATGATGGTTATCAAAAGTTTGATTACATCAAAGAATATTATATCAACCAATATGATAAAGGTTTTAGAAATATTCCAGCAAATGTAGTTGGAAAAAAAATCAAGATACTTGACATTTACCTAGGAGGCTACTTGAACAGTTATGATACAAGTACAGTAGTTTTAAAAATAGGAGAAAAAGGACTTTTAGGCTTAAAATTATTTGTAGATATCAATAATGCTATCAGAACTGGAGAAGTAATAATTAACACAAATCCTCAATGGCGTACAACTATGAGTATTCAACAGTTTAGTGATTCAATTGCATTGTTGTATAAAATTAAACAATCCCAGCAAGCTCCTTCAAATTACGCATTAGAGTATTTACAAAGGCTTAACGAAAAGAATTATGATAAGTACCGCGAAGATGAATTTGAATTGGAAAACCAAAAACAAATTATGACTAATAAGATTAAGGAGAATGTGGCTACAATGAGTGATACAACAATGTATTATACAGACATAGAACTGACTCTGGACAATTATGATTTCGAAACTATGTCATTTCCTATAGGTCGCTTTAACGAGTACTACAAGATAAATAAATACCTTGGAGAAAACTCTCCTGAAACAGACTTAGTATTTATTAATCAAAATAATTTTGCCAAATTTGCAGTTGATAAATTTACTGCAAATAGTTTTATTAAGCGGCGTAAAGACAGATATGGCAATATTGATAGAACTGTTTTTGCAAGAGTCTATTTCAAAAGTACAAAAGTCTCCGCAATTACAAAATCGAGATACGTTAATTCAGCATATAGCAATTATATATTTGGAACTATTTATCATATTGATTTTTTTGATTTTAAAAACAGGGTTTATAATTATATAGGTCAGATAGGTGCTGAAAAATAAGTAAAATTCAAATTGCAAATAACATCAATTATTATAGCTTCAGAAGATAATTAATGCAAATCTGTAGTTGAAAATTAATCCGTATGACCCCGGTTCAGCATAGGTTGTCGGTAATGAGTTCGGCTAAGACTTCTCCGTCAATGAACGAAGAAGTCTTAGCCGTGACGAAGGAAGGAGTCATACGCCGAACAATGAGTGCAGGATTATTTACGCTAAGGCAACAGAGGGTGAATAGTCATCTAGTCTTTTGTCTGTTTTTACTGCAAAAAACAATTTTTCTCCATCTGATTTCGATATTCTTTTAATTTCTTTGTAGTCTGAAAAATATCGAATTAATCATGTATGAAACGAGCATTAGAACTAATGATTAAATCCCAAAGATTGTTCATTGCAAGTTTCATGCAACAACTAACCAATAAATAAAACGAATGAACACATGAAAAAACTGGATCGTTAGCTGTGCTGGCTCTTTCCATAGCCATGGGAACACAACAGATTACTGCTCAAACGCACAACATCTCGGTTGATGTAAAAAAAATCGGGATCACCTATCCATAATACTATGTACGACATTTTCTTCGAGGATGTTAATTGCGGAACTGGTGGCGGTTTATATGCCGGAATGGTGAAAAAATCGTTCGTTCGAATTTTCTCAAAGCCTGCTGGGCTGGACAACTTTTGGCAATGTAGAAGTAAAAAATGACGGCCCATTTGCTAATAATCCACATTATGTATGCCTGGGCTAACCCGGTCATGACGAAAAACGCACCGGTATGGACAATGAGGGATTCATTGGATTTGGATTGAAAAAAGATGCCGACTATCGTTTCTCAGTGTGGGCACGCGCTGCAGCCGGAAATGCTACGGAAAGTATTCGTATTGAATTTATTGATCCAACGAGCGCTATTCTTACATCGCAAAATATCACTGTCGACTCAAAAGAATGGAAAAAATACCAGGTAGTTCTGAAATCAACTACACTTGAACCAAAAGCAAGGCTGCGCATTTTCCTGAGTTCAAAAGGAAGCCTGGACTTAGAGCATGTATCCGTCTTTCCTGTTGATACATGGAAAGGACGCGAAACCGGTCTGCGTAAAGATTTAGCACAGGCATTGTATGATCTTAAGCCGGGCGTTTTCCGTTTTCCCGGTGGATGTATCGTTGAAGGAACCGATTTAGAAACCCGCTACCAATGGAAAAATTCAGTTGGACCGGTTGAAAACCGCAAACTGAATGAAAACCGCTGGGAATATACTTTCCCACACCGCTTTTTCCCCGATTATTTCCAATCGTACGGCATGGGCTTCTATGAATTATTCCAACTTTCTGAAGAAATTGGAGCAGAACTGCTTCCCGTAATTAGCTGTGGACTGGTTTGTCAGTTCCAAAACAAAGATGTAAAAGCACACGTAGCCGTTGATAATCTGGATTCAGATGTTCAGGATGCACTTGATTTAATTGAATTTGCCAATGGCGATGTAAACACCAAATGGGGGAAAGTACGTGACGATATGGGCCACCCACCTCGTTTAATTTAAAGTTACTGGCCGTGGGTAACGAACAATGGGGAAGCTTATATCCTAAGCGGTTAGTACCATTTTTAAAAGCCATACGTGCCAAATATCCAAACATTAGAGTGATTGAAACAGCAGGTCCAAGTCACGACGGTAAAGATTTTGATTTTGTATGGAGTGAAATGAAACGCCAGTTCGTCGACCTTGTCGACGAACAGTATTATAAAGATCCGCAATGGTTCCAGTCAAATGCTAAACACTATGATAACTAAGACCGTAAAGGACCGAAAGTATTTGTCGGCGAATATGCTTGTCACCCTATAAACCGCAAAAATAATTTCTAATTGGTACTTCGTGAAGCCGCCTTTATGACTGGTTTCGAAAGCAATGCTGATGTGGTGCATATGTGTACTTACGCTCAGCTGTTTGCACGTGTTGATGGCTGGCAATGGAACCCGGACTTAATCTAGTTCGACAATCTGAGAAGTATTCGTTTAGCAAACTATTATGTTCAACAACTTTACGGGTACAATGTAAGAACAAATCAGCCCATAAAGAGAGTTATGGGCTGATTTCCTTTTTCTTTGATTTAATTGTTGTCTGTCGAAATCCCCGTCGTAGCGATGTGCAATCTACACCAATTTCATCTTCTAAAATCCACTATCTTTTACCTCTCTTTGTCAAGAATTGGGGGCAACAACCACGTGGGCGGGAATTGATACGACTGAAGTCGAATAATTCGCTGTTTGATGTGGTGATTACTTTAGATATCTACACTTGTTTAAATGAAGTGTGGAAATATGTTGTTTTTATTGTAATTTAGAAATCTGTTCGTTGACGGCTTTTCTAAATTCAAATGGATTATCGATATTGGAAAATGGATTCTTTGTTCCCCCTGTTCCTATTACCATTATTGAACCACTATTTACCATTTTACCAATTATACCTTGTGCTACGTGAATTCCTTCAATTTTGTTTAGCATTGTTTCTAATGATCTGGTTTTTAGAATCCCAACTTTAATTAAAACACGTTTGTCTGTAACTACAAACTCCGACGACCTTATTTTAAAATAGGATATTCCTAGTGTTAGAATTCCAATTATGATTAATATCGCTCCATAGGAACCAAATAATAGTCCCAAAATGATAAAAACGAGTCCTTTGATATACTCAGTCCAATTTAGTTTTGTTTGATAAATGATAGTTTCATCTGTTGTTAAATGTTTGTCAATGTATCCCATATTTGTTTTTGTTTTTTTTTATGCTTACTCTGATTGGTTTTCAGCATCCCCATTTATATATATGGTGAACGTATTACTCCCACTTTTTTGTTCGTGATTATTAATGTCTGCGCATGTTTACGCGCAGTGTAAATTTGAACCTAATATATTTATGCAAATTTAAGGACTGATGATCGTATATAAATTTTGCTTAGGGGAACATTAAAGGTACACAAGTAGTATTTATAGTTGAATTCATTATCAGAAATCGTTTCCCGCCTCCAGATATTTCTATCTTTTTTTTATAAAGACTCTTATGAATAATTTGTTGTTATTTTTTTGTCATTTAGTAGATTTATAAATGTATAAGTGACTTCAAAATTACTAATGATATGTCGGAGTTATTCGTATGACTAAAAGACAAAAAAAATCGATATGTAATATATTTATCATTAATCATGTACCCCTTATGTACCCTTTAAATACTCTTGTTTTAATTTTTGAGAGGGGATTATATCGAATCATGTTTGTATCTTTACAAATGTTTATTCTCTAAAAGCTAAGTGATATGTTCGGTGTTCTATACCTTTAATAAATAGTGTTTTGTTTTTTTTTTTTTTTACAACCTTTAAATGTGCATTTAGCCTATTATGATATTTTGTGCTAAAAAAGGTTCGTTGATATTTGATAAATCTTTATTAGGAAAATAATACTCTTATTGAATCATATAGGAATGTGAGGTGGTATTGTGGACTTTGTATTCCCAGTAAGTGATGATGATTTAAATTATATGATGATTAAAAATTTTTTTACTGAATACATCCATAAGGTTGCGAGAATGGAGGATGTTAAATTGAATTTTGTGGTAAATAAATATGTAAAACTACGAAAGGATGTAATTCTATTGCAATTCATTGTGGCTTTATTGGCTTATCTTATAATTGCCTATGGATACTTTTCTGCGGGTTATTTGCAACTTCTTATTCTGACTTTTTTGTCAATGAGTGCTTCCATATATTTTTTTTTCTTCAACAAAAAGAAGCAATTGGCTCCTAAAAGATCTGGTTTGATATATATATTCTTACCAATTGTAAATATAGTGGCTAAAGATCTTTTCTTTTTATATATAGGTCATCCAAACATCAAAATCTTTTTTTTGCATACCCATTTTATGCTATTATTATTTATCCCCTGTGGAGGTTTGGTTGGACGGCAGCGTATCTCATTATATGTGGGAGGATTTTCAGTTCTTTGGATATGGTTTTTTACCATTTTACTAAATGATTCATATTTGTGGACTCTGGTTGCCCTTGATAGTTTCTTATTTATTGGCATAACCTTGTTGGTTTATTTTACCTATAGTTGTGGTAGGGAAATTAATGTCAAGTTTGGTGAGATGGCTTTAGTTTTGAATACCCAGAATGAAGAATTGAATAGATTGATAGATCTCAAAAATTGGATGCTTAATATGATTGTGCATGATATTAAAAACCCCCTTAACCGTATCTTATATGCAAGTAAAATAGATGTTATTAATAAGGTTGACGTAGTGGAGCCTAGCAAACAAATACTTTCGATAATTGAAGATATATTGGATGTGTATAAAATGGAAGAATCGAGACTTTGTTTCAAGACATCATTCCAAGATTTAAATTTTATTATTGGGGAGGCTTTTATTCAGGTAAAGTATCTCTTGTTAGAAAAAAATATAACGGTGGTTAAACGTACTTCTTTGAAATGTACGCTCGATGTTGATGTGGAATTATTAGTACGTGTGTTTGTAAATTTACTAAGCAATTCAGTTAAATATTCTAAGCCGAATAGTACTATTGAGATAAGAGTATTTCAAAATAATAAAATGGTCAGAGTTGAAGTGGTAGATCATGGTGAAGGAATATCATTAGATGATATTGAGCACATTTTTGAAAAATATTATCAAGTAAATACTACTAATTTGGGGAATGTGCGTTCGACAGGAATTGGGTTGACATTCTGCAAGATGACGATAGAGAATCATGGAGGGGTAGTAGGAGCTGCTTCAAAGTTAAATGAAGGAACTTCGATTTGGTTTGAATTACCAGCCGTGGCGTTAGAAGTGTTAGAAAATGACGAGGTTGTGAATTTGACTACTAGCAGTTGTGAATATACGAATGATGATGAAATTTTGATATTGCAGTACAAATTGAAATTGACTAATTTGGCTGTTTATGAAACGAGTGAGATACTCAATGTAATTGAGGAATGTTCCATGTGTAGTTCGCCCGGATTACTTTTTTGGAAAGACGAAGTGCTGAAAAGTTCTATGGCAGGAAATGCTGAATATTTTAATAAATTAAAGGAGATAAAGAAAGATCGCATTGATAATTGAAAATATCTTCATGCTGTAATTTAGATTGTTTTTTTTTCGACTTGTTTTGTTTTTGTGTTAAATTTATTTCTTTTTATGTCGGCTTGAGATATGTTCAATAAGCTCTTGTTATAAGCTCAATCTAACACGTTTTTATTGTTTTGCATTCTTAAAATTCCATCTTGTCTATAGTAGATAGGGTGGATTTTTTTTACATTGAATTCGATATTGGACTTCTATTTAAGCCACCATATTTGATGTATGTAGCATAGTAATGTTTTAGTATGCTAGCTTCGAAATGCCAATATGTGTAGTTAGAATGACTACTGGTGAGCCCACGAATAAATATTGTTTAATGCATTCATTATTTAATCGTCTAATTTTAGCTATTGTGGAATTGTTATTATAGGTTTTAGTCTTTTCGATGATTATTATTTTTTTGTTTTAAATAGGCGAGTTCATTTACTGCTCTGATTTTTGAGTTGCGTTCAAATTTTTCGGCCTTGTAGCCGCGTTTTGGAGTTGATTGTTGTCTGTTTTAAATTATACATCTATTAATAAACAATACCTCTGTTTTTTTAGTAATGTTCCTATACCCTAATCAGAACTCTAGGGAATTGAATTGTGGAAGATAATCTACAAAATTTATATTGCTCGTTTACAAAAGAAGGGGGCTGTCTTAGATTTTTTTTCCTCTCATTAATATTGTATCATTAACTGTTTTTTGCAGTGTACCCTTTATGTACCCTTGAAAAAGATTAATATATTGTTGTATGCCCGTATTTTTGTAGTAGGTCAGAACAATAGAAATATTATGTGATCCGGATTTACCAAATATGCTGAAATGGTGAAGTTAAATTTATTTGTTGTGATTGAGAAGTTGACTTCATCCACTTTGTAGAAGGATTGAATTGTACCTAGAATACCATATCTAATTACTGATTTTAATTTTTTCTCTATTTGTAATGATTAATTTGAAAGAAGTGTTTTTGTTTCGAATAGTCTATCTGGATAACAGATAAGCAGCTAATAGATATTGATATAATACGAAAAGTGAACAATAAACAACATTATGAAAAGTAAAAATTTACTCTTGCTGCTTTCATTTGTCGCATTTGCATTGAGTGTAAGTGCGCAAAACAAAGTTGGTGATAACCCTCAAACTATACATGGAGGTTCATTGCTCGAATTAGAAAGTGCAACCAAAGGATTGCGCTTGCCTCGCATAGTTTTGAATGATGCTACTAAATGGACCTTAGCAGGCGACAATGAAGCTCGTGCAAACGGTATGCTTATCTTTAACGAGAAGGGGGTTGAACCCAGGGGGCTTTACTACTGGAGTGAAAAATTTACCCGTTGGGTACGTGTGGTTAATGTAAATGAACTGCCCGATTTGATTGCAAATAGTGTTAATCAGAGTGTGGCGGTAAGAGACTCGGTTGTTAAAGCAATTAATGTTGCCATAAAAACCGGTACGCTAGCTGTTCCGAACACAGTACAACCTGGTGCTACCACCGATAATGTAGTGTTGGCTGATCCGGCTACGGGTGTTCTTAAGATAATGGACTTTTCTACACTACAAAAATCCGGTACCACTGTTTCTAACAATATCGCCGGCGGACAGCTAATCACTACGGTGAATGAAAAGGCGAGTACTCCTGTTGCTATTCCAAACATGTTCAGTTCTACCGACAATCTTTTAAGTTCTACAGTAGCCGGTGGTGCTACCCGAACTGCAAAAATAATTAATTCAAATACCTTAAGTGCAAGCACCGGAAGTTTAGTTTCAACTATTAATGGACAGCCTTCGACCGCTGTGCCGGTAGCCAATGGTTTAAGAGCTTCTGAAGCTGGCGGTATTCAGTTAGGGGGGACTTTGACCGATGCCACTACTATTAGTACTGATGCTGAACATACCCTGACTATTGCAGGACTGCTAAACGGCACCAATGGTGACAATTTGCTTTTGGCCGAAGCATCAACCGGGGTAATGAGACAAGGAAAATTAGCTGACATGCTGCAAGTAACGAATACGATAGCGGCAGGGAAAATAACGACTACGGTGAATGGGGCATCTGGTACAGCTAGTATTGGCAACATCTTATCTATGTCGGGCAATACATTAACTTCAACTGTAGCAGGCGAAGCTAAATTAGCGGATATAATAACTACAAATGCATTGAGTGGTAATGGCGGCAAACTGACTTCTACTATTAATGGTGTGCTGTCGTCAACAGGTGTATTGGTGAATAATGGATTGAATATTTCGGCAACTGCTATTCAGTTGGGCGGTGAGCTACTGATCCCTAATACTACTATTACTACAACTGCAAATAATACCTTGTCAATAAAAGGGCTTGTAGGTGACGGAGCAATTTCTGATAAGGTTGTTGTAGCAAGTGGAACTGATGGACTGTTGAAAACCATTGCTGCCACTAATCTAAATACACCAGGCACTATCGTAGCCCGTGATGCGAGCGGGGATTTTTCAGCAAGCAAGATTACTGCCAACGATCTGATTGCCGGCTACCAAACGGCCGAAGTGTTTAATACAACTGCTACAATTTTAAATATAGGTGGAGCGGCTACTACATTAAATATGGGTGCTGCTGCCGGTATTACAACGCTAAAAGGTAGCTTTATCCAATCGGGTGCCGGAACTTTCAATACCGGTACTGGTGCTGTAACTCTTAATGGTGCTACTACATTAAACAATAACTTTATTCAATCGGGTGCCGGAACTTTCACTACCGGTTCAGGTGCTGTAACTCTTAATGGTGATGCTGCAATAGCTGCCGGTAAGTCATTGACTTTTACTACAGGTGCCGGAAACTTTGATCAATCAGCATCTACCGGTGCTTTCAAAACCGGTACAGGTGCTGTAACTCTTAATGGTGCTGTAACAGTAACCACTGGTAAGGTAACTACTCCTGCTATTACTGCCGAAGTGTTTAATACAACAGCTGAAACTTTAAATATTGGTGGAGCGGCCATCACATTAAAGATGGGTGCTGCCACGGGTACTACTACTATAAATAACAATTTGTTGGTAACGGGTACAACAACCCTAAAAACGCTTGCCGCTGCTGCTGATGCCGACAATGTAGTTACTGTAGCTGCCGATGGTACATTACACCAACGGATACTTGGAGTAACTCCATTTATAAAGGTAACCGGCGATTATACCATTAAGATGGCTGACAACACTGTGGTACTTAAAGGTGCCACAGCGAATGTGGCCTTTACATTGCCCGCTACTGGCGACGGTGTGGTTGTAGGTACCACTTTTAGAATCATTAATCTGTCTAACTACAAAATATCGCTGAGTGCTGCTGTACGAACTGCGGTTGATCTTCAAAGCAGCCAGATACTTTCGGGTAGCACCACTGTGGATGGCACCGTGGCAGGCAATAAGATGACTATTATGTGGGACGGTGACGAGTGGATACAAGCCGGTAATTAATATTCCTATGGGGTGAAAGTGATTTTTTACCCCTATCCATTATATACAGGTGATAGAGCCACTCAAACAGATGGTTACTATCCGGATAAAGAAGTAAAATATAAATAAAACATAGCACAATGAAAAGTCTTAGTAAAGTATTCGCAATCGTAGTATTGTTTGCGGCAATTGTGAGCTCTGCCAACGCGCAAACTGATGGTGGAGTAGGTATTGGAACACGCACCCCCAATTCGTCCTCCATACTGGACGTATATGCAATGAATAAGGGAGTTTTGTTACCACGGATAGCACTTACAGACCGAGCAGATGTAACAACCATCAATCCGCCGGTTAAATCTATGATCGTGTATAACACAAAAGTGGGAGATCCGTTATTTCCTGAGGGGTATTACTACTGGAATGGTACACACTGGACCCGCCTGATTGTAGATGGGGATGTTACCAGTGGGTTACAGGTAATCAACGGCAAGGTGATGCTGGGAGGAAAGCTAGAAACTGCTACTACCATTACCACAGACGCTGCCAAAACCTTGAAAATAGATGGATTACAATCAACGGGTGTTGTTGGCGATAATGTAATTTTAGGTGATGCCACAGGCGGTTTTTTGAAACAACAATCCTTTTCTTCTTTAT
>Ga0302296_1003045_pt1 | contig 10931 bp, 9 predicted proteins | sample III_Fen_N3_1_FD_194546 | JGI IMG/M metagenome (GOLD analysis project Ga0302296, IMG submission 194546) | Peat permafrost microbial communities from Stordalen Mire near Abisko, Sweden - III_Fen_N3_1 | ecosystem: Environmental > Terrestrial > Soil > Wetlands > Permafrost | place: Sweden: Abisko... | reverse complement strand
GCTAAATCATTTCATGATCTGTCTATTTTGTTTATCTTCCCTGACTAATTCAAAACCCAAATCACATGTTTCATTCAGATACTTATATCGCTCGTCGTCAGTATTTAAAACAAAATATACAAAGTGGCTTAATCCTTTTATTGGGCAATGTCGATGTTCCAATGAATTACACTGATAATGCCTATTATTTCAGGCAGGACAGTTCGTTTCTTTACTTCTTCGGACTTGATTTTCAGAATCTTGCCGGCATTATCGATACTGAATCGGGTGAAGACATCATTTTTGGTGACGATGTAAGCATGGAAGATATTATTTGGATGGGACCTCAGGTTGCCTTGAAAGAGAAAGCCGAAAAAGTGGGTGTATCAAAAACAGAACCACTTAAAAGTCTTCAGGAAGTAATTGGAAAGGCCATTTCGTCGGGGCGTAAAATTCATTTTTTACCTCCATACCGCGCCGAGAATATGCTATTGCTGAATGAATTACTGGGTATTTCGGTGTCAAAATTAAAAGCATATTCTTCGCTGGAATTAATTAAAGCCATAGTTGCTTTGCGGTCGGTAAAAGAAGATCAGGAAATTGCGGAAATCAGGAAAGCTTGTGCTGTTGGGCACCAGATGCATGTTACAGCTATGAAAATGGCCAAAGCTGGTGTTTGGGAGCAAACCATTGCCGGAACTATTGAAGGGATTGCCAATTCGGGCGGCGGAATGGTTTCATTTCCGGTTATTTTATCGCAAAATGGCGAAACGCTTCATAACCACGATCATTCCCAACTACTGAAAGATGGTCGGTTGCTACTGGTTGATGCAGGCGCTGAAATCGGTTCGCATTACGCATCCGATTTTACCAGAACTATTCCGGTTAGCGGAAAGTTCACCCAAAAGCAACGCGAAATTTATGAAATCGTATTGGCTGCAAACAATCGGGGTCGCGAACTGACCAAACCTGGTTCGACCTATTTTTCGGTGCATTTAGCTGCTGCTGAAGTCATTGCTTCAGGATTGAAAGAAATTGGCTTGATGAAAGGTGACGTAAAAGAAGCAGTTCGGAATGGAGCACATGCTCTGTTTATGCCGCATGGATTTGGACACATGCTCGGCCTGGATGTTCATGATATGGAAGATTTGGGGCAGATTTACGTGGGGTATGATGACGAAATACGTCCGGTCGACCAGTTTGGTACGGCATATTTACGAATGGCGCGCAAACTTCAGTCTGGATTTGTAATAACCAACGAACCAGGTATTTATTTCATTCCGGCGTTGATCGAAAAATGGAAAGCTGAGAAAATTAATGCTGATTTTATTAATTTCGATCGTCTTGCCAATTACCTTGATTTTGGAGGAATTCGTTTGGAAGATGATATTCTGGTAACAGAAACGGGCAGTGAAATTATCGGAGATCGAATCCCGGTTACTCCGGACGAAGTTGAGGATCTAATGCGATAATCAGATCTTTCAGAGTGGTTTCTGAAAAATGAAAATGGTCTGAATAATTGATATTCAGACCATTTTATTTGGAGCTTAGTTCGCGTGTTAAAATGCGGTCGTAAAAATAACCCAGTTCATTTCTGATTTCATCACGGATATCGCGGTAAACATCCATGGCTTGTTCTTCGGAGTGACATGCTTTTCTGGGATCTTCGAATCCTAAATGAATTTTATGCTTGTATTCAATGTCGACCGAAGCTATTTTATCTTTTGTCCCATCACAAAGGGTTATCAGGTAATCAACAAAAATTCCTTCGAATTCCTTGTAGCTTTTGGGTTTTTTCATGCTGATATCAATACCAACCTCCAGCATCACTTCAATGGCCATCGGATCGATACGCACATCCGGGTGTAGGCCGACAGAAATAACTTCCAGCAATTTGTCCATTTTCTGAAGAAATGCTTCAGCCATCAAGCTTCGGCACAAATTACCTCCGGTACAAAGGAATAGAATTTTCACTTGTGAAATTTTTTGTTTGTTAATAGGAGGATAACAAGTTAAAAATACGATATTTTACCTTGAAAAAAAAGCTGATTTTGATATATTTTGTATTGATAATTAATTACTTATGACTGTTTTTGAACATGTAACCGAGTTGAAGAAGTAATCACGAAAAATTGATTGCCTTCAATCTTCTATCCGTGTTTTTCAGTAAGAGTTGGTGAAGTTTTTCTGCTGGCCCATAAAATCAAGCGAAGCGACTGATCGTAAGTCATGTAGTTCCACATCCAGTTGATAAAAATCAGCAATCGGTTTTTCACGCCGACAATCGCCATTAAATGTACGAACATCCAGGTTAGCCATGCAATAAAACCACTAAACTTCAGAAAAGGTAAATCGGCCACTGCCCTGTTGCGACCTATCGTTGCCATCGAACCACGATCAATATACCTGAATGGTTTCAACTTGGCATTCTTATTCATCGCAATTAAATTTTTGGCCAGATTTATTCCCTGTTGGATAGCAACCTGCGCAACTTGCGGATGTCCGTTCGGGAATTCAGGAGTTGACATGATGCAAGAGTCGCCAATCGAATAAATATCATCAAATCCTTTCAGCATGTTGAACTCATTAACTAACATTCGTTTACCACGGCCAACCGATTCATTCGGAATACCTGAAGGTACTTCCCCACTGATTCCGGCAGCCCAGATTACCAGTCTGGATTTAATTAAATTACCATCGGCAAAGCTTAAATTTTCGCCGTCATAGTCGGTCACCCTTGTTTTTAAATGAACATGGATTCCTAACCGCTTCAGGTAGAACAAAGCTTTTTCGGAGGCGTGCCCCGACAAGCTGTTCAAAACTGCACCCGAACCTTCTACCAGATTAATTTGCATCAGGTCGAAGTTAAGGTCGGGATAATCTTTGGGCAACACAAATTTCTTCATTTCGGCAATGGCTCCCGATATTTCGACACCGGTAGGACCACCTCCAACCACCACCACGTTGAGCAACGATTTTTTCTCCTCTTCGTCCTTATCAAACAGGGTCACTGCTTTTTCCAGGTTCATTAGAATGCGGTTGCGAAGCGCCATTGCTTCCGAAACTGATTTCATCGGAATGGCATATTCTTCCATGTTTTTCATTCCAAAGAAGTTGGAGTTTACACCAGTTGCAATGACCAGAACATCATACCAAACTGTATCCAGACTAGTTTGTAATACTTTTTTTACCGGATCAACCGAATAAACTTCGGCCACACGGATATAAACATCTTTTCGTTTCTGAAATATTTTCCGCAATGGGAAAAGTATCGAACTCGGTTCGATCCCCGCACTGGCTACCTGGTAGAACAATGGCTGAAACTGGTGGTAGTTGTTTTTATCGATTAATACGATCTGATAACCCGATCCGATCAGTTTTTTGGCTAATTTTAAGCCTCCAAAACCAGCACCAATAATGACGATTCGTTTTTGGGGTGTTTCCGGAATATTTACTGGCATTTCATCTGCTTTTTGTGTTTGGTCAAATTTAGTGTTTTACGACATATTAAAAACGCAGATCCTCGCCCTAATGTTTGATGGTTTTGAAAATAAATGTCAGGCAGAAAATCATAGAATTCAGATAAATCGATTAATTTCAGCAACTATTAACTCCTTATCGGCTGTGCTTCAATTATTTTTTTTGATTTTTGGATAGCTGAAAGGACTTCAAGAAATGGATTGGAACGAATGAGTGGGTTTTGAGATGTAAAGATAAGTGTTAAATTTACATTTTTAATTTCAGAAATTGATCAATTCGGGCGCTGGACCATTCTGTTTTAACAGCTTGTCTGGTTCCTGTAAAACAAATTATCATGTTAGAATCGTTAAAAGAAGAAGTTTTAAAAGCCAATCTGGACTTGGTTAAACACGGATTGGTAATTTTTACCTGGGGAAATGTGAGCGGAATTGATCGCGAAAGCGGGCTGGTGGTGATAAAACCCAGTGGCGTTTCGTACGATGTGATGAAATCGTCAGACATGGTGGTGCTTAATCTCGAAGGAAAAGTGGTGGAAGGTACCCTGAAACCATCGAGCGATGCGCCAACGCACCTCGAATTGTACCGCCAATTCCCAAACATTGGTGGAGTGGTTCATACTCATTCTGAATGGGCAACAAGCTGGGCTCAGGCCGGTCGGGGTATTCCGGCTGTTGGAACAACCCATGCCGATTATTTCTATGGAGAAATTCCTTGCACTCGCAAGATGACCGATGCCGAAATCAAAGGCGAATACGAACTGGAAACCGGTAAAGTAATCGTCGAAACGTTCAAAGGTTTAGATCCTGATAGGATTCCTGGTGTGCTGGTCAACAATCATGCACCGTTCACCTGGGGAAAAGATGCTGACGAAGCAGTTCATAATGCAGTAGTTCTGGAAGAGGTAGCCAAAATGACTTTCCGGAGTTTAACTCTAAATCCACAAACAAGTATGGCACAGGTGCTTTTGGATAAACATTTCCTCCGGAAACATGGAAAGAATGCATATTACGGACAAAAATAGATTCGGAATGCGAGTTTCGTGTTCCGGGTTTTGACCCGTAACCCCGTAACCCGCAACTAAAAAAATAAACTCAAAACTTTAAACTAAATAAAAATGAGTCAAGCAAAATTTACCATCGGATTGGATTATGGTACCGATTCGGTTCGTTCACTGATCGTGAATGTTGAAAACGGAGAAGAAGTAGCCAGCGTAGTTTTCGATTATCCGCGCTGGAAAAAAGGCATGTATTGCGATGCACCCAACAACCAGTTCCGCCAACACCCGAAAGATTATCTGGAAGGCATGGAATACACCATTGTTGAGGCTTTAAAGCTGGCTCCCGCAGGTGTTGCCGAAAATGTAGTTGGTATTTCAATCGACACCACCGGATCGACACCGATTGCTGTGGACGAAAAAGGAACACCGCTCTCGTTAACCGCTGGTTTTGAGGAAAATCCAAACGCCATGTTTGTACTTTGGAAAGATCATACCGGTGTGAAAGAAGCCGACGAAATCAACCAGTTAGCCAAAGCCTGGAGCGTTGATTTTACCAAGTTCGAAGGTGGAATTTATTCTTCAGAATGGTTCTGGGCCAAATTGTTACACGTAATCCGCGAAGATGCCGGGGTTTACCGTGCCGCCAATTCATGGGTTGAACATTGCGACTGGATTCCAGCCGTTCTGACCGGAAATACAAATCCTAAAACAATGAAACGCTCGCGTTGTGCAGCTGGTCACAAAGCCATGTGGCACGAAGCTTTCGGAGGATTGCCTGTTGAAGATTTTCTTGTAAAACTCGATCCACTGTTGGGTGGCCTGAAAGACCGCTTGTTTAAAGAAACTTTTACTTGTGATGTTGCAGCTGGAACCATTACTCCTGAATGGGCCAAAAAACTTGGCTTACCAGCCGATGTTAAGATTGGTGCCGGGTCGTTTGATGCCCATCTTGGCGCTGTTGGCGCTGAAATCGAGCCCTATTACCTGAGCAAAGTAATGGGAACTTCAACTTGCGACATGTTGATTGCCCCCATGGAAGAAGTGGGCGATAAACTGATCAGCGGAATTTGCGGTCAGGTGGATGGCTCTATCGTTCCCGGAATGTTGGGAATGGAAGCCGGCCAGTCTGCTTTCGGCGATATTTATGCATGGTTTAAAAATGTACTTCAATGGCCAGCCGAACAGATTATTGCCAGCAGCACACTTTTAGACGAAGCCACCAAAGCTAAATTGATTGCTGAAGTTTCTTCGCGCATCATTCCTGAACTGACCAAAGCTGCCGAACTGATTCCAATGGAAGAAAGCAGTATTGTGGCACTCGATTGGATGAATGGCCGCCGTACGCCGGATGCCAACCAAAATCTCAAGGGCATAATTTCAGGCCTGAATCTAGGCTCGGATGCACCACGTATTTTCCGTGCATTGGTTGAAGCGACTGCCTTTGGTTCGAAAGCTATTGTCGATCGGTTTGTACGCGAAGGTGTCCGCATTGATGGAGTGATTGCCTTGGGCGGAGTAGCTAAAAAATCGCCTTTTGTGATGCAGATTGTGTGCGATGTGCTGAATATGCCGATAAAAGTGGCCCGCTCGGAACAAGCTTGTGCATTGGGTTCGGCCATGGCGGCAGCAGTAGTTGCCGGAGTTTACCCGAACATTTCTGAAGCTCAGAAAAAAATGGGCGGTGGTTTCGAAACTTCTTATTCTCCCATTCCGGCCAATGTTGCCAGATATGCCAAGTTGTACGAAAAGTATGTTGCGCTAGGCAAAGTGATAGAATTTGGATTGAAATAATCAACCACAATATAATTACAAAAGCCGATCTTCAGATTTTCCTGAAGGTCGGTTTTTTTTTAAAATTGAGCGAATAGTTTTGTTCTGAAACTCAAACGCAATCTATATTCCGCTGGTATACTGACTGTTCGTTGCCGGATGAATTCGTTTCCGGAGTTCCGGTGCTGAACCGGAATCTCCGTTGATATGATTTTCAAAAAGTCCGATTGTTAACGATTTGTCTAATTCAATTCTGGTACTGGTCGTTATATCGCACAAATCAATGAGAAAACCCGAAAAGAAATTTGGAAAATCCGTAACAACTTCAGTATTCAGCAAGTTCGTTGCATTGTAGAGGCAATTGAAATTTCCCTTTGTTTTTTCAAGCTTGAAATTCACCTCTTTCAAGTTGGTGATTGATGCCGATTTTTCACAGTCACGCATGCAGGCATCATCCATGCAGTCTTTTTCGCATCCGGTAACCTGATGAAACAAACATTGCCGGCTGGTCATCAGCACAATTGGTTGATAGATAATATAATAGAGTTTGAACCCGGCAGGATTTTTCAGTAGCCGTAACTGATTTTTACTGATTTCATTGGAGATAAATGCCCCGGCACAGTTGAAATTTTCTTTCAGACAAATCAGGCTGAATGAATTAACCAGGTTCAGGTAAGGTCCGGCTATCCAAGGAATTCCTTTCTGCCAGACTTCGTAAGCAACTCCTGTATTGTTGGTTATAATTTGCCGAGGTTGAACCTTCTCCAGAAATTCAATTGCTGCGGAAAAGTCTTCGCCTATCAAAATCGAAGGAAACCACGGAATTAAATTCCTGTTTTGAATGAAAAGATCAACCAACTCTAAATCCACATTTTTCAGGGCATTGGGCAGTTGAAAACAGATCTCAGCGGTTGTTTCCCGGCAAAGGTGAAAATCCTCCGGCGAGGAAATTAATACCAACAGCGCAGGTTTAGTTTTTACTTCGAAATCCGTTTTAATGACCGGAACATCAACTGAATCAACTGTTTCCCTTGAACCATTCAGGATAAATAACAGTTTTTTCTTAATCGAAGTGAGCGCTTTAAACGGAATATACAGATCCGGCGGCAGATTTTTCAGGTCGAGTTGTTCGAGGTAATATTCTGTATCGTTAAACGCTTTCAGCCGTTTCATCAACATCGCGTAATTGATGGCTTCAGTGCCGGTATTTACCAGATTGACCTCTGAACAAACAACAAATGAACGATCCGGAGCATTTACTTCAACGGTCAGAGGCGACCCATATTCTCCCGAAACGCAGATTTTTAGAGGAATTTTGGCAATGCTTAATTGTTTGATTTCCTTCCGGATATACGCGATGCTTTCAGCTTTTTCTTCAAAAAGTTCCCGTTTCGCTTCTTCGATATTTTCATCGGTTAAACCTCCCAGACTTTCAGCACGATGGATGGCCGAATGATCACGGGGATTGTCAATAAACATATTTTTATGGATATTTCCGGTTAAATAAGCATTGGAAAAATCGCGGTTAAAAACTTGATAAAGAGCGCTATTATCATTGATTACTTGGCCTTGCCGATGAAAATTCCTTATTTGATTTTTCCAGGCACTCACCACCGCATACACATAATGAAACTTCTTAATTCGACCTTCAATTTTCAACGAGTCAACGCCTGCATCAGCCAGTCCTGCCAGATCGAACCATGCCGAATTATCTTTCAGGTTAAGCGGAAAATCGTTGCCTGCGGCGGTTTTTAAATACGGGTCACGGCAGGGCTGACTGCATCGGCCACGGTTTCCGGAGTTTGCCCCGTGAACCGAACTCAGGTAACAAAGGCCCGAAAACGAAAGACAGTTAGAGCCATGGACAAATACTTCGGTTAAAACTTTGTTCTGATGGGCAACGGCGGTCAAAGCTTTTATTTCCTGAAGATTCAATTCGCGTGAAAGGTTGACCCGTGAAGCTGTCAGTTTGCTTAAAAACCGGATTTGACCTTCGTTGTGCGTAGTCAGTTGTGTTGAAGCGTGTATCTGCAAACCTTTAAAATAGGTTGCCAACAGGTAAAACAAGCCGATATCCTGAATAATTACGCCGTCGATGTTGGTGTTGATTAATCGGTTGAGCAAGGTGATTATTGCCGGAATTTCGTTTTCAACAAGGATGATGTTCAGGGTGAGAAAAACCTTGCAATGATACTGATGCGCCAATCTTAAAATTCCCGGTAAATCTTCAAAACGTATATTGGCGGCACGACTTCGGGCATTGAATTTATCCAGACCACAATATACCGCGTCAGCTCCCGCTACAATGGCCGCTTTGATGCAGTCGACATCGCCACCGGGCGCCAGCAATTCAATTTCTCGTTTCACGGACGCAAATATAGCAGATTTGGCAGTTCATCGTCTTGGTATTTGTCGAAGCCGATATTCCGGAAAACTAAAGAGCCAATCGAGAGCTTCGTTCGGTGAGACGATCCTTTTCTTTTTGAAACAGGATGAACCACATGGACACCTGGAAAAGTTACAAAAATAGGTCAATCGTTGGTGTTTGTATGAATCATATAATTATTTCAGAAGTACGGTAACATCTTTTTGGATTTATTGATTTATCTTTGTTTGGTGAAAATCAATTCACGTCTGTCCCGCCAGAAGCGGGAACTCACTATAAATCAAGCACAAATGGTCAAAAAAAGAACAATAATTACCCGCCTGACAATGCTTTCAATTGTAATTTTACTGATCTCCGGTGGATGTAAAAAAGATTCTGTACCTGCCCGAACGACGATTTACAACTTGACTTTTAAAAGTGTACTCGGGGTATCTGGCACGGTGACTTTTACCGAGACCAGCAGTAACACAACCAAAATAGACCTGTCACTAAACGGAAAAACTTCTGATCTTGACGGAAGTCATCCTGCTAGTCTATGTAAAAATTCAGAAATTGAAGGTGGAGATGAAATTTTGGCGCTAAATCCAGTTGATGCGACCGGTAAAAGTTCAACAACTGTTTCAATGTCGTACAGTGAGTTAATTGGATATGATGGATTTATTAAAGTATTGAAGAACAGCACCGATCCAAGTTTAATCCTTGCTCAAGGCGATATAGGCGGCAATTTAATAACCTCAACCAATAAAACATATATACTCCACACCATTGGGGCATACAATGTTTCAGGAACTGCATTATTCGAAAAAAGGGTAAACGGAAATACCCTCGTAACGATAACACTCAATGGAACGATTGAAGGTCAGTTATATCCGGTGACAATTAACTATGGAACAATCGTTTCAGGTATGCTAGTTACGGTAAAGACCTTGAACAATGTGAATGGAACCACAGGTAAAAGCCTCACAAACATCAGAAATTTAGACAGTGAAGATGTGAAAACTTATGATGGCTGGATGGTATACCTGGGTTATATTAATATTTATCAAACATCAATAAGTCTGAATAACATCATCTGTCAAGGCAATATTGGTTCAAATTAGGCAACGAGGTTTTTACTGAAATTAGAAAGAGCCAACCGACAGGATGTTACTGTGGGTTGGCTCTTTTTATATCGGAACTTAAGTCATGTATCACAAAGGCTTATTCGTTTTCAATTGATAAAACTCTGGATAAGCCAATTCTAATGTCATCCATTGTCATTTCTGAGACACGTCCCAGTTTCTTTATAAATCTCTCTTGAGACACCGAACGCACTTGGAAACAATCGGCTGAAGACTCTTTAGTCAATCCGTTTTTCGAATTTGGTTCAATTTTAATCATCCATGAGGCAATATCATACCGTTCTTTCCAGTCAGTGATGGGAACAATTATCTTTAATGGTAATCGCCCCAATGAATCATCATTTACGATAATAGCTGGTCTTGTCTTTTTGATCTATGCTCCAACCGTTGGATCAAGATTAATCGACCAAATTTCACCTTGCTTCATAGAACTCTTCGAAATCAAGATTTGTAAAAACAGTTAATTCGTGATCATTTTTGTAATCCGGAAACAAAACATCGGCAGCTTTTTTCATTTGGCTCTTTTCTTCATTAACACGTAATGATTGCACGCTTTTTTCAATTACAAAAATCCTTTTTTGAAGCGGTAATCTTTGAATTTCTTTTATTAACTCATTTGTTCTCATGTCCATACATTTATGCCCGCAAGATATAAATTATTCAGGACTTTTCAGATTCTACCTTAGTTTGTAGCGATTTCGAAAATAAAAAAGAGTCAACCGACAGGATGTTACTGTGGGTTGGCTCTTTTCTAATGGAATACGTTTTTGCTTACTTCAATAATTCTTCAATTTGAATTTTCAACTTTGGAATATCTCTGGAAATGATTCCCCAAACAATCACATTATCAATCTTATCGTATCCATGAATCACCCAGTTCCTTAGATCAACAATACGACGGGCATCATCAATATTTATTTCAGAATCAAGTTTCAATATTCGATTGGTGGCTTCACCAATGATTTCCAATTCCCGTTCTATTCCGCGTCTTAAAAGTTTATTGGCAAAATATTCATTGAAGTCACGTTTGTCCTGTAAGTACAGTTCAATTGAATCAATTGATTCCTTGATGTCAAACAAGTATTTCTTCACTTCACGCTGCATAAAGCAATTGTTTGGTTTCCTCAATGCTTTCGATCAGGTATGGGTTCGAAAGTGATTTCTCCGTCAATAAATCGATTTTCCGATTAAAGAGCTT
>Ga0302296_1003044_pt1 | contig 10936 bp, 8 predicted proteins | sample III_Fen_N3_1_FD_194546 | JGI IMG/M metagenome (GOLD analysis project Ga0302296, IMG submission 194546) | Peat permafrost microbial communities from Stordalen Mire near Abisko, Sweden - III_Fen_N3_1 | ecosystem: Environmental > Terrestrial > Soil > Wetlands > Permafrost | place: Sweden: Abisko... | reverse complement strand
CAAAGTAAAAAATGCTACCACCAGTTAAAAATACTGAAAGTTCAGGATATTTAATTTTTAATGTGTTTATATAACCATCTATCTCTAATACAATGCCGTAAAGTGAACCCGAAAGAATGGCAGAATTTGTATCATTTCCAATAAACGGAGTTTCATTTTTGGGCTCAATCAATGGTAATTTTTGAGTGAATTCATGAAGCGAACGTAATCGCATATTCAAGCCAGGAGCAATATTTCCTCCATGGTAAACAGAATCCGAATTTATTAAGTCATACGTGATAGCACTTCCAGCATCAATAATCAATAAGTCTGTCGCGGGTTTCAGAAAAGTAGCTCCAACTACAGCTGCCAGACGATCTTTTCCAAGAGTCTCGGGCGTAGAATATCTATTAATTATTGGAAGAGCAGTTTTATGAGTCAATTCCTCGAAATAAACGTTCTTTTCTTTAATGAATTTTGATATTGTATCACTGTTTTGAACAACACTTGACAAGATGCATGAATCAATTGAGTACTTATTAAATATCGCAGCAATTTCATCGAGCCCATTTTTAAGTTGGAAACTTTCAATCAATTCTTCTCGATTGAAAATTCCCACCTTTGTACTCGAATTTCCTTGATCTATACAAAGATTCATACAATTTCTTGTTTATATTGATACAAACAATTTTTTCATTCGGTTAGAAAAATTGAATCAAAGAATCATTTTCTCAATTGGAATAACCAAAATTCCTTCAGCGCCCAGTGCTTTTAGTTTTCCAATAATATCCCAAAATCTTTTTTCATCGATAACCGCATGCAGTGAATTCCAGCCTTCTTTAGCCAATGGCATAATAGTTGGGCTTTTAATTCCAGGAAGTACCTCTATTATTTCATCAATATTTTCAGTAGGCACATTCATTAAAACGTATTTTTTACCTTCAGCCAGTTGAACAGATTCAATTCTGAAAAGCAATTCATCCAAAATGGCTTGTTTCTCAGGTGTTATATTAGGATTTGAGATAAGTAATGCCTCTGAACGCATCAATACTTCAACTTCTTTAAGGTGATTGGTAACCAGTGTGCTGCCAGAGCTTACAATGTCGAAAATGGCATCAGCAAGTCCAATACTTGGAGCAATTTCTACTGAACCGGTGATAATATGAATATCTGACTTAACGTTTTTTTCTTTCAGGAAATCGTTTAGAATTTCAGGGTAGGAAGTAGCAATTACTTTTCCATTGAACCAAGATATATCATTATATTCAATTTCCTTTGGTATGGCCAATGATAGTCTACATTTGCTAAAACCAAGTCTTTTGGTCAGAACTACATTTTTTTTCTTTTCGGCATATTCATTTTCACCTACAATACCTATATCCGCAGCACCATCAGCTACTGATTGGGGAATATCATCATCGCGTAAAAATAGAACTTCAAGGGGGAAATTTTTGGCTGGAAGTAGTAATAATCTTTTGCCCGATTCGAGCTTAATGCCTGATTCGGTTAACAATAGCATGGTCTCCTCGAACAATCTTCCTTTTGCCTGAACTGCAATTCGTAACATACATTTTATTGTTTATTGTTTTTGTGGGTGCAAAGGTACGAAAAATGAATGAATTTGAAGTTTAAAGAAAAAAATAAGGTTCGCTATCGAAATAGCGAACCTTAGTGCTTTGCAAGAATTTCTTTTTGCGATAGCTTTACTGTAATTACTTAACTTTAGCAGTGTCAGCTTTAGCAGTGTCAACTTTAGTTGTGTCAACTGTAGAAGAGATAGAGTCAGTTTTAGGAGCTTCTTCAGTTTTTTTAGGAGCACAAGATGCAAGAGCCATAGCTACCACACAAAATAATAATACTTTTTTCATTTCTTTTAAACTTTAAAAATTTAACATGTTTGTTTTGCAATTCAAAATCGATGCAAAGTTACATCATTTTTTTATTCAGCATTAATAATTCTCACTTTTTTTTAGAATATTTTTTGTTTTGTGTTAATTGTTCTTTTTTTTGTCTGATTTTAGAGAATTATAAAGTTATTCTCGCATTATATAGAAAAAAAGAAGCCTGAAGACCAAATCCTCAGGCTTTTTGTTTACGGAAAAAATCCGGTAAACTTAATTACTTAACTTTAGCTGTGTCAGCTTTAGCAGTGTCAGCTTTAGTAGAATCAACTGCAACAACTGTAGAGTCAGTTTTAGGAGCTTCTTCAGCTTTCTTAGGAGCACATGATGCAAGAGCCATAGCTACAACGCAAAACAATAATACTTTTTTCATTACTTTAAAACTTTAAAAATTTAACATGTTAATTTTGTTGTTCAAAATCGATGCAAAGATACATCTAATTTTTATTGTGGATTATTAAATCACAACTTTTTTTCAATTTTTTTTTTAGGTTGTTTTAAAATATCATTAAAACGTTGATAGTCTGCATTGTAACCAAACTACTTATTGGTTGAATAAAGGTACCGTTTAATGCTTTTCTTCGGTGTTTTTTCAAACTCATGCGGATAAAGCTGAATCTTAGAAATATTTTCATAACCCGCCACCATTGAATTCAGAAGCCTTTTGTTATCTTCCATTAATGATTCTAATTGGTTGTGGTCAAGACCTTCAGCATCAACGGCCTCATAATCAGGACAAATCAAGGCAATTAGTTTTCCATTACTTTCAATGACCAGACTTTCCATGATGTATGGCAAATTATTCAGTTTAGCCTCAATTTCTTCTGGGTAAACATTTTGCCCACTGGCCGAAAGAATCATAGTTTTATTCCTACCCCGAATGAAAATATTGCCATCTTCATCCACCGTGCCCAGATCACCGGTGTGCAACCAACCGTCTTTATCAATGATTTGTGCAGTTGCTTCAGGGTTTTTGAAATATCCACTCATTATATTTTCACCCGAAACACATATTTCTCCAACTCCGCTTACCGGGTCTTGGTCAATAAGTTTCACTTCCATGATATCCAGTACTTTGCCCGCCGATTTTGGGAGAAAATCTTTCCAGTCGGAATAACTGATTAATGGAGCGCATTCAGTCATACCATAACCGATGGTGAAAGGAAACTTTATCTTGTGAAAAAACTCTTCAACTTCAGCATTCAGAGGCGCACCACCAATTACAATCTGCGAAAACTCGCCACCAAAAGCATCAATCAATTTCTTGCGGATTTGTGCTAGAATGGGTTGATCGAAAAATGGAATGCTTAAAACCCAGCGCATCGATGGTTTTTCGAGAAGTGGTTGGATTTGTTTTTTGTAAATTTTTTCAACGATTAAAGGGACTAAAAATACCACATTGGGTTTTATTTCGGCAAAAGCAGTCAGCAGAATTTTCGGTGAAGGTATTTTGCCTATAAAATGGATATGGCAGCCCGCACAGGTTGAAGTGAGGAATTCAAAGGCACATCCATAGGCATGAGCGAGTGGCAAAAACGAAATAATTTTATAGCGTTGTGCCACAATCCCGGTTCTGAGTCCGAATGTGATATTGCCTGCAAGTGCGTTGCCACTGGTCAATACGCCTTTGCTGAAACCTGTTGTTCCGGATGTATAATTTATTGAAGCAATTTCGGTGTTTGGTTTGTCGATGTACCGAACATGATCGCGATGAAAGCCTTGTGTATATTTAGCATGGAATAAACTGTTGATGTAGTCTGGCTGTAAGTATTTGATAACCAGTTTTTCGAAAATTAGTGTTTCAACGGATTCATCCAGTTCTGGTTTAGGTTCTTTGTTCAATAAAGTAATGCAATTAAAACCGCTTAACGAAAATACAGCCTTAACTGTGGTGAGTTTTTCTTCCTCCAGATTTTCCCAAATATTATCACCAACGAATAGAAGTTTAGATTCAGAATGATTTGTAATATGGTGAACATCATTCGGGTTAAAGTCCTGTAAGATTGGTACAATGATAGCTCCATAGGTTACCGTAGCCAGGTAGGTGATAGCCCAGTTGGCATTGTTTCGTCCGATAAGAGCCACTTTGTCATTCGGTTCCAGTTTGCATTGTTCGAATAAAATATGCATTCTGGCTACTCGCTTGGCCACATCTGCGTAGGTCATAGTCAAGTCTTCACCATAATTACTATATGCCGGTAATTCCCAGTTATTTCGAAACGAATCTTCAAAGAGACGAATAAAATTTTCCTGAATCATTTTCTTAGTTTTTTTAAGGTATAAGTTTTTTTTCAACTCACAAAAATAATGAATAAATACACAACAACGGCAAAATTGTGCATTATTCTGTCATTAAAATAAGATTTCAAACGTAGTCAGCATGTCATTTTTGGAATATTCCGATTAAAAAACAATAAAATTAATCGTATCTTTGTGGCTTCAAAAAAAATGCAACTTATTTGTCATGAAACGAGCATGTTTTACTCACCCCAAGGATTCGGAAAAAGGTGTCATGCGAGTTCCATGTAACATGAAAATTTAATTATTTACACATGAATATCTCGTATAATTGGCTGAAGCAATACATTAATATTGATATCACGCCCGATGCTTTGTCGAAAGCACTAACTTCAATCGGTCTCGAAGTGGGTAGTGTGGAAGAAGTTCAAACTGTAAAAGGTGGGTTTGAAGGTTTGGTAATTGGCGAAGTGCTGACCTGTGAAAATCACGAAAACTCCGATCATTTGCACGTTACAAAAGTGAATGTAAGTGGAGATGAGCCGTTGCAAATTGTTTGCGGAGCTCCGAATGTGGCTGCCGGTCAAAAAGTGGTGGTGGCTACTGTTGGTACCAAACTTTATTCAGGCGACGATAGCTTCACGATAAAACGTTCGAAAATCAGGGGTGTGGAATCTATGGGAATGATTTGTGCTGAAGATGAAATTGGTATCGGAACCAGTCATGACGGCATTATCGTTCTGCCTTCCGAAGCAATGGTAGGCACTTTAGCCAAAGATTATTACGGAATAAAAAATGATACATTATTAGAGGTTGATATTACGCCTAACCGCATTGATGCTGCTTCGCACTTCGGTGTGGCTCGCGATTTGGCTGCTTTTTTTGCCCTAAAAGATAAATCTGTTCAATTGCAAAAGCCATCGGTTAATGCTTTTACAGTTCAAAACAATAACTTATCCATTCCTGTTAAGGTTGAAAATGCCGAAGCATGTCCTCGATACTCAGCGGTGACAATTTCGGGCGTGAAGGTTACCGAATCGCCGGATTGGTTGAAAAATTACTTGAAAATAATCGGGTTGCGCCCGATCAATAATATTGTTGACGTTACTAATTTTGTATTGCACGAATTGGGTCAACCGCTTCATGCATTCGATGCCGACAAAATAGTTGGAGGTGAAGTACGTGTAAAAACATTGCCGGAAGGAACTACATTTGTAACATTAGATGGCGTTGAACGCAAATTGAATGCTGCCGATTTAATGATTTGCAACTCCGAATCACCCATGTGTATTGGTGGCGTTTTTGGAGGACAGGATTCGGGAGTTACCGAAACTACTCAAAATGTATTTTTGGAAAGTGCTTATTTTAATCCGGTTTCTATCCGCAAAACGGCGCGACGTCACGGGTTGAATACCGATGCATCGTTTCGTTATGAGCGCGGTTGCGACCCGACTAATACGATTTATGTACTGAAACGTTGCGCTCTATTAATTCAGGAAGTGGCAGGCGGACAAATTTCGAGCGAAATTGTTGATATTTACCCGCAGGAAGTAAAACCCTTCGAAGTTGAAGTCTCTTTGCAAAAAATCAATGCGTTGATTGGAAAAAAAATTGGAACAGAGAGCATTGAAACTATCCTAACGGCACTCGAAATGAAAATTGTAAGCAAAAATGAAGCAGGTTATGTGCTTCATGTGCCGGCTTACAGGGTTGATGTGCAACGTGATGTGGATGTAATCGAGGATATTCTGCGTATTTATGGCTATAACAATGTGGAAATAGGCGAAACGCTAAAATCTATCTTGAGTTACAGTTCAAAACCAAATAGTTATAAACTTCAAAACCTGATAGCTGAACAATTAACGGCTCAAGGTTTTAATGAAATATTGAATAATTCGCTTACCAAGGGGGCTTATTATACTGATTTAACGTCATTTCAGAGTGCAAACTCTGTGAAAATTATTAATGCATTGAGTTCTGATTTGAACGTGATGCGTCAGACATTGCTTTTCGGAGGTTTGGAAAACATCAACCGTAACGTAAATCGTAAAAATGTCGATTTGAAATTTTATGAATTTGGAAACTGCTATTATTATCATGCTGAAAACAAGAAAGATGGCGAAACTTTAGCGGCCTATTCGGAAGATTTTCACTTGGGATTATGGCTAACAGGAAACAAACGATCGCAATCGTGGACGGCTGCCGATGAAAAATCGACCGTTTTTGAGTTGAAAGCTTATCTCGAAAATATTTTCCGTCGTTTGGGCTTGAATTTGAGAAAACTGGTGATTGCCGAATATTCCGATGATTTGTTGAGTGAAGCCTTAAAAGTTTATTCACCAACAGGAAAACAGCTGGCGGTTTATGGAATTGTTCACCCCAAAATCCGCAAAACAATGGATGTGGATGTTGAGGTTTTTTATGCAGATATTCATTGGAATAATGTAATTGCTGAGCTTGGCGCATATCAAGTAAAGTATGCTGAATTGTCAAAATTTCCCGAAGTGAAGCGTGATTTGGCTTTGTTGATCGATAAAAATATAACGTTTGCTGAAATCGAGAAAATCGCTTTCGAAACGGAACGTAAACTTTTGAAGAAAGTGAATCTGTTCGACGTTTATGAAGGTAAAAATCTGGAGGCTGGAAAAAAATCGTATGCAGTCAGCTTCTTGTTGCAGGATGAAACTAAAACATTGACAGATACGCAGATTGAAGGAATAATGAAGAAATTGCAGGGAAATTTTGAATCAAAAATTGGAGCAAAATTGAGATAATTTCCGTTGGGAAATTGACTGCTATTAGAAATTGAAATAACTTACAGTTGAATTTTATGGATGAACTTTCATTTGATGGAAAAATATTACATACGCCTTATACAAAGAAGGATGCGTATGGAGCATTGAGTATGCCGGTGTATCAAAATGCAGCTTTTGAATTTGAAACGGCGGAGCAAATGGAACTTGCATTCACGGGTCGGTCGGCAGATCACACCTATTCTCGTATTACCAATCCAACTGTACAGAATTTTGAAGATCGTGTCAAAAAAATAACAGGTGCATTTAATGTTACAGCACTCAATTCGGGCATGGCAGCTATAACCAACGCCATTATTACTGTGGCAAAGGCAGGCAGTAATATTGTAACTTCCCGTCACTTGTTTGGTAACACATATTCATTTTTTTCTAGCACATTGGCGGCTTTCGGAGTTGAAACCCGCTTTTGCGACTTGACAAACATTGACCAAGTAGAATCAAGCATTGATGCAAATACCTGTGCTGTTTTTTTAGAAATTATTACAAATCCACAATTGGAAGTGGTAGATTTAAAGAAGCTTTCGGAAATTACAAAGAAAAATGGAGTACCGTTGATAGCTGATACCACCATTGTTCCTTTTTGTGCATTTAAAGCCAAGGAATGTGGTGTTAATATTGAAGTTGTGTCGAGCACCAAATATATCTCGGGAGGAGCTTCCAGTTTAGGCGGTTTAATTATTGATTATGCTAATTTTAATTGGGCTTCATCGCCTAAGTTAAATGTTTCTGCTAAGGAATTTGGTCCGGCAGCTTTTACTGCCAAGCTCAGGAAAGAAATTCATCGGAACATGGGTGCGTATATGTCGCCTCAAGTCGCTTATCTTCAGTCGTTAGGATTGGAAACGTTGTCGATCCGCTATGAACGTGCAACAGACACATGTAAGAAATTAGCTCAAAAACTGGAAGAATTACCTGAAATTGAATCGGTAAATTATACAGCATTAAGTTCTAATAAATATTGCGAAATTAGCAATACTCAATTTGGCGATAGACCGGGAGCAATGTTTACTTTCGACCTAAGTTCACGCGAAGCTTGTTTCCAGTTTTTAAATAAACTGAACGTGATAAAGCGTGCTACCAATCTCTTTGACAACAAAACGTTGGCGATTCATCCGGCAAGTACCATTTTTGGGACGTTTGCACCCGAAGTGCGAAACGAAATGAATGTTTCCGATAAAACCATCAGATTCTCAGTAGGATTGGAAGATGTGGAAGATTTGTTTAAAGATATAAAAAATGCATTGTTAGCATGAAAAAGTATTTCGTTTTAATTTTGGTGGTAATTGGTTGTTTCTCTGAGTCATGTGCAAAGAAATCTACAGAAACAATTGTCCGATTTGAAACGACATATGGAGATATTACAGTAAAATTATATCCTGAAACAATAAAACATCGTTCTAATTTTTTGAAATTGGTAAACGATGGATTCTACAATGGCGTTCTGTTTCATCGGGTTATAGAAAATTTTATGATTCAAGGGGGCGATCCCAAGTCAAAAACGGCTACACCTGAAACTTATTTAGGCTCTGTTGATGTTGGCTATACCATTCCTGCCGAATTTATTTATCCCAAATACTACCACAAGCGGGGTGCTCTGGCTGCTGCACGCGAGAATGATCAAATTAACCCAATCAAAGCTTCGTCAGGTTGTCAGTTTTATATCGTTCAAGGGCGAACATTTAGTGATGAAAAGCTAGATAGTATTGATCAGCGGAAATATCAGAAGGCAGAAGAAAGGCTTTTTCAGGATATTACCGAAAAAAAGCAGAATGAGATAAAAATTCTTATTAAAGAAAAATACAAAGTAAAAATTCAAGCCTTAAGTGACTCCATTCTTAAGGTCGTCCATGAGCAACTCAAGCTTCATCCGACTTATAAACTAACTCCACAGCAACGAACAGACTATAAAACCATCGGTGGAACTCCTCATTTGGATGGCTCCTATACTGTATTTGGTGAAGTGATTGAAGGCCTTGAAATCGTTGAAAGGATTTCCAAAGTCAAAACTAACGATAATAACAGGCCGCTAGAGGATGTTAAAGTTATCAAGGCTGAAGTGATTAATTGAGTTTTAGGTGTCTTTGGTGCAATAAATGTCATTTTTTAGGAGATTACAGAAATTTGCAGAAACTGAGAGCACAGATTTTTACCTTTCATAAAATAGAATAGGAGCGAGGTCCAAAGAAGTAAGCTCGTGATTCTTCCGCATAATTTCCGTATCTTTGCAAAACTAACAACGATACGAACTTATGCACTCCGAACTACAACTCATACTTATACCGGAACAAGCCGAAACGCCTTTTTTGCTCAGCAAACAGGTGGCAGACAAGCTGAATATTTCAACTCAAAAAATAACCCGTTTGCGGACGCTTCGTAAATCAATCGATGCGCGGTCGTTCCAACCCAAGATAAATGTTACGGTCGAAGTGTATTGGGACGAAGTTCCACCAAAACCTGCACAACCGGAATTTAATTATCAATTCGTGGGAAATAATCGTCCGGTTTTGATTATCGGAGCTGGTCCTGCTGGACTTTTTGCGGCATTGAAACTGATTGAATCGGGTTTGAAACCCATTATTTTGGAACGTGGAAAAAATGCACACGAACGAAAACTGGACATTGCGCATTTAAACCGCAACAAAGGCATCGACAGCGATTCCAACTATTGTTTTGGCGAAGGAGGTGCCGGCACGTTTTCCGATGGCAAACTATACACCCGTTCCAAAAAGAAAGGAAATACCGAACGCATTTTAGATATTTTCCATTATCATGGAGCTGCTGAGGATATTCTTTACGAAGCTCATGCGCACATTGGCTCGGACAAACTGCCGTTGGTTATTGCCAACATAAGCAAAACTATTACTACGTGTGGTGGTGAAATTCATTTTGAAGAAAAACTTACCGAAATTCTGATTGAAAACAATCAGGTTATCGGTTGTAAAACGGCAAGTGGAAACATTTACGAAGCCAATTCGTTGATTTTAGCCACCGGACATTCGGCACACGATATTTATGAGATGCTACATGATCAGGGCATTGCGCTTGAAGCCAAAGGTTTTGCCATGGGCGTACGTGTAGAACATCCACAAGCCTTGATCGACAGCATTCAGTACCACTGTAAAGAGCGCGGGCAGTTCCTTCCTGCTGCCAGCTATAATTTGGTGGATCAGGTAAACGAACGGGGCGTGTACTCGTTTTGCATGTGTCCCGGTGGGCATATCGTACCGGCAGGAAGCGGCGATAAAGAAATTGTGGTCAACGGCATGTCGGCTTCGCAACGCAATTCGCCGTTTGCGAATTCGGGAATCGTCACTGAAATCCGACCTGAAGACATTCCAGCTGACTTTCAGCATTACGGTGTACTTGCCGGATTGAAATACCAACAATATGTGGAACATTTGGCATATACCAATAACGGCGGACTTGGACAGGTAGCACCAGCTCAACGTTTGGGCGATTTCGTAAAGGGAAGATTATCGGCTGATTTACCCGAGTGTTCCTATTTACCTGGGTTGATTTCATCGCCCTTGCATTTTTGGTTACCCGAAATGATTTCCAGCCGATTGCGCGAAGGCTTCAAAAAATTTGACCGCAAAATGAGGGGTTACTTGACCAACGAAGCCGTAGTAGTTGCCGTTGAATCGCGCTCCTCGGCTGCCGTTCGTATTCCCCGCGACAGCGAAACGGGTCAACATCCAGTTATCAAAGGGCTATTCCCGGCGGGCGAAGGCTCGGGCTATTCCGGTGGTATCACTTCATCGGCCATTGATGGCGAAAATGCAGCTGGTTTTGTTGTAAATAGCCTCAAGTCAAATGACTAAAAATTAATTACAATTTTCGATTAAATAAAATAGAACACATAAACCTTTGACTTCTGGCATTAGACTTAAAAATGAGAAATAAACCGAAGAGAGCTCCTGCACCCAAAGAAACCAACTTGAAAGTTGCCGACCCAATTGAATTAATGACATTCTTGCTTTCAAAAATGGGCGGAATGAGTCGTAA
>Ga0302296_1003042_pt1 | contig 10938 bp, 10 predicted proteins | sample III_Fen_N3_1_FD_194546 | JGI IMG/M metagenome (GOLD analysis project Ga0302296, IMG submission 194546) | Peat permafrost microbial communities from Stordalen Mire near Abisko, Sweden - III_Fen_N3_1 | ecosystem: Environmental > Terrestrial > Soil > Wetlands > Permafrost | place: Sweden: Abisko... | reverse complement strand
TTTGGCTAAAGCCAATAATATTATATATATTTGTCCGTCAGCTAAAGCAGACGGCAATTGATTAATATGAAAACTAATTCTTTTTATGATAGCTCAATACCGCCCAGGTATTGAAGAATATGGCAAAACCTACCAGCGCTAGCAATTGATTTATCAGTTGTAACGGATTGCTTCCCTTTAAATAAATAGAGCGCATCACGATCATAAAATGTTTCAGCGGATTGAAGGCAGCTATCCACTTTGCCCACTCCGGCATACTGTCGATAGGCGTGTATAAACCACTAAGCATGATAAACAGCATCATAAAGAAAAATACGATAAACATGGCTTGCTGTAATGTGGCTGCATAGTTGGATATAACCAGACCCAGACCCGAAATAGCCAGAATGTATATAGCGGCAAACAAATAAATGGATGCAAAATATCCGGCTGGAATTAAGCCATATACCGCCCACGCCACAAGAAAACCTATACTGATAACAATAAATCCGATGATCCAGTATGGAATCAACTTTGCCAGAATAAACATCGATTTTGAAACCGGGCTTACGTTAATTTGCTCCATGGTTCCGCGCTCTTTTTCAGTAACGATGGATACCGCAGGCAAGAAACCACACAGCAAAGTAAGAATCATTACCATCAGCGCCGGCACCATGAAAACACGGTAATTGAGGTGCGGATTAAAACGATATTGTGAATCGATTTGAATGGTAGGAGTGGAGTTGGTTCCCGCGCCGGTTGGCATCAAGTCCTGAACAACCTGCCCGTTGTAATCGCTTATGATACTCGAGAGATAGGTCATGCCGATACTTCCCTTCATCCCGTTTACTGCATTGGCCGAAATCATGATTTTACCCCCTTGACGATTCACCAAATCTTTTTCGAAATGGGGCGGAATCTCAAGAATAATATCGGATTCCCCTTTTTCAATGCTTTTCAGCGCCTGGGTGTAATTTGGCGACACGTCAGTAAGTTTGAAATAGTTGGACGAAATTATTTTCTGAGTAAGCTGTTGGGAATACGTGCTGTGATCGTTATCGATCACGCTCAGGTTCAGATTTCTTATTTCGTAACTGGCCGCCCACGGAAAAATGAGCAGCACATTGAGCGGAAATATAAAAATCATCTTCGGAAGAAACCCATTCCGAAGTATTTGTTTGAATTCTTTTCTAAGAAGATATTTTATCATACTATTTTCTATTTTTTTTCTTACCTCTTACTCCTTACCTCTTGCTTCTGTTCTATTCCAACCTCACTTTAAATTTTTTCAGACTGATGGTGACCAAAACGATACCCATAAGGCAAAGTACTCCAACTTCTTTGAGTACAGAAGTAATGCCTAATCCTTCAATCATAATGGCTTTCACGGCTCTAATATACCATTTTGCTGGAACAATATTTGATATAAATTGGAGTGGAAGTGGCATATTTTCTATAGGAAACATCATGCCGGAAAGAAGCATAACCGGAATCATAAGTCCCATTCCGGACACCAGCATGGCAGCTTGTTGTGAGTGTGTTATGGTAGAAACGAGTAGACCGAACGATAGCGAAACAAAAATATACAGTAACGAAACGGCGACTAAACTCATAAAACTCCCCGCAATAGGCACTCCCAATACAAATACCGAAAGTAGCATGATGGTGGCAAAATTCACACACGAAAGCACAAAATAGGGAGTGATTTTGGACAGAATGATGTAGATAGGCTTCATGGGTGAAACCAGTAATATCTCCATTGTTCCCATTTCTTTTTCACGAACAATAGCGATGGAGGTCATCATTGCGCATATCAAGAGCATAATCATACCTAAAACGCCCGGTACGAAATTAAATGAACTTTTCATTTGAGGATTAAAAAGCATTTTTACTTCGGGGGTAATTTGATAGGGATTTTTATTTTCTCCCATCAATTCTTGTTGGTACGAGTTGATAATATTGCTGGCGTAAAAGGTAAATGATGTTGCTGCATTAGGATCGGTGGCATCGGCCAGAAGTTGGATATGCGCCGTGCCGTTATGACGAAGTTTCTCTCCAAAATGATCTTCGAAAACAACCACCAGTTTGGCTTTGGCATCTCTGAAAACAGGTTGAATCTCATCGGTAGTGTGAATTCTCGCTACCACATCGAAGTAGGCACTGGCATTCAACTTGTCGATAATGCGACTACTGGCTTCGTCGTTGGTTGGAACGAGAACTGCTACCTGTGTGTCTTTTACCTCAGTCGTCAGTGCAAAACCAAATAATATGATTTGAATGATAGGCATCAAGAGCAAAATCATCATGGTGGTTTTGTCGCGAAGGATATGATAAAATTCTTTTCGTATAAATGATAATAATTGCTTCATAGACCCCTAACCCCTAAAGGGGAAATTAGTTAGTAATAAATTCATTTTTATTTTTCGTAAAATCTGTTAGAATGGTTTGCAGTATTTCTAATTTTTGAGATTTTTCCTTGTCCCCCTTTAGGGGTTAGGGGTTCGTCAACTATCCACTCTCTTCGCTTTTCGTGCCAGTTGTTGAAATACTTCATCCATGCTGTTGGCATTAAATTGTTTTTTGAGATTTTTTGGTGAGTCCAATGCTTCTATTTTACCGTCTACCATGACAGAAACACGGTTGCAATATTCGGCTTCGTCCATATAATGTGTCGTGACAAAAACGGTTATTCCGCGCGAAGTAGCATCGTAAATCAGTTCCCAAAACTGACGGCGTGTTATCGGGTCGACACCTCCTGTTGGTTCATCCAAAAACACCACTTGCGGATTGTGAAAAATAGAAACCGAAAAAGCCAGTTTTTGTTTGAACCCTAATGGTAGTGAACCAACCAATTTATTCCGTTCACTTTCAAAATTCAAAGCGCGCATCAACTCGTCTGTTTTCTCCTTGATTTCCTGATCTTTCATTCCATAAATTCCACCAAAAAGTTCGATGTTTTCCCACACCTTGAGGTCGTCGTAAAGTGAGAATTTCTGACTCATGTAGCCAATATTTTTTTTGACAAATTCGGTCTGTTTACCAATGTCGTAACCAGCCACCAACCCTTTTCCGCCGGTGGGAATGCTGAGTCCGCAAAGCATACGCATGGCAGTTGTTTTTCCGGCACCATTGGCTCCCAAAAAGCCGAAAATTTCACCCCGTTCCACTTCAAACGAGATATTATCCACTGCTTTAAAATGCCCAAATTTCTTGGTTAGATTTTCGGCAATAATTACTTTGTTGGAATTATGTTGAATTGTTTTTTCCATTTTTGTTCTTAGCTCTTATTTCTGGGAGAGTTGCATAAAACAGTCTTCAATTGTTGGCTCTATTTCTCTGATTTCAATATTTGTATGACCTAACTTATCCAATGTTTCTTTCAAACTGTTTCTTGATAACTGTTCACTGCTCACTGAAACATGATGTTTGTCTCCAAAGGCAAAACAGTTATTTGTAAGCTCATTGGCCCGCAAATCATTCAGTAGCTTGTACATATTGTCACTTTGAACTGCCCAGAGCTTGTTTTCGTATTGATTGACGATGTTTTTTGGTGTGTCGATTTTCAGGAACTCCCCGTTTTGAATCAGCGCAATGCGGTCGCACAAACCGGCTTCGTCCATGTAAGGCGTGGAAACTAAAATGGTAATGCCTTGCGCTTTCAGATTCTTGAGCATTCCCCAAAATTCTTTTCGTGATACGGGATCGACCCCCGTTGTAGGTTCATCCAGAAAGAGTACACTTGGCTTGTGAATCAACGCGCAACTTAGTGCCAATTTTTGCTTCATTCCGCCCGAAAGTTTCCCTGCTCTACGATTTTTGAAGGGTTCAATCTGTTGATAAATATCCTTTATTAACTCGTAATTTTCTTCGATAGTGGTATTGAAAACAGTAGCAAAAAAGTTCAGGTTTTCCTCCACTGTCAGATCTTGATAGAGCGAGAATTTCCCAGGCATATAACCAACCCGTTTGCGAATCTCTTTGTAATCGGTCACTACATCAAATCCATCCACCGAGGCTGTTCCGCTATCGGCTAAGATTAGGGTTGTCAGAATTCTGAAGAGCGTCGTTTTTCCAGCTCCATCAGGTCCGATGATTCCAAAAATTTCACCTCTTTCCACTTCGAAGTTAACCCCTTTTAGAGCTTCAATTGTATCGTATTTTTTGTTGATTGATTTGCAACTAATAGCCGATTCAGATTGAATATTTTGTTTGTCCATTAGATTGTATATTTGGAAGTATAAGAAATAATTATCAACTTTCAACTAAAACGATACTTCTCCATACATCCCGATTTTCAATAAACCATTATTCTTGACGTTTATTTTTACTGCATAAACCAAATTTGCACGTTCGTCGCGGGTCTGAATAGTTTTGGGCGTGAATTCCGATTTGCTTGAAATCCAGGCCAATGTACCTGTGTATTCTTTGGTGTCATCCTTGCCAAAATCGGTCGTAACCTTCACTTTCTGACCAATTTTCAGTTTAGTCAGTTGATCGGCAGTAACATAAGCACGTAGAATCATGTTGTCGGTATCCGCTATTTTGAAAAGTGCTTTGCCCGGTGCAGCTACTTCGCCCATTTCGGCATATTTTACCAGTACGGTTCCGGCTATCGGACTTGTAATATTGCATTTTTTCAACTGGTCGTCTAATTGCGATACTTGTAGCGAAATGCCTTCACTATCGTTGTTGATGCCTTGATTGCCGGTTACTAAAGTGGTTTTTTGAGCGTCAAGTTGCTTTTCCAGTAGGGCAATTTGTGCATTTATATCATCCAATTGTTTTTGATTGGCAGCATTAGCTTTCACCAGGTTTTGATATCTGTTGTGCTCGGTTTTGGCTGTTGCAATTTGTTGTTCGATAGCGGCAATTTGCTTTTTGATATCGGGGCGACGACTTAACAGTGCTTTTTTACTGCTGGCAATCTGTTGTTTGCGTAGGTAAAGCTGTGTGCTGTCGATAGCGCCAAGAAGTTGATTGGCAGTTAGCACCTGTCCTTCTTCTACGTTGAACGAAAGAATTTTGCCGGTTGCTTCGGCAGAAACAATTACTTCGGTTGCTTCGAAAGTACCGAAAGCATCTGCGTCACTTTTCGATTTACCGCACGAGATAAATAATATTGAAATAATAGATAATCCGAATAAGACTTTACGTTTTGAAGAAGGTGTAATAGAGTTTGTTTTCATATCGTAAGTATTTTAAATTCCGTCGGCCGACGGATATGGGGTTTAATTGTTGATATTATTTTTAAGTTGATATACATTCATTATCAGCTGAATTTCATGCAAGGATTTGAGTTGTTTTGCCTGATCTTCAGCATTTATTTCGCGAATCAAATCAGTGATGGATAGTGTCCCGTTGTCAACTTTAGCTGTTGCCGATTTTTTTATATTTCCTCTTAAACGAATAATTTCATCATCGTTGAACAGTGTTGATTGTAATTTTTCAATTTCGGTTTGTTGCTGTCTAGTTTTCAAATCAGAATTGAAAAGAAATGTTTCCTTTTGAACATCCATTGCTTTTTTGCTGATCTCTATTTTATTGAGATTGTTTTTCTGGGTGTAATATCCACTTAAATTCCACGATAAACGAATACCACCGATATAAAATTCAGAAAAAGCATTGGTTAGCATGTTTAGTCCGGGTTTACCGTATCCACCCTGAACGAAGGCGCCAATCTTAGGACGATTACCTGCGTTTAGCAATTCTTTTTGGCTCTCCAGTAATTTATTTTGTGCTTCAAATAGTCCAATCTCCGGACGATGATTGACAGTTGAATTCAGAATTGCGAGATTTATTTCGGGTTTTATCAATTCAGTTTTGGTATCAATGACTAAGCCGGTTAAAGCTGAGAGCATGATAAAGTACGATTTTTGAGTGCTTTTCAACTCTGTTTCTCGTTGCTGAGTATTGATTTGTTCCACTTTGAGTGCATCTAAATCCGACTGGTTAGCCACCCCATTTTGCTTGTAACTAGCTATCCGATTGTAGTTTGTTTGTAGTTCGTTTTGCAAAATGTCATTTTGTCGTAGCTGTTCATTTATGAGTAAAATGCCAAAGTACAATTGATTTACCCGTTCATTTAGCGTGTATAAATCTACTTCAAGTTTCTGTTTCTCCACTTCTGTGTTGGCATTGGTTATTTTTTTCTGAGCAGAAATAGCTCCGCCATCCCATATCACCTGATTAGCCTCTACTACAGCCTGATACTGATCTTTACTCAGTCCGGGAATCGTTACATTCGGGATGGTGATAGGCAGTTTTGTTACCTGCGACTGGTAAGTGCCTTTGGCCGAAAGTGTTAGTTGTGGTAAGTAACCTTTGTTGGCATTACTAATGTTGTACTGCGCTGTTTGCTCAATAAGTCCGTATTGCTTTACCAGCGGATAATTGGCTTTGGCTTTTTCCTGACAAACTTCAACTGTCAACTGAGCCATACTACTCAGTTGACAGATGATAGACAGTAAGATGACTAAAAATTGTTTTCTCATATTTTCTTGTAAATAGTTGATATATTGTAATCTATGTACTTGAAGTGATAGTTGTTTTATTATTTATTTTCGTCTGAATTTCCTGAGTTTTTTAAAACATCCAGCAATTCCTGAAGATCAACGGTGGCATATGAAGATGAATGATCTGACATTGCATAGGGAATTACTAAATCGTTGTTATGAATCAGCGAACCACATGAGTAAATCACATTTGGTACATAACCTTCTCTTTCCGATTCATTTGGAACCATTAACGGACTGCTTAACCTACCTATCTCTTTCTCCGGGTTATCAAGTTCGTACAATGAAGCTCCCAACGTGTATTCGCGCATTGACCCAACGGCGTGTGTTATAATCAGCCAACCGTCTTTTGTTTCAATTGGAGAGCCTGCATTTCCAATTTGCACCAATTCCCATGGGTATTTGGGCTGCTGAATGATTTTTGCGCTACGCCAGATATTAATATTGTCGGAGTACGCAATGTAATTATTTACGCCGTCGATCCTGCACAACATGGCATATTTCCCGTTTATTTTTCTTGGGAAGAGTGCCATTCCTTTGTTTTGAGCAATTTCGCCGTTAATCGGTAATATTCTAAAATCATAGAAATCTTTTGTGCTGATTAATTTAGGTAAAATGGCTATTCCGTCGTAAGCTGTGTAGGTGGCATAATAGGTAATTTCACCATTGTCATCCGTGAATTTGACGAAACGTGCATCTTCAATTCCTTTTTGTTCGGTTGCTGAAATTGGGAAAATAACCCTTTCGGAAATGGCCGAATCAATTGAAAAATGAATTTCGTAATGCGACGAAGCCAGCCACATCATGTCATTGATGATTTTTATCTGCTCCTCTGTAACATTCTCATCTTTCCGTGCAATAGCAAGGTTTCTCATCAACTCGCCATAGGTGAAGTTATTTCCAAGCTTATCTAAAATAAATGCCGGTGAAACTACATTCACCTCTGCTTTCACTTCTTTGTCCTGATTGTCTACAATTACCGGTGCTAGTGAATTTTCGACTTCTTGTATTCCTTCAATTTTCTCAATGATAACCGGCGAAATAGAGTTCCCTTGTTCTTGCATTTCCATCAATTTTTTCTGGAAAATCTCTTTTTCGTAGATGTTTCGTTTAATTACATCTGCTTCGGCCAACATCTTTCCAACTGGTTCAAGACTCAGATTGTTGTTTTTATCAAGAGTTCCGGACCGGAAAACAATAGAGGAGATATGTCCCTCACCTGTGGCACGAAAACTAAAAATGACTCTTTTCTCATTCGCACCTATCTCCGACTGATCGGGATGTTCAATGATAGATGGATTAAAAAATGCTGCAGATTCAATGGAGTATTCCATTGTGAAATAGGATCCTATCAAAGCCTTTTGTGCCGAACTAAGATCTTCTTTATTTACTTCTATGTTGTCAAATATTGGAGTAAGTTTATCAAAATGTTTTTCGAATATTCGAGATATATTTCTGTGACGCCGGGAGAAACCTCTCAACAATTGGCTCATGGCAATATTCACTTCTTTTTCCGGCATTGCCAGTACTTTTCGGATTATATCTGCTGATCTATCATCATTTACGTATAAAAAACGTGGGATAATTCTTGAAGGATCAGGCGAGAAAATAAACTTTTTTCTGTTTACGGCTACTTGCATTTTTTTTGTTTTTAAAACGATTTAATCTTTAAATTCAATATTCTAAATTTAAAATTATACCTCAGGGCATTTAGAACTCTATTTAACACCTGAGTCTTTTTTTGCAAGAAATGTTTTTTTTATCTGTTTTTTTAGTTTCTCGTTTAAGTTTAGTGTTTAAACACTGTTTTTAGACCAACAAATAAATTGGTTTAATTTATGGTTTTATATAGTTTAAAATAACTTGTACATTCTCATTGCGTCTGTGTGCTAATAGTTCCTTGGTATGTTCTTCATCAAGTTGTAAAATCCCATTGGCTATGGGTAACAGCATGAAAAATCCTGCATTGAGTGTAACCATTGTAATGATTATATCAATAAGCTCAATTTTGCGGGCACGTCCTTCGTCTATTTCTTGCTGAAGTTCATTGTTTAGTCTTGTAAACAGCTCAAAAGGAACCGCCTGTAGTTTATTGCGTAAATTTTTAAGGTTTTCTGGCAGTCGTGACAATTCAGTGGCTACTAATAGTGGTAATTTTGGATTGTTTGTCAGTAAGTCGAAGTGCGACTCTGCTGCATGTCTCACTTTTTCTGAGAAAGAGATATTCCCAAAATTCTGTGATGCATATAGATGTTCGAAAAGCATTCTGAATTTTTTCTCAAAAATAGTGTTGAACAAGTTATCTTTTGTCCGGAAATAGTAATGGACTAAGGCTTGATTACAGCCGGCCACTCTTGCTATCTCAGTAGTGGAAGTCAACGTAAATCCTTTTTCGAGAAATAGTTTTTCGGCAACTTCCAAAATCGTCTGTTCCATTGGCAGGTCATTCTTAATGTCCATATTTAATTGTTATATTTAATAGCTCTATTAATTGACTACAAAGGAATACTTTTTTATTGAATAATGCTTCAATAAATCAATATAAATTCCAATAATTTGCAATAATTAACGGGCAGTGGATTGTGTCGAATTGTATGCTTTTCCGATATTTTCTACAATATCACCGGCAATAAGCGACTCTGTTGATTGGTTTTCTAACGCCAGGTCACCTGCAAGTCCGTGAAGGTAAACGCCAACCTTAGCAGCATCTTCAGGAGCATAAGCTTGTGCCATTAATCCTGCTAGCATTCCTGTGAGTACATCACCCGATCCGGCTGTTGCCATGCCCGAGTTGCCTGTACTGTTGAAATATAGCTTCCCATTCGGAGTTGCGATAAGCGTATTTGCACCCTTCAAGATGATGATTATTTCAAGTTCTCGCGCATATTCCGAGGCTTTTATCATTCGGTCGTAGCCTGAATTGCATTTTCCGAAAAGTCGTTCAAATTCTTTTGGGTGAGGAGTAATGATGCTGTTTTTGGGTATAAGTGGAAGTAATTCTTTATTTTGAGAAATAATGTTTAGAGCATCTGCATCTAAAATACACGGTTTGTTGTAATTTTCCAGAAAATGGTGTAACATTTCCACCGTTTCAGCATCTTTGCCAATTCCGGGTCCTATAGCAACAGCATTGTAAGTTTCGAATGTTTCTATTTTTGTTATGAAATTGTCGGCCTTGTCCGACTGAAAAATAGCTTCTGGAACAACCGACTGGACGATAATTCTATTTGCGGCTGCACTATGAACAGTAACCAATCCTGCTCCACTACGCAAGGCAGCTCTTGCCGATAAAACAGCAGCCCCAGCCATGTCTAAACTTCCAGCTACAATAAAGGCGTGACCAAATGTGCCTTTGTGCGAAAATTTATTCCGTTCTTTTAAGAGTGGAAGAATATCGTTTTGCTCCAAATAAAACAAATTACTTTCAGTCATTTCAATTGCTTTCGGATGTAATCCAATAGCAACCGTCCCCCAGTTTCCAACATATTTTGCATTTTCGGGAAGAAGAAATGATAATTTTGGAAATTGGATGCTGAGTGTATAATCAGCTCTGACAATTATTGAAGAATCCTCAATTGTATTTTCTTCGCCATGAAGTCCTGACGGAATATCAATTGCCACTACTTTACAACCACTGCTGTTCATCCATTCAACTGCCTGAGCATAAATACCGGTTAGTGGTCGACTCAATCCGGAACCAAAGAGGCCATCAATCAGGATAGAGTCTTCGTTGATAGAAGGAGCAATGAATTCATTTTCTAATTCGGTCAAAGCTGTTGGGGATCTTTCCAGTAGGCGTTTTCTATTTGTCTCACAGTCAATAGAAAGAGCGCCTGTGTGCAATAAATAGGCCGAAACGGGATAACCCAACTGCAGTAACATTCTAGCCATTGCCAGCGCATCTCCACCATTATTTCCCGGGCCAGCAAGAACGCAAATAGTTTGTAAATATGGGAATTGTCCAACAAACTCCCAATAAAGAGCATCGGCGGCCCGCTCCATTAAATCGATAGATGCAATTGGTTCATGGTCAATAGTGTATAGATCAAGCTGTTTGATTTGAGTAGTGCTGAAGAATTTCATTGTCAGAGGTGTTAGTAGTACAAATATATACAATTAGGATGAATATTGTAATAGAATTGCAATAATCTACAACTCAATTCTTTTTTATTTATTAAATCATACGACTGATGTTTCTTTTGATTTTTTCTGGCCGGTGAGATTATTTCTATCATTTAAAGCTGGAGAACTGCGCATCCATTTTGTGTAGCTGCAAAGTTGGAAGTCGTTCAGACAGAATGGAGATAGGTAAATTATTAATTTTTTTGAAATAATCGGAAGTTTAAAAAATGAAATAAATGTATAATTTATCAAATAATTATATATCTTTGACCGTACTTTAGGTTGAAAAAGATTGGTGTTGCGAAACTATAGACTATCAAGTTTG
>Ga0302296_1003041_pt1 | contig 10941 bp, 9 predicted proteins | sample III_Fen_N3_1_FD_194546 | JGI IMG/M metagenome (GOLD analysis project Ga0302296, IMG submission 194546) | Peat permafrost microbial communities from Stordalen Mire near Abisko, Sweden - III_Fen_N3_1 | ecosystem: Environmental > Terrestrial > Soil > Wetlands > Permafrost | place: Sweden: Abisko... | reverse complement strand
CAATCCTTTAGCTGAGCAAATGCTAATCTTTTTCTTATTGAAATATCAGCAAAATTATTTTTTAACAATAATGACAGATTTACTTTGATTTCATAACTTGCACTGTACTATTTTGGGTTTCATATGACTGACAAATATTTAAAATCTCTGATTGATAAGCTAAATAGGAAGAAGGCAGATGGTTTTATTTTTTTAAGACCATTATCTGAACGGGTTGATTTAGCCAAGGTCATTACAAAAGTGAGAAGGCTGCCAACTAAAGATATTTCTCCTCTTAAATTCGAAAGTTTCTATTTTATTAAGAACGATGATGGCTGCTATGTTGCAACGGTTTATCCCATGGGTAATCATGATATTCATTGGTTTGTTTTATATAAGCATAGAAAAAAGGGACATTTGACAAGAGCGATGAGAGAAATTATACTTGCTCATTTATTTCAGGAACATGACAAACTGAAGATTACAATCAGTGAAAATATGATTGGACGAAAAAATTCGATTGCCTCTGAGAAGGTTGCAGTGAATCTGGGGTTTACTAAAGTCACCGATAGTTACTATGGATCAGAATATGTTTTGGATTATAAGGAACCTGAAAAAACTATTGATTTAAGTGGTCGAAATTCTGGCATTACTAAAGAAAGACTGGAAGAACTTCAAAACCTGATTCATTCGAACTTGAATTCATTACTTACTATCCAAACTGAGATTGATATGAAAATAGGTAGTAATTTGTGCACAGAAGAACTTGAATATTTTATCGGTGAAATTAGAAAACATCCAAACGCTATTGAAGATATTTGGTGGGAAAGAAAAATGAACTGGGAAAACAAATAATTATGACCTTAGACCAATACCTCGACAACCTTACCAAACGATACAAACTGGGCAATGCGACCGAGCACACCTTCCGTGGCGACTTGCAGCAACTCATTGAAAGTTTAGTTCCTGAAATACGGGCGACCAACGAACCAAAACGGCAAATGTGTGGCGCTCCCGATTATATTCTGACAAAAAAAGACATTCCCGTAGGGTTTATCGAAGCCAAAGACATTGGCGACAAAGACCTTGATGGCGCGAAGAAAACCGGCAACAAAGAACAGTTCGACCGCTATAAAGCATCGTTACATAACCTGATGTTTACCGACTATCTGAGCTTTCATCTTTACCACGATGGTGAGTTCGTGACTAAAATTTCGTTAGCCGAAATACACAATGAAACAATCGTTCCCCTTCCTGAAAACTTTGCCTCGTTTACCAATCTACTGAAAGACTTTTGCAGTCATATTGGGCAGACCATAAAGAGTTCTAAGAAACTGGCTGAAATGATGGCTGGTAAGGCCCGACTACTTTCGGAAGTGATTGAAAAGGCTTTGAACAGCGACGAAACCAATCGGGAAGACAGTACGCTGAAAGACCAGATGAATGCGTTTAAGCAAATCCTAATACATGATATTACTCCCAAAGCATTTGCCGATGTATATGCGCAAACCATTGCCTATGGAATGTTTGCCGCACGTTTGCACGATCCTACTTTACCAACTTTTAGCCGACAGGAAGCCGCGGAACTGATTCCGAAATCGAATCCATTTCTCCGGAAACTGTTTGGTTACATTGCCGGGCCCGATATTGACGACCGTATTAAATGGATAGTTGACGGTTTGGTAGAGATTTTTCTGGCCTGCAATGTTGAAGAAATCCTGAAAAACTACGGACGTTCAACCAAAATGGAAGACCCGATCATCCATTTTTACGAAACTTTTTTAAGTGAGTACGATCCTAAGTTGCGCAAAGCGCGCGGCGTTTGGTACACACCGCAACCGGTAGTCAGCTTTATTGTGCGGGCGGTTGACGATATTCTGAAAACCGAATTCAATTTGCCCCAGGGATTGGCCGATACCAGCAAAACAACCATCAAAGTTAACCTTCAGGGAAACGACAAACGGTTTAAAGACAACATCAGAACCATCGATCAGGAAGTACACCGGGTTCAGATACTCGATCCGGCCACCGGAACCGGTACTTTTCTGGCCGAAGCGGTTAAACTCATTCACCGGAAGTTTGAAGGCCAGCAAGGTATCTGGAGCAATTACGTGGAGAATCAATTGTTACTGCGCCTCAATGGTTTCGAATTGCTGATGGCCAGTTATGCCATGGCACACCTCAAACTCGATTTGTTGCTGACCGAAACCGGCTACAAACCCACCCGCGACCAGCGTTTCCGAATTTATCTGACCAACAGTCTGGAAGAACACCACCCCGACACCGGAACCCTGTTTGCCAATTGGCTAAGCTCCGAAGCCAACGAGGCCAACCACATTAAACGCGATACGCCGGTGATGGTGGTGATGGGAAATCCGCCGTATAGTGTGAGCAGCAGCAATAAAAGCGAATGGATTGAAAAGTTGACAGCCGACTACAAAAAGGATTTAAACGAACGAAACATACAACCACTTTCAGACGATTACATCAAATTTATTCGTTTTGGACAGCATTTTATCGACAAAAACGGAAGTGGTATTTTGGCTTATATCTCCAATAATAGCTTCATTGACGGAATTATTCATCGCCAAATGCGGAAACATTTGCTTGAAAGTTTCGATAGCATTTATATTCTGGATTTGCATGGCAACAGCAAGAAAAAAGAGATTTGTCCTGATGGTTCTGCCGATCAGAATGTATTCGACATCATGCAAGGCGTTTCCATCAACCTGTTTGTAAAAACCGGTAAGAAAAAGAAGGGTGAATTAGGCAAGGCTTTTCATTTTGATTTGTTTGGGAAACGAGACTATAAATATGAATTTTTGAATGAGAATTCTTTGAAGAATATTAAGTGGAATATATTGGAATACAATATTCCCAATTATTTTTTAACTCATAAGAATTTCAGCTCAAAGGATGATTATGTAAAAGGATTTAAACTTGATGAACTTTTTGTAATTCAATCTTTAGGAATAGAATTTGGATCAAAAGAATACTTTTTAGATGATTCAAAAAACAAAATAATAAATTTCATTAAAGGGATAATATTTAATCCATTAGTTTCTGATCAAGAGATTGAGAACAAATATGGAATTAAAACCACAAGCGGCTGGAAGTTTAGTAATCTCAGAAGAAAGGAGATGTTATCAGGCTTTCAAAATAAAAGAATTAAGAAATGTATAAATGCACCTTTTGATATAAAATTCACCTACCATTCAGATATCTTAAGGCGACCTCAAAAGGATGTACTTCAGAATTTACATCAAGACAATATTGCATTGATCACTCTCCGCCAATCTAGAGCAATCAATTCTTTTTGCTATTTTTTGGCTGATAATGTTTACAGCAAAGATGTCATCTCAATTTTAGACCGAGCTACAGGATTTCCCCTCTACCTTTATCCCGAATCCTCCGCCCAGCAAACGATAGAGCCAGCCGCCACGCGAACACCCAATTTAAATATGGAGATTGTTAAGCAAATTGCCGAAAGTTTGGGTTTGGGTTTTGTTCCCGAAAAAGAAGTTGAAGGCAATGTTTGTTTTGTCAACAGCCCCGGGATTCGTGATGATTTTAAAACCATTTTTGCGCCGATTGATTTGTTGGATTATATCTATGCAGTATTGCATTCGCCCAATTACCGTGAGAAATACAAGGAGTTTTTGAAAATTGATTTCCCCAGAGTTCCTTATCCAAAAGATGCGGAAACATTTTGGCAATTGGTCAGATTGGGCGGCCAAATCAGGCAGATTCATCTGTTGGAGAGTCCGGAAGTTGAGAAATACATTACCAAATATCCGGTTGACGGAAACAACCTCGTTGGCAAGTTAAAATTTGAAGAAGGCAAGGTTTATATCAACGAAACCCAATATTTTGCCAACGTTCCCGAAGTAGCCTGGAACTTTTACATCGGAGGTTACCAACCCGCCCAAAAATGGTTGAAAGACCGCAAAGACCGTAACCTGGAGTTTGACGATATTCTGCACTATCAAAAAATCATTGTCGCCTTGGCAGAAACCGACCTACTGATGAAAGAAATTGATGAGATTGAAATTGAATAATGCCATTATACCTTACACAATTTTAAATGATTGATATATCTTTATAGAGTAAAAAAGTAATAAAATGACTGATCAGCAATTATATACTGTTTTAAACGAGTTGCTTTCGCTACCTGCAGAAACAGAGGTAGTGGAATATAAGGAAGCAAAAAACGCTTTCGACTTTAAAGATTTGGGTAAATATTTTTCGGCATTAAGCAATGAAGCTAACCTGAAAAATAAATCCTATGGCTGGTTGCTATTTGGTATCAACAACAAAAAACAAATCGTTGGGACAAACTATCGTCTCAATCGTAAGGATTTAGACAGTTTGAAATATGAAATAGCCGAAAGAATAAATAATCGCCTCACTTTTATTGAAATACACGAATTGCAAACCGATAGCGGGAGGGTTATTCTGTTTCAGATACCCCCGGCACCCAAAGGTATTCCTACTGCTTTTGGTGGTTTTTTCTTTGGAAGAGACGGTGAAAGTGTTGGTGCGTTAAACATTGAAGAAATTGAACGCATCCGAAAACAAGTGACTCAAACAGACTGGAGCATGGGCATTTGTACTGGCGCTACTGTTAATGATTTAGATGAAATTGCTATCGCTAAGGCAAGAGAAAACTACAAAATAAAAAATCCTCGTCTGGGGTCCGAAATAAGCCAATGGGATACCACTACATTTTTGAATAAGGCAAAGCTTACTATTAATGGCAACGTTACCAACACGGCTCTTTTGCTTTTAGGTAAGCCGGAAGCAGAACATTATCTCGCACCTGCCATTGCACGTATTAGTTGGGTGTTGAAAAGCAATCAAAATATTGAAAAAGATTACGAGCATTTCAGTTGTCCATTCCTTTTATCCATTGATAATGTATTTGCCCGAATCCGCAATCTGAAATACCGCTATATTAAGGATGGTACTTTATTCCCGGACGAAATTGATCGTTATGATCCTTATAATATCAAAGAAGCTTTAAGCAACTGCATTGCACATCAGGATTATACTAAATCAGGCAGAATTAATGTGGTAGAAATTGAAGATGAACAATTGATATTTTCTAATGTAGGTGATTTCTTGCCAGGTTCGATTGAAAGTGTTTTAGTGAGTGATCAGCCACCCGCTTTTTACAGGAATAACTTTTTAGTGCAGGCAATGGTCAATCTGAATATGATTGATACGGTTGGTAGTGGAATAAAAAGAATGTTTCGCACTCAGAAAGAAAGGTTCTTTCCGATGCCCGACTATGATTTATCAGGTGGAAAAGTGAAGGTTGTAATTACAGGAAAAATACTTGATATTGAATATGCAAGAGTCCTGGCCCGTCATCCGGAATTAACGCTTGAAGAAATCATCTTGCTTGACAAAGTGCAGAAAAAACAAGAATTGAAGGATGATGAAATTCAAATATTAAAAAGGAGAAAATTGATTGAAGGCAGAAAACCAAAATTCAATATATCTGAGAATGTTGCTGTTAAAACCAAACAGGTAGGAACATATCTTAAAACACGAGGGTTTGATAATGAGTATTACAAAAAGCTCGTTCTTGAATTTATCAGGAAGAATAAAAATGGATCGACCAAAGCAGAGATAAGAGATCTCCTATGGAACAAGCTGCCGGAATTGCTATCTGAGAATCAAAAGGAGACCAAAATCTCTAATATTTTAAGAGAGTTAAGAAAAGAAAACAAGATCAAAAATACAGGAAGCGATGCAGTTTCTAATTGGATATCAGTAGTATAGCTCTTGTAAAATATTGAATAAATAAAAGAGATTTACAAGAGAAATAACAAGAGAAAAACAAGAGCTTAAAGGTTATTCCCTACCATTCATCACTTTATCCTTTATTATTCAGTAATCATGAATTGTATATTTGCTTCATTAATAAGCTGATGTATAGTTTGTTTAATTCTATTGGTACATCGTGCCAAATTCTCAAACATCTTCCACAAAAGTTTATTTGCTGTCTTTTGTTTGAATTTTTTCATCCCCAAAATTCAGCGATTTTCAGCATTGAAAGTTTCATGTAAACCTTCATTAAGAGGGGTACTACTCTCACTCAATTTTACCGCAAATTTATTTCTGCATTCCGGAAAAGTCAAGGGAGCTTTCGATTCTATCTAAGTACTCACTTCGACACGCTTCGCTGCTCAGTGAGCGGCGGTCGGTGAGCCTGTCGAACCGAAAGCTTGCTTCGCACTCGGTCACTTTTAACTTCTGACTTCGGTCCTCCGTCTCCGGTCTTCGTTAAAACTGACATTCGCCCATTGACAAGAATCCGGTCTGCTCAATGTGCTGGTTGGCTCAAAATTAATTGGCGAGCCAGATGCCTTAAAAAATCCGCCGGGCAGCGGTGACTTAAAATGCAAACAAATTTATTTACTACACGTGAACTGTTTAATTCAACATTGTGTGAAATCGAAATCAGTTACAAACCAAAGTACAAGGCATCAGAATTGCCGAAGGTGGTTACTTCGGGTGATGCTTACGCTTGTTTAAAAGATGTTTTTCCGAGCCTGGATTACCGTGAATATTTCTACATCCTTTGCCTAAACCGAAATAACAAAGTTTTGGGCTACTGCCAGATTTCAGCAGGAGGTTTATGTGGAACAATTGCCGATGTTAGAATGATTATGCAGACAGCGCTTAAAAGTTCATCGACATCAATAATTCTGAGTCACTCACATCCCTCTGGAAACCTGGTTCCTAGCGAAGCTGACAAAGATTTGACCAAGAAGATCCGCGAGGCGGGCAAAGTTCTTGACATCGCGGTATTGGATCACTTAATTATTACTTCAGAATCTTACTTCTCCTTTGCCGACGAAGGTCTGATGTAATCAAAATGGCTTCGGCCATTTTTTTTGTTCGCTAAATTCAATTTCTCCCATCATTCTACTTTTTATCTGGATTTTACCAACAACAGAGAGAGCTTTTCTTCTATCAATTAGATCCCAAAGTTATTTGCGCATTCCGGAAAAGTCAAGGGAGCTTTTCTCCTTCCGGAAGGGAAATGAAAAGCTTGCTTCGCACTCGGTCACTTTCTCGCTTCACTTCAAAACTGACATTCGCCCATTGACAAGAATCCGGACTGCTCAATCTGGTAGGGTTCAAATTAACAGGCGAGCCAGATGCCAATAAAAATCCCTAAGGCAAGGGTACAACACAATGAGTGATTTTTCGGATTGGGAAGTTATCGACACTTACAGCACCAAACAGGCTGTTGAAGATGGATTTTTAGTTCTTGTCGATCAAAAGATTTCAAAAGAAGCCGGGATTAAGTATCCGGTTTATTTGACCCGTACGGTTTGGGATAAATACGTTGAATTGCCGGAAGGTTTTGAAAATGGACAGGATCTGGACGGACGGCTTTGGGACGTTTTGTATATGTTCATGTTTGCCGCCAGATCGTGTGATTCGTCAACGCTGATGTATAAACTGAATGTGGTCCTTGCCGATAAAGGCGATTGGGAACCAAACGAAAAACTGGATCCAGACCTGAATGGTAACCGGAATATGCGACTGGTAACCCTCAAATCGGTTATTCAGGCACAGGACTTTGACGATCCGTCACCTGCCATTTTTATCATGAAACCATCGGAGGATTAATCATGACACGGATCATCAAACTTCAGCCGAATTACAGGCAAGGAAAATACGCCCGCACACCTAAAGTAGTTCCCAAACTTACTCTTACCGGAAACTGGCTTCAGGAAGCCGGTTTCCATCCTTCTAAACTTATTCAGGTTGCTGTTTCCAATGGCAAACTGGTAATTACTTCAGTAGAATAAACAAATAAAGGGTGTGCTTGGTACCCTAAATAAGACTGGAAGGCACCAGCAATTTACCTATGCTTGAATTAGATATACAAACAACAGACCGGTTATTAAATGGAATGCTATGGACACTTGGCCCTTATCTCGATGAAAAAGGGGCGATCCTAGAACATCCGTGGTTGTTCGAACTGGCAGAAAGCTACAACGAGATTGTGAGTATGCTTCCAGCTCATTGGAAACTGGAACATCATCAATTTTTACATTACGATTAATCAACTTAAATCAAACTACTATGGATATTACATTAAACGAAAGTTGGATCAGTGGAAAATATAGCTGTGGTGTCATTGACACTTCACTTGGTACTGTTGAAGTATTTGACCAGGAAGAAGGATTTTTTGCACAGGACGAACATGCCTGGGAAATTATCTCTGAAATCCATCAGATATGGGTCAGCGGAGATTTGACGACTGAACAGGCTTTTCAACAATGGATTTCAGTAAACTTTTAATCATTTTTAAATCGGGTGTGCTTGATACCCATATAAGTTCCAAAGGCATGGACAATTTATCATGGATTATTTAGTCTTAGGCTCAAATGGATTTGCCCAAATGGGTGATTCAGCATTTTACGAAAAACTGAAAATCGAAATGCGGGTGCTACTGGATTACTTTCATTCCAGTTTTCCCATTCCGCAGAAGTTTAAAACATTGGCATATTACTCCATAAAAACATTTCAGCATGATTTTGGTGATTATCAGGAAATTGTTCTGTGGTATGATCGTGATTATATTGATTCTTTGGAAGAATCAGAAATCGAATCTGATAATGAATTCTTTGATTTGTTTTGGACCTGGTTTCGGGTAATCGAATCAGTTGATCTTGAATCTGATCAGTTAACTAATCTAATCAAAGAGACTTACTTCAAATCAGTTGATGCTTCAAAAGGTGAACATTTATCGGTATCAATAGCATCATAATAGAAGAGGGTGAAAAACCCTTTTTTATTTGTTCATCAATGCTTTTCTCGGTTCAATATTCCTGTTTTTAAGTTTTTTACTCTTACTCAATTTGGCGCAAAGGTATTTCCGCATTCCGGAAAAGTCAAGGGTATACAAGCTCACTTCGATAGGTCACTGAACAGCGTAAAGTGTCGAAGTAGCCCTTGACAAGAATCCGGCCTGCTCAATGGTTTCGGCTCAAAATTAACCGGCGAGCCAGAAGCCTTTATAAATCCGTGGGCAGCGGTAAATCACGATGGAAAAATTACTCAATTTTGCGAATTATTTGGATCAGTTGGCACGAAAGCATGGGGTTAGCCATGTATTCTCCGATTTCTTGGAAATGACTGTTTGTGCGCTTTCTTTGGGACAAATGGAAGACCGCTATTTTGAAATCATCAAAAGTTACAATAAAGATGAACTTCAGGTTTTCTCCTCTGCATTAGCAGCAGTAATAATTGACATGGAAAATGACGGAGAGGGTCTGAAAGATTGTTTTGGCGACTTCTTTATGGAACACATCAGTTACGGCAAAGTAGGGCAGTTTTTCACCCCTGAACATATCTGTGAAATGATGGCATTAATTACCATCGGAGAAATCCGGGATGGTGAACGGATTGCCGATCCATGCTGCGGTTCAGGCAGGACACTAATGGCAGCAGCCAGGATCAACCGAAATGCACGGTTTTACGGAGCCGATATAAACCGGACGTGCACCATGATGTGTTTGGTCAATATGTGCCTGAACGGAATGTTTGGAGAAGTTGCCTGCATGGATACACTAACCAACCAGTTTTTCTCCGGCTGGCAGGTGAATCCGCATCCGATAACCGGGGCGCCATACATCGTTCCGATTACCGAAGACCATAGTTATATGATGCTGCAACTTCCCAGACACAATCAGGAACAGCCGAAGATCAAACCGCAAGAGTTGCCGGTTTTTGATCCTGTTGAATTACCAGCAATATCCAAACAGCCGGTTCAGCAACTGTTGTTTAATTTCTAAAGCCCTTCGGGGCTTTTTTGTTCCTGCAATCTAGCTTGCAGGGAATGAACTCATTATTTTTTTTGCGTAAAAAATCATCATTTTGGGTAGTTGTCCAGTATAAACCGAATGTTGAAATTGCAATAGTAATTCTTAAAATCAGTCAATTCATAATAAAAAAGGTTAATAGCCTGAAGGTTAAGTGTTAAAAAACTAAAAACTAAAGTTTAATTAACTAGCTATTTATTATATTTCAAAATTGAATAGAGTTTTAATACTGTTTTCTATGGAATAGGATGCTTTGGAGTAGCATGTGCATATAATTGATTCAAAATATTTATCAAAGGGTTTGTTTTAAATCAAAACACAGGAAATTATATGAATCAACATTTTGAAATGGAGAAACAAAATCAGATTATTACAGTCCTGAATTTGAAATTGGCTGGAGTTGAAGGCTTATCTGAAAATAAACTTGAGCAAATAGAATTTGCTATTGGCTATTGTAAAAAGGCAATGGAGCAGATGCGAGAATTGGTCATACAACAGGGATTTCCGGATCAGAAAAGCGAGATCCAGTTCTTTAAAAAGCTGAAGCCTGAAGGATACAGTAAATTACTTTACTACCTGAGATTATTTGAAATTCAAAGTAATTTACCATTATTCGATAAAGAGAGCCAAATTCAGTATTTCAAAAAAAGAATGAAAAAGTGTATTCAGTTTATCTCAGAACATCAAAATGAGGTACAATATTTCCAGTGTGGATATACCCACATGGATAAAAGTTATTTCATCCGGGATAGTTCAGAAATTCCATTACCCAAAAGAAGCGAATATTACCTGATCGATGAGAAATTTAATACATGGCATGATCATATATTTTCCGAAATTATTGCCAACCAGATGCTAATGAGATACCTTCAAAGTGAGGTTGTCAGGCTTCAGACAAAAGAAATTGTAACTCAACCAATTTTGAAATCAAAACCAAGATGGACTGGAGACAAAGTATATTTGGTTGAATTAGCTTACGGAATGTACTACACCGGAATGATTAACGATGGACGAACAGAAATCAAAACCATTGTTGAAACTCTTGAACAATTGTTTGATGTTGATTTGAACCATCATTCGAGAACCTTTCATGATATAAAGCGCAGAAAAA
>Ga0302296_1003039_pt1 | contig 10953 bp, 13 predicted proteins | sample III_Fen_N3_1_FD_194546 | JGI IMG/M metagenome (GOLD analysis project Ga0302296, IMG submission 194546) | Peat permafrost microbial communities from Stordalen Mire near Abisko, Sweden - III_Fen_N3_1 | ecosystem: Environmental > Terrestrial > Soil > Wetlands > Permafrost | place: Sweden: Abisko... | reverse complement strand
CTTCATTGGCGTATCAGAGTTTAAGTTCGTAATCATAAGGGAAACGTTCGTCATCATCCAATGAAGTGAGCACGAATCCGGCTTGTTGGGCGTCGCATTCTTTGGCGATCATTTCCAGGCAACGCACACTATTGCGGTCGTCGAGGTGCGAAAACGGTTCGTCCATGATGAGCCAATGAAAGGGTTGACACAGCGCGCGCACGATGGCCACACGTTGTTGTTGTCCCATGGAAAGCAACCCGCAACGGTCGTCCCATTTATGGTCGATCTCTAAAATAGCCAAGAGGTTTTTGATTTCCTGTTCGCTTTTGAAATCGGTGAGGTGATTTTTCAGGAGCAAATTTTCGGCTACCGAAAGGTTGTGAAACAATTGCAGATCCTGAAAAACGGTCGCGATTTTACGTTGACGGATTTGAACCCATTCTTCAACCGAAAACGATTGAATGTCGCGGTCATCATACCGAACAATGCCGTCATAATCGGTTCTGATACCGAAAACGGTCATCGCGAAGGTCGATTTTCCTTTACCGCTCGATGCGTTGAGCAAGATTTTGTGTCCGGCTCTCAGAGATACTTTACTTCCCCAAATGCTATCCGAACTGTGTTCGATAGAGGCAAGCGGATGGGGCATTACGTTTTCAAAATGGATGTCCATGGTTTACGGATTTGTCAGGTGAAATTCAAGAATCGTTCCAAGATTTCAGAGCGCTAGTTATCAATCAATTGCAGTATCTCCTGAAGCATGATTTTTGGCTCGTTATACGGAATCCAAACTGCTTCGGGGTGACGTTTGAACCACGTGAGTTGTCGTTTGGCATAATTGCGCGTGTGTTGTTTGATCTTGTCGATGCTTGTTTTCAGATCAGCAGTACCGTCAAGGTAGGCAAATAGTTCATTGTAACCTACGGTTTGTAGCGAAGCCAACTCTTTGAACGGATAAACGGCCTTCACTTCGTCCAATAAACCGGCAGCGAGCATATTGTCGACCCGTTGATTGATGCGACTGTACAACTGTTCACGCGGATGCTCAATCACAAACCTGCGGGTAGTAAACGGTCGCGGATTGGGTTTGTTTTGCCTCCATACCGAAAACGGTTTTCCGGTAGAACGAATCACTTCCAACGCCCGCAAAATGCGCACACTGTTATCGCGATCCACTTCGTTAAAGTAGTCGGGATCGGTTTGTTGCAATTCGGATAGGAGTGGAGCCAATCCATGTTGTTCCAGTTCAGCGCGCAATTTCAGTTGCATCTCCGGATCAGTCGGAATGGGATCAAGACCAATACATAGCGCATCGATGAACAAGCCCGAACCGCCAACCACAACGATATTTTGGTAATCTGTCAAGGTTGTTTGCAACAAATCCATAGCTTCTTGAGCAAACTGGGCTGCAGAAACCGGTTGGTGAATGGAGTGGGAGTGGACAAAATAATGAGGCACGCCCTGCATCTCATCTGCTGTCGGTTTAGCCGTACCGATGGCAATTTCTTTGTAAAACTGGCGCGAATCGGCCGAAATGACCACCGTATTCAGGTGCTGCGCCAACGCAACTCCAAGAGCCGTTTTACCACTGGCAGTAGCACCTTCAATCACAATGAGTTGTTGCATGGGGGTAAAATTAACAGGAATAGTGTTTTGGAGGAGGTTTTGGGCGGGAAAGTGGGGCTAAACTTAAGGATTCAACTATGAGGAATAAATTTTCAAAACTAAAGGATAGGGTGTATTTCAAGTATTAGATGGTGTTTTTCATTTTTAAAGTTATATCACCGATATTATAACTGTAAACAGAAGCTGGTAAAAATGAAAATTGTAAGTCATTTACTTTTTGAACACCTAATCGATCAATTGAGGTAACCAAGGCTGTTTGAAACATATTTGTCTTGCAAAAATGAATTAAACTTTTCAATTCTTGCGGTTTTTCAAAATAGCGATTGCTCCATTTGATCTCTACACCCCAAACCGGTTTATATCTTTTATCATCTACTAAAACCAAATCTACTTCACCTTCGTTTCTTCCATCTTTCCAACGGGCATAGGTTAAATCTAGTTTTTCACGGTGCATCCATTGCGAAAGTACGGCTGTTTCTACCATGTTTCCCATTTCACTATCCGTTTCCGTAATAGGAGAGAACAAGGCTGTTCGTAACGATGGATTTGTTAAATAGACTTTAAAACTGGTGACCCTTTTTAGGCGTTTTGCATTCGCATCTACCTTGTTTAATACTTTTATAAGGAAAGCTGATTCTAAATATTCTAAATATTTTTTGAGCGTTTCTTTTTGTATGCTGCTTTCTCTTGACATTGTTTCATACGAAAATTCGTTGCCTGTATTGTAGGCCAGGTAGGTAAAGAAACGGTTTAACTCCTGAACATCTTTTATACCGTATAGACTTGGTAAATCTCTCAATAATACTTTATCCACGATATCATTTTTTACATACCTCCCCATATCACTTTGTATTTTTTCTGACAAAACCACTTCTGGATATCCGCCAAAATTCAAGTAGTTTACAAACTCCCTGTTGAGTGTTTTTATATCGTGTGTGAGGCAATAGGGAATTGACTTTTCAGCATAATCAATAGTTCCATTATAAATTAAGTGGTCCATTTTTTTTAAATGAATGTACTCCTGAAATGTAAGTGGAGGCAGCATAAAATCGGTAAATCTTCCGGCACCGCTTTCAGTGCTGTGCCATTTTAACGCTGCTGCTGCCGAACCCGATACAATAAATTTAGTGTTGGGATAAGAATCTACCAACACCTTCAGATGACGTTCCCAATCTTTTAAGTATTGTATTTCATCGAAAAAGACATAGCAACCATCTAGATTGGATAGATTCAGTGAGTTTTTACAAAGAGTTAAGAGATCTTCTAAACTCAGATGAACATAAATGGGATTATCGATTCCTACGAAGAAAATTTGTTGTGGACTTGCTTGGTCTTTTAGTAATTCATCAATGCTATGGAATAACATAACTGTTTTTCCTACGCGTCTAGGCCCCATTAACACTACAGCTCTTCTTACATTCTTTTCCTGTACGAATGGAAAAAACAAATCGAAATACAAGCGTTTAGACATCGAACTATATGCTTCAGGTATTTGTTTGGTTACCCACCAAGGGTTTTCGTAGCGTAACCGTTCTATTATTTTTTCCGTTGGAATAAGATTAAAATTGCTCATATAATAGTTTATATAAACAAATATAGTATAAATAAGTAGTTTTAAAAATGCTTATTAATGCATCTTTTGAAGATTTTAGAATTATTAGTTGATGTTTTGGCTTATTTACTCAAAAGAGGATAAATAAAAAAGGATGAATGGGAGTTGGTTGGAGAAGTATACAATTTCTCTCAGCAGTGTTGAGGGTCTTAGGAAGTCTTTGTCGATCATTTAGATTACTCGATTTTCTTGGTTAAGTTGTAGTTTGTGAGTTTGGATTATTAACCGATCCAACGCCGGTTTGGCGGTACCAATGGCAATTTCTTTTTAAAACTGGCGCGAATCGGCCGAAATGACCACCGTATTCAGGTGCTGCGCCAACGCAACTCCAAGATCCGTTTTACCACTTGCAGTAGCACCTTCAATCACAATGAGTTGTTGCATGCGGTAAAAATAGGGGGAATATTGTTTTGGAGGAGGGGTTGGGTGAGAAAGTGGAGGAAGTCAACCTTAGATTTTTCTCGATCAATCAGGAAATTTCAAGATTAAGTTCCCGGAAATGTCAAAAAATGATTTGTCTTTCAAAATAATTTCACCGTCCAAGGGTAACTTCTGTAGTTTTTCTACAAGTTCATTTGTGAATTGTTTGACTTGTTCATTTGGATGAGTTATACCTTTCTCTTGCATTTCTTTTCTCGTTGTATAGATCTCAAGATAATGTCTGACGCTAAGGTTTTTCATTTGCTTACTTTCAAGAATCATTAGTAATTGGTTTGTTTTTCTCTCAACAGTGTTGAGGGTTTTGGTAGTGCGTGACAAAACCTTCGTGGTGTAAAGCGATCAACAATCCGTCAATTGGAAAGATAAACAGGAAATCGTGCGGTTGAAAAAAATCCATTTGATGAATCTCAGGATAACGATTCGCTACAAATTCAGGCAAATCTTGAAAGTTAAATGAATAGGCTGATTGGTCTTCAAAGCACTCATCTGTTACAATAATGACATGGTTATCGCTTGGTATGAACAATGGAAATAAAACATTGAAAAATGCTTCATTGGAAACATCTTGGTGCCCATATTCAAATGATGACCACCAATCAATTTTAGTCCATTGAAGTTCAATTCCTGCACTGTTCGCATGTTTATTGATGCTATCAGGGACTAACTCCCAATGGTCTGTTGTCGACAGTGAAAGAATGCGTTCAACTTCTGATTTTACAGCGATGAATGGGATTTTGTCGTGGATCATGAATCATTGTCTTCTTGTTGTTTAACTAATGCTTTGCAAAGCAGCTCATCTGTTGACTTTTAATTTCACTTATTGTCGAGCTTTTCATTTTCAATTCTACATTTTTTAATAAACTCCAAAAATGGTTTTCTGTGAAGACATTTAGGACAAAAGTGATCAAAGTACAATTCCTTATTTGTGATTTCTTTTACAAAATTGAAATCATTTAACCCAATTCTTTTCCCTGTTTTAAATCCAAAATAGGTGGCATCGTAAGAGCTAAAATCTACATCGCAAAAGTCACAGAGAATCAATCGCTGATCAAAATAAACCTCGTATTCAGTAAATTTATGTGTACGATAATGGCTTGGTTCTTCATTGTTTCCGCCGCAATTCATACAGGGCGACACTTTTCTTGAAATAAGCTCTGTTTCGCAGATTGGACACTCTGATTTCACGAAATAATGTTTAGAGATTCAATACTCCAACCCATAAACCAATTGATCTTCAGTAGAAAGAACAATGAGATTCTGCTTCTGTTCAGCATTCAAAAAGAAAACGTACATTAACTTCTTTTTCACACCATTGAATTCTTTCTCTAACATTGAGAATCCCTTATATTCCGTGTTGGGATAGATTGGGTTTTGGGTGACCTGAGCAAGAAAAGCTGAATCTGAAATGCCTAATGCATTGAAATTGGTATGATCAAGAAACGTTATATATTCCTTCTTTTCAAGAATTTGAATGAGTTTTTTAGATTCATCAATGGTTTTTGTAAATTGCTCAATTTCTGAATCGGTAACGCTCCATACAACTTTTCCACCCTGACTTTTAATTTTATAATCATCGTAATGAATCTTTTGCCGGTGCAACTCCAGAATGATATCATACAATGCTCCTGTATAATAGGCTTGGTAGAGCTCATGTTTCAACGTCACAATTAGATGACTTTCTTTTTCTTCGATACTTGCTTGAATGAAAAAATCCCCCTCTTTTTCTGCATCAATTTTTTTAACGATTTCTTCCGTCTTTTTGAGCTTTTCGATACTTTCTCCACATCCAAATAGCGTAAGGAGAATCATTAATACGAATATGCGTTTTGTTTTCATCGATAAATTATAAGGTTTTTCAGCCAGCTGGAGTTGTATTTTTCTTGAATACAAACATAAACCATTTTCCTAATTACTGGTTCGCGCTACTTTATCCGCTCAAATGTTAATTGCTGATTTTTAAAGACGATTGTCTGTGGCGAACAGTCTTGAGTATTACACCTCATGTTTTCTGATTCAAAGTTCCAATAACACCAATCTTCCGACATAATATATTCCCACGTTCCGCGTTTGCACGATAGTTCGGGATTTCCTTTTAGTTCCCAAGTATTATCCGGGTTCACTTTCAATACATCATAAGTTGTTAGACTTCTGTATTCTCCGATAATTAATTGTTCATTTTCATAAAAAATCAACTGATAGCCAATCCAATTGTAGAGCACAAAGGCTACACTTAAACTACCCAACGCGAGTTTGCCAATTGTGCTTGCGGTTCTCTTATTTTGGCGCAAGGATTTGATTCCGCTTTGCAATATCATTAAACCGGTTATTCCAACGATGGCTAAAAACAGTATTATAAATACTGAAATTAGTGGAATCATGTCGGGTCTGATTAGTTGCATTTGGTTGGGTTATATTATGACGATTTAGTTATTGAGCTATAATGTGCACCTTACAATTACAATGAGTTGTTGCATGCGGTAAAAATAAGGGGAATATTACTTTGTAGGAGAGTTAGTTGCATTGTGTTGCCAACTTATTTTGTGCTGTTCATTATTTCACTGTGTACTTTTTTAACGATTTGGTTATATTCAAATTGAAGTTTTCGCAATTCTTCTAAATCGCCTTTTTTATTAACCATAATGTCTTCCAGTTTATGAATTAATGCCGATTGTTTTTCGATCATTGTTGGATTATTAATTACTGCAAACTGTGAGTAATTTTGAATATTCCATTCAGTTTCTCTTATTGTATTCCCACTTTTTAAAATCTGTATGTTTAGTTCATTTTCTTTTTCAGAGTTAGGTTTTGCGATTTGCAAATCAAATAAAGCACAAACAATTATTGATATATTATTGTTAAATTCTAATGCTTCATTGAAAAACAAATCCGCCCATTTCACTTGCCACTCTTTTTCTTTTAACACACCAAGTCTATTGCGTTCAAGTTTTTTACTTAATCGTAATCCTAGAATTAAAACAATGAGTGGGGTTAGAAGCGAGATTATAAGTTTTGCTAGTTCCATGTTGTGTTTTAAAAGTACTTTAACTACTAACTTATTAAGACTTCGTGAAGGTGGTTTTTTTACAGCTGACCTCAATTTAAAAACGAAAACTTATCATCATTCGTCAAGTTATTGCAAAGTCTGCGGTGGTAAGTATTCCTAAGTTTGACTAATGTTCTTTTGAAGTTCTTTTTTTAAAATTTGAAAAAAACTATCAATTGTCTGAAGGGCTTTAAGGTTAAATTCCTTCGAAAAGCGAAGTGCAATCTTATCGATATCAATTGGAGCAATTAGTAGACCTTCATTTCGTTTTGCTAATTCAACGGCTTTTTTTCTATCAATCACTGGTTCCCCATGTACGAAAATGTTCCTTAGTTTATTGTAGTCATTAAGCTTACCCCAACAATTGTCTGAAAAAGGCTCGCTAATAGCGCAAACTTTTTTAAGATAAACAGAGGCTCTAAAAATACCATTTCCAGCAAAATCAGATAGCCCTACTTTATAATCTTCAGACTGCTGAATGTTTTTGCAAATTTGGTCTAAAGCCGATTCCAATCGAAAGTAAGAATGAAGAAAAGTAGTTTGCCAAAGAATGTCAGGGAAAATACTTCCAAATTGAATTTCTGGATGAAGTCTTGGGTTAGTTTGCTCTGGTTCGTCAGCAAGTTTTTTATTGTTTTGTAAATTATCTGCTAAAAATTTGTCAGTGGATTCAATGAAAGCTTCAATATCTTTTAACTCATGAGAAATGTAGTCAAAATGATAACGATAAGTAAATTGCCTAAATCGCTCGTTGTCTATTTTTCCTTCCATAATGATTTTATCTTTTCAGTTCGTTGACTATTTATGTTTACCCAAAATCGGCTTCAAATGTTTAGCCATTTCATTTTCTAATACCTCCATTAAATCAACCATTTCATTTTCAAATTCCATAACAGTTAATTTCAGACTTAAGTTGAGTTCTTTTGCCCAATAGTATAATTGAAGACCTTGAGTTCTATTGACTTTGTAGAATCCTAAATGTTGAATTAGTCTACCCCAAAAACTGCTTTTAACTTTTCCTACATAAAGCACATTGCTTTCTGGAATTTTTTTCTTTATTGCTGGAATGGCTTTTGAACCTTCAGTAAAAGAGTAATCCTTGATTTTGTCAATTATCTCAGATGTTAAATTGTCTGAAGTTATTTCAAAAAAACATAAACATGGTCCAACCATTTCTTTTAGGTCCGAAAACATTAATTTATATTTTTCGGAATCTCTAATGTCTATATGATTAAAGTCGTCTAATTCAGAACAATTTATATTGAATTCTTTTATTTGTTTTGCTCCACTTTTAGAAATGTTGTACAAAGGAATGAAAGCTTTTTCACTAATTTCTTTAATTATTTTTTCCATTTTAAAATTCTGATTTACCTCTATTTGGTCTAGTATAGTTACTACCGACTAATAATTTCAACAATCAGTTCTCATTTTCCCTTGAAAAATCCGCCTTATCCGTGAATACTCCACCCGCTAACGCTGGTGAGTTTGTCTTGTAGTTATTGTTGGTTCAATAGTAGTAAAAATAGTTGAATGGTAGTTGGTCGGGGTCGGTTTTTCTGAAAATGATGATCAAATGACATGGCCGGTTTGTGGCAGGGTGAGATAGTTGTTGTGTGTTATATAGTCCCGCCCCGCCTGAGGCGGGCGGATGATTGTAGTGTAGGCTGGTTTTACCATATTACGTCCCTACGGGACGGACAGTTAGAGTTGCTATTCGTGTTATGGTATTTCGTCATTCTAAGGCTGACTGATGTTAAGAGTTGACATTCGTGGTATGATATTACGTCCCTACGGGACTTCAGGAAGAATGTAAATCGTTAAAACATCGACTTATAACTTGCATACCGCGCCATAATCCCACGTACGTATTTGTAGGTAATCGTTCCGCGGAGTGCGCCGGAAGAAACCACAGGATCGGAATAGTATTCGCGTTTACCGAGGTTCATAACCATTTTTTCGACGTTGTCTTCCCAGATTTTCGGGTTGAGACCGCGCTTGGCGGCCAGTTTTTGTGCGTCTTTGATGTGTCCGGCACCGGCGTTGTAGCTGGCAAGGATGAATTTGTTGCGTTCCATCGGGTCGGCAATGTCGTGCCACATTTTGTCGATCTTATCGATGTACTTCATACCGCCGCGAATTTGCACTTCGGGAGTTGAAGAAGGGTAGACCCCGAATTTCGGGCCTGTTCCCGGCATGAATTGCATCATTCCATAAGCACCACCAAAAGCGCGCGCATTCGGATTGAATTTACTTTCGTGGTAAATAATAGCGGCCAATAAGCGCCAGTCGAAACCGTATTTCTGTGCCTCGGCTTTCATGATGTGGTCAAAAGGTGATAGTCCGCCTTTGCTGATCGCATAATTGACCGTGGTTCCGGTAGTTTGTTTGTACGGATCAAAATACTTGCGCTTGATGAAACGGAACGCTTCTTTTTTCATGAATTTCGTCAACCAAACGTCGATGCGTTTTTTGAGCAAAGGAGCGTCTTTCCGCAAACCGAAGGCAATGTTTTGTTTGAACGAAATGGCCAAACTCACATCGAGGTTGTCGTAAAACTTTTCGTTGATCTGCGCTACGTTTCGTTCGGCAACAGTATAATCAATGGCGCCATCGGCTACCATTTCAATCAATTCTTCCACACTTTGATTGCCTTGCGTAGGGCGGATGTAGATCGTTTCACCGATTTCGTCTTGCAGGTTCACCAATCGGTCGTAGTAGCTTGAGTTTTTCCAAACATCTACTTTCTTTTTGGCTAACTGCAATGGATCGGCTACGTGGTATTTTTTCCAGGCTTCGGCAGAAACTTCTTTGGTAGTGTCTTGCTTGCGTTGAATCAATACCTGATTGGTTTGGTAAAACGGTCGCGAAAAATTAATCACATCCTGACGATCGCGTGTTACGGCATAATTACAGGCAATCAAATCACCTTCGCCATCGTTGAGGCGCTGGTTCATTTCATTGAGATCGTTTACGGTAACAATTTCCAGTTCCACACCCAAATCTTCGGCAAACTCGCGCAATAGCTCATATTCGAAGCCCATGCGTTTGCCTTTGTAAATGAAGTAAGACGTAGAAGAGTTTTCGGCCAAGACACGCAATTTTCCTTTTTTCAGAATGCCGGGAAGATCGTTGTCGTTGGTGCTGAGCGGACGTTTACGGGCATCGTCTGCGTCTGATCCGCAAGCAGTTTGTAGCAAAAAAACACCGGTCAAAACCAGCGAAAAGCAAAATGTTATGTAGCCTTTTTGAAGTGTCATTCAATTTTTTATGCACTGCAAATTACGACAATATTCTCAATTTTTCAGTTAAAAAATGTTCATTGGCTGACCACATATAGTCGAAGAACGCATCGCTTATGACTTTTTCGTGGATTAGAAAGACCGATTTTCCATTCAGCAGTTGATTTGGAAAAGAAAGCTGTGAACTGACGTTTTTCGACATCCGGTCAATGGCATCCAAGGTAGGATAATGGTTGATCCATCGGTGTTGTACCAAGCGTTCCAGAAACAGTAAATACGACGGATTGTATCGTTTATCGCTGGTATTCAGATTATTGTAAACAGCGGTTAAATAATCCGTAAGTGGTTGCGGGTGAAAGGTCAACCAATTTTTTGCCAATAAATGGTCGAAGTAAATATCAATGGCAATTCCTGCAACTTTCGGAAGATCGGCTCTCAACACAGGAAGCAGTTCATGAATCACTTGGTGATGGTCGATGAAATGATCAATGGAACGGTGCAGCCGTATACCGCGCTCAATTGCCGGATCCAATTCAGACAGGTTGGAACCCTTGATGAAGTCGCCGTAAAGGTTGGCTTGCATCAATTCGGTATCGTTGCCCGATAAGTAAAGGTGTCCGAGATAGTTCATTCGAAAGAGTTACAACAGGGAGAAAACTCAGAAACTTAAAAACTCAAAAACTGTTTTAGTTCTTAAGTTTTTAAGTTTTTGAGTTTCTAAATTTGGTTCTGTTAAAGGAAACTATAGGTTTTCCCATAAAACAACATCTGCTCCAAAAACGATTGTTTGTTCTCGATGCGAATGTCGGTGATTTCACCTTTTTTATTGGTTACCGGCACAAAAACAGGATAAACGAATCCATTGTACGGAGCTAGGTTCAACGGTTTTACGCGTTTTAAGACTTCTTTGTGAATGGCTTTGTCCACTTTCACTCCGTAAGTTTCTACCAATTTTTTACCCGCGTTCAAATCTCCTTCAGAGGTGATGCGTTGAATTTCGCGCAACAATT
>Ga0302296_1003036_pt1 | contig 10954 bp, 8 predicted proteins | sample III_Fen_N3_1_FD_194546 | JGI IMG/M metagenome (GOLD analysis project Ga0302296, IMG submission 194546) | Peat permafrost microbial communities from Stordalen Mire near Abisko, Sweden - III_Fen_N3_1 | ecosystem: Environmental > Terrestrial > Soil > Wetlands > Permafrost | place: Sweden: Abisko... | reverse complement strand
GGACCGGATCTCTTCAATGGCATTGTAGATGATTGAATAGAGACGAACATCGATCTCCTCTTTTTCGGCAAGTTTCCTCGCACTTAGAGATGGTCTTACCTGGAAGCCGACAATAATAGCATTGGATGCCGCAGCAAGAAGGACATCGGATTCTGATATCTGCCCGACTGCTTTATGAATAATGTTAAGTTGGATCTCAGGTGTTGAGAGCTTAATGAGCGAGTCACTGAGAGCTTCTACAGAACCGTCAACATCACCTTTAACTATTATATTAAGTTCCTGGAAATTACCAATAGCTATTCTTCGTCCGATTTCATCAAGAGTAATATGTTTCTGCGTGCGAAGACCCTGTTCCCTCTGGAGCTGAGCTCTTTTGGTGGCAATATCCTTCGCCTCACGATCACTCTCCATTACGTTAAACTTATCACCTGCCTGAGGTGCCCCATTCAAACCAAGAATAAGTGTAGGTGTTGCCGGTCCGACTTCTTCAACCTTATAGCCTCTCTCATTATACATGGCTTTAATATGTCCGAAACAGCTGCCTGCCAGCATAATATCTCCTATTCTGAGTGTTCCGGCTTTTACGAGGACAGTTGCAGTAAAACCTCTTCCCTTATCGAGTGATGATTCTATTACAGTTCCAATAGCCGGTTTGTCAGGATTGGCTTTTAATTCAAGCATTTCTGCTTCAAGAAGTATTTTATCAAGAAGGATATCAATATTGAGTCCGCTTTTTGCAGAAATTTCCTGAGACTGGTACTTACCTCCCCAGTCTTCAACAAGATAATTCATGGTTGCCAACGCCTCTTTTATCTTATCAGGATTTGCGGTTGGCTTATCAATTTTATTGATGGCGAAAATTATTGGAACCCCTGCTGCAGATGCATGATTTATAGCCTCTTTTGTCTGAGGCATGACACCATCATCAGCAGCTACTACAATAATGGCTATATCGGTAATCTGGGCACCGCGGGCACGCATGGCAGTAAATGCCTCATGACCGGGAGTATCCAGAAATGTTATCTGGCGTCCGTCTTCAAGAATAACTCCGTAGGCGCCGATATGCTGTGTAATTCCTCCGGCTTCACCTGCTATAACATTAGTATTCCTTATGTAATCGAGCAATTTTGTTTTACCATGATCAACATGTCCCATAACCGTAACAATAGGCGGTCTTGGTTTAAGATCTTCTTCCTCATCCTCTTCTTCACGGACTGCTTCCTGTAATTCTGCACTTACAAATTCTACCTTGTAGCCGAATTCATCGGCAAGCAGAGCCATTGTTTCAGCATCGAGACGCTGATTTATTGAGACAAACAATCCAAGATTCATACAAGTTGAAATGATCTCGGTAACAGGAGTATTCATCATGGAAGCAAGTTCATTAACTGACACGAACTCTGTGACTTTAAGAATATTCTTATCAAGTTCCTGCTGATCAACAACCTCTTGGTGTTTCTGACTTATAGCTTCTCTTTTTTCCCTGCGGTATCTGGAACCTTTGGATTTCCCTTTTGTCGTTAGCCTGGCAAGGGTCTCTTTTATCTGTTTCGAAACCTCTTCTTCATTCACTTCAGCCCTGATAGGTCTTTTCTTAACTACCTTTTTATTGATAGGCTTATCCTTTTTATCAGTTGTTACAGGTTTAACTATTGGGACGTTTTCTTTTTCCTTCAGTATTCTTTTCCTTCTCTTCTTTCTTCTGAAATCCGATTCTCCGCTGACTCTGACAGGTTGAAATGGCGTTGTTTTCTTTTTTTCTTCAACAGGAAGATCAATTCTTCCGACGACTCTTGGACCTACCAGTTTTTTGAAATCGGTCTTATAGAGCGCAACTATATCTTCTTCCTTTTCCGGTATTAGAATATCCGGTATATTATCCTCGATCTGAAGCTCTTCTACAACAGGTTCATCAACCCGCTCCTCAATTACTTCCGGTTCCTGATCAACAATCTGTTTAGGCTCAGGCTCAATTGGGGATTTCTCCTCAATAATTTTCTCTTTCGCGACGACTTTAGGTTTCTCTTTAGGCTCTTCTTTTTTTACCGGTTTGGACTCTTTGGTAATAGTACCAAGATCAATCTTTCCGACAATATGGAGGTCAATATTTGATTTGGATTTTTTTTCTTCAACCGGAACTTCAACTTCCGGGATTATGGTTTCTGCGACAACTTTCTTCTTTTCGGGTTTTTCAGTCTTTTCAGGTTCGGCCGGAGCAGGAGCGGGCTTACTTATAGGCATTTCTTTTGGAGGAACTGCTTTTTCGACCTTTGGTTTTAAAGTTTTTTCCAGATCGATCTTTCCTATGAGCTTTACCTCAGGTTTTTTTATTTCTGTCTTTATATCAACAGTTGTTTTGACACCTGAAGAATCCTTGACAAGGACATCATCGTCCCTTTCCGATTCTTCTGACTCTGTCTTTTCGGAAAAATCGTTGATGGAGACAGTTTCTTTTTTCCTGTGGAGATCTTTAAGGATAAGTTTTTCAGACTCCTTTTTTACGCTGATATCTGTACTGTATTCTTTTACAAGCAGAATATAAGCTTCATGTGGAAGTTTAGTATTTGGGTTGGGATCAAGATCAAACCCTTTTTTGTGCAGGAATTCCACAATAGTGGATATCCCCACATTGAATTCGCGGGCTGCTTTGCTTAATCTTGTAACCTTAATATCCTCTGTCATAAATATGCCTTGCCTTTATTAAAACTTCAAAAATACTGATTGTAAATAGTTTATAATTATATATTATTCAAATTCAGCTCTTAGTATGTTAACAACATCTTTTACTGTCTCTTCCTCAAGATCAGTTCTCTTGACGAGATCACTTATTGAGAGATTCAAAACGCTTCTTGCTGTGTCGCAGCCTATTGCCTTGAGTTCTTCAATTATCCAATCTTCAATTTCATCTTCAAATTCTTCGAGATTTACATCTTCCTCATCTTCTCCACCCGGCTCCCTATAAACATCGATCTCATATCCGGTAAGCTGACTTGCCAGTTTAATATTCAAACCTCCTTTACCGATAGCGAGTGAGACTTCATTAGGTTTAAGATAAATTTCTGCTCTTTTTGTCTCTTCAACAAGTTTGATTGAAGTAATCTTTGCCGGACTAAGCGCTCTTTGTATAAAGAGCTGATTGTTGGAAGTATAGTTTATTACATCGATATTTTCATTGCGCAATTCCCTTACAATGCCATGTATTCTTGAACCTTTCATCCCAACACATGCTCCGACAGGATCAATTCTCTCGTCATATGATTCAACAGCTACTTTTGCACGTTCGCCGGGCACTCTGACAATGTTTTTAATTGTAATCAGCCCATCAAAAATTTCCGGAACTTCCAGCTCAAATAATCTTTCGAGGAATACCGGTGAGGTACGGCTGAGAATTATGAAAGGAGTGTTGTTTCTCATTTCAACTTTTATTACTACAGCTCTGATAGAATCCCCTTTCCTGAAATGATCGGATGGAATCTGCTCACTTTTGGGAAGTATCAGTTCATTCCCATCATCATCAAGAACAAGTATTTCTCTTTTCCAAACCTGGTATACCTCTCCGGTTACTATTTCCCCTATCCGGTCTTTATACTTAATATAGATATTGTTTTTTTCCAGATCTAGAATACGTGCCGTAAGGTTTTGCCTTAATGACAGAATAGCTCTCCTGCCGAAGTCAAGAAACTTTACTTCGTCAGATACCTCTTCACCAACTTCGTAATCTCCATCAATCTCTTTGGCTTTTGAAAGTGGTATCTGCATTACCGGATCCGTCAGTTCCTTGTCTTCAACAACAACCCTGTTTCTCCATATTTCAAAGTCACCTTTGTCAATATTGACGATGATGTCAAAATTATCAGCTGAGCCATATTTTTTTGCAAGCATACTTCTGAAAACATCTTCAAGAACGCTCATCATTGTAGGCCTGTCAATATTTTTCAGTTCCTTGAATTCCGAAAAAGTGTCGATTAAATTAACATTTTCCATCTGGTGTAAACCTCTTATTATTATTTAATTGTCAAAATAACTCTTGTTGATTTTATTTGTTCAAAATTGAACGAAATATCTTTGGGTTCTATTGCTTTTCCCCTGGTTTTATTTTCCGTCTCGATTTCAAAACCTCCTGTAGTAACATTTTTAAGTTTCCCAATGTGTTTTGCTCCTTCATAGTCTACAACTTCAACTCTTTTGCCCTCGTTTTTGTAGTACTGTTCAATAACTCCAAAAGGCATGTCGAGTCCGGGTGATGAGACCTGCAGTTCAAAATCCTCAGTCTCACGGTCAAGTCCACCCTCAATGTGCCTGTGTATTGCTGCACACTCATCAATTGTTATGCCATTTTTTGTATCGGCAAGCACAATAATCCTGTTGGCATTACTTACTTTAATTGCCACCAGAAAGATTTCCGTTCCTTTTATGAACTCCTCAATCAGTCCCTGTATTTTTTGTTTTTCTACCATCTTTAAAAAACCGGGAACAAAATAGGGGACTGTGGTCCCCTAGATCAAATTCTCCTCAATTCGCTGACAAAGGTACATATTTATATTAAATCACCAAAATATTGGATATTAATATTGAAGTATTAAGCTTGTGGTTCAAATACGTAGCTTGAAAATCAGGAAACATTTCCATCTTTGCAGATGGCTTAAAACTTAGGACAACACATCATAATATTTCAGTGTACACTGTGAAACAGGAAGATATATATGGAGCGGATGACAGGTTAATTCTTGAGAATTGTACTTTATGTCCCAGGGAGTGCCATGTAAACAGGTTTGACGGAGGATACGGATATTGTGGAACTGATGCAAGACTGAATATTGCAACCATCTGCATCCACAGAGGAGAGGAGCCGTTAATCAGCGGCGAGGATGGAATTTGTAATATTTTCTTTGCAGGATGTAATCTCCATTGCATCTATTGTCAGAATCATGAAATTAGCCAGTGCATTTCACCTGCGGGAAATTCAGCTATGGATCTCGATAGCGCATTGGATAAGATAGTCAAAATCCTTGCGGATGGAATTGGCTCTGTTGGATTTGTGTCTCCTTCCCATGTAGTACCTCAGGTGAAGGCAATTATAAAAGGATTGCACTCACGGGGATTCAAACCATTAACTGTTTACAATACAAATGGCTATGATAAGCGGACAACAATCCGTGGGCTTGAAGGATTAATTGATGTGTATCTTCCGGATTATAAATATGTTACTAAGGATCTTGCGAGTGAATACTCTGGAGCTTCTGACTATCCGGAGGTAGCTTTGAAAGCCATTAAGGAGATGTATTATCAAAAAGGATCAACCCTTACATCAGATGCCCTGGGCCGGGCAGAAAACGGGCTGCTGATACGGCATCTTGTCTTGCCCGGACACGCAGAGGAGAGTAAAAAAGTTTTATATTCAATTGCGGAAGAACTGTCACCTGGAGTGCACCTGTCACTCATGTCGCAATATCATCCTACCGATAATGTAAAACATCATCCTCTTCTTAACCGGTCATTGTATAGAGAAGAATATGAATCAGTTATAGAGACCATGGGAAAACTGGGTTTCAGAAACGGATGGGTTCAGGATATGGATAGCAATCTCAATTACAGGCCGGATTTCAGCAAGGAAAATCCTTTTGAGTAATTTGTCTGATTTTCTCTTTTTTCGGCCCACCAATCCTCCGGTCTTTTATTATTTCCGCCCCCCAACCCCCCTGAAGGGGGGCTCGTACTCGTTTTAAAAGAAACATTTCTAAATATTCGTGAACGAACCCACCTTTAAGGGGGCAGGGGGGCAAAAACCTGAAGAACTCCGGGCAGGGGAGCAATTCTACATAATCTTTTCCCTCTTCTGCAGTTTAAACAACGCTATATGCAGGAAAACTACCGATCCTATTGAGAGGATTATCCTGTTTTTGAATGCAATTATAGCCAAAGTGGTTTCATTTACAGAATATGGTACTTCATATGGGTTCAAAAAGACGATCCCCTGACTTCTTTCAAGTCCAATGGCATAAAATCTTCGTGACATTTGTTGTTAAATGGCGTTAATTCATAATTTTGTAGTCTAAAATTTCCCAGGTGGTCTATCTGACTAATAAGCGAAAAATAATTAATGACCCTGTTTATGGTTTCATAAGCATCCCTGGTGATTTTGTATTTGACCTGATTGAGCATCCCTGGTTTCAGAGATTAAGGAATATCAAACAGCTTGGCCTGACTAGTTTCGTCTATCCCGGAGCCACTCACAGCAGGTTTCAGCATGCACTGGGAACATTGCATCTCATGAACATGGCAATAGCCACTCTAAGGAGTAAAGGTGTTCTGATATCTGTTGAAGAAGAAGAAGCCACTCTGATTGCTATACTGCTGCATGATGCCGGACATGGCCCCTTTTCCCACGCCTTGGAAAATTCAATCATAAGCGGCATTAACCATGAAGATATCTCGCTGCTGCTAATGAGAAAATTAAGTGAGCAATATAATGGAAGACTCGATCTTGCTATTGAAATCTTCACAGATGCCTATAACAGGAAGTTTTTGCATGAACTGATATCTGGCCAGGTAGATATGGACAGGCTTGATTACCTGCGCAGGGATAGTTTTTTCACTGGGGTAATTGAAGGGTCTGTGGGTTCAGACAGAATAATAAGAATGCTTAATGTTATAGACGATAGCCTGGTGATAGATGAAAAAGGAATTTATTCGCTCGAAAATTTTCTCACTGCCCGTCGCCTTATGTATTGGCAGGTTTATATGCACAAGACGGTACTTGCTTCGGAAAGCCTGCTGGTAAAGATTCTTAAACGGGCAAAGGAAATAGCCAGTGAAGACAGTGCCCTGTATGCTACCCCGGCACTCAAATTCTTTCTGAATAACAATATCAGCTATTCCGATCTGGCGGATAAGGGTAAATTTACCCCGGGCCTTATTGCATCAAATTTTACAAGACTCGATGATTCAGATATTCTTGTTTCTGCAAAATACTGGGCTGATCACTCTGATAAAGTGCTTTCTGATTTATCAGGAAGGCTTATGCGGAGAGATCTTTTTGCAATCGAATTGCAAAATGAACCTTTCGCCCTGAAAAAGGTAAATGACCTGACCAATACGGCAAGAAAGATTCTTGATCTGAATCCGGGTATGGAAGATTACTATGTTTTTACAGAAAGCATCTCAAATCTGGCATATACTCCTGATGCTCCTGTAGTTAAAATACTGCTTAAAAGTGGAAAAACTGCTGATATTTCAAATGTTTCCGATATGTTTGACCACAGGTTCCTCTCAGAGAGAATTACTAAATACTTCCTCTGTTATCCAAAAGAATGTCGATAATTAAAATTTAACTGAAATGGAATTTACCGCAACATCAATAGCAGGTTTTTTAAAAGGTGAGATAGAAGGAAACCCTGATATTAAGGTCAATACAATCGCTAAAATAGAAGAGGGGCAGAGTGGGGCTCTCTCATTTCTTGCCAATCCGAAATATGAGCATTATCTGTATGAAACAAAGTCATCTGTCGTTCTGGTTAATAAAAGTTTTATACCCGCTTCCAGTGTCAGCGCCACTCTGATCAGGGTTGAGAATGCATATGAGGCTTTTGCATCTCTTCTGCGTCTTGTTGATCAGGCCAGACCGCGTAAAAAGGGAATACATTCTACAGCAATAATAGAAAATACAGCAAAAATCGGCAGCGAAGTCTACATCGGACCATATGTCTATGTTGGTGAGAATTGTGTGATCGGCGATGGATGCTCCTTATATCCTCACGTCTATATTGGAGACAATAGTAATCTGGGGATTAATTGTATCTTAAACCCCGGGGTAACTGTTTATCACGACTGTATTTTAGGAGAGGGGTGCATAGTTCATGCAGGCAGTGTAATTGGTAGTGACGGATTCGGATTTGCTCCGCAGTCAGATAATGAATACATGAAAATACCCCAGTTAGGAAATGTAGTTCTTGAGGACCATGTGGAGATAGGAGCAAATGTCACAATTGATCGGGCAACAATGGGTTCTACAATAATCAGGAAGGGAGTTAAACTTGATAATCTCATTCAGATTGCACATAATGTTGAAGTGGGAGAAAATACAGTTATGGCTGCCCAGACAGGAATTTCCGGATCGACAAAGATCGGTAAGAACTGTATGTTTGGAGGACAAGTTGGGCTTGCAGGACATATTAAAATTGCCAATGGCACAAAAATAGGAGCACAGGGCGGAATACTCGGAGATGTAAAGGAGGAAAATACAGCTATAATAGGTTCGCCTGCGATAGAAGTTAAGCAATTTCTCAGATCATCGGTTATTTTCAGAAAATTGCCCGAGATGAAATCAAAAATTGATTCCCTTGAAAAAGAGGTAGAGTCTCTGAAAAAGAAGTAGTTTTGCACCTCATTCGGGATTGAACCCTTTGTGATAAATTCAGTTATGCAACAATTTTCTGGATTGTTCCGAATATTTTTATTTTTTTTGTACCCGGATTTTAATTAATAGCAAACACTAATGAGTGAAAAACAGAGGACCCTTGCAAAGGAGATTAGCCTTACCGGAAAAGGGCTGCACACGGGAAATAATGTAACAATTACATTTAAACCGGCTCCGGTAAATCATGGTTATAAATTCTGCAGAGTGGACCTTCCCGGAAAGCCTTTAATTGATGCCCTGGCTGAACATGTTACAGATACTTCAAGAGGAACAACACTTGTCCAGAACAATGCTTCAGTATCAACAATTGAACATGTACTGGCTGCATTTCATGGTCTGAGAGTTGATAATGCCCTGATCGAGCTGAACGGACCTGAGGCACCAATAATGGGAGGTTCTGCATGGAAATTTGTTGAAGCAATAAAGGAAGCTGGTATCGTTGATCAGAAAGAAGACAGGAACTATTTCGTGGTAAAACAAAAAATCACCTTCTCCGATGAAGAACATGGAGTTGACCTTATAGTGTATCCCGATGATCATTTTAGTGTGAATGTTCTCATTGATTATAACTCAAAAATTCTTGGAAACCAATATTCAATTCTTGACTCGATAGAGGACTTTGAGGAAAAGATATGCAGAAGCCGGACGTTTGTCTTCTTTCATGAGCTTGAACCTCTCTTTAATATGGGACTTATAAAAGGAGGTGACCTCGACAATGCGATTGTAATTTTGGAAAAAGAAGTGGAACAATCTGAAATAGACCGGATTGCCAAACTATTTAACCGTCCTGGAATCAATACACATACTGCAGGCATCCTTAATAATACTGAATTAAGGTATCCTAATGAACCTGCCAGGCATAAATTACTTGATCTTATGGGCGACCTTGCTCTTGTCGGTCACCCGATAAAAGGCAAAATTGTCGCTACTCGCCCGGGTCATAATGCAAACACAAGACTTGCTAAAATCATCCGGCAGGAAATGAAAAAGGCTCTTTCAAAACGTGATATCCCTGTATATGACCCGTCGCAGACTCCTATTTTCGGTATAGAAGAGATTAAAAAAAGACTGCCTCACAGATTTCCATTCTTACTTGTTGATAAAATAATTGCTCTTGATGAATCTTCAATTGTCGGTATTAAGAATGTAACATTCAATGAGTCATTTTTCCAGGGTCACTTTCCTGATGAACCTGTTATGCCGGGAGTATTGCTGGTTGAGGCACTGGCTCAGACAGGGGGACTGCTTGTTCTTAGTTCAGTTGAAGAACCTGAAAAGTATTCTACTTATTTCCTTAAAATTGACAAGCTAAAATTCAAGCAAAAAGTTGTTCCCGGAGATACAGTAATACTTAAAATGGAATTCGCCGATGTTATGCGCAGAGGCATTGCAACAATGTTTGGACAAGCATTTGTTGGAGGCAAACTCGTTTTAGAGGGAGAAATGACTGCACAAGTAATAAAAAACAAATTATAAATTTAATGATCTCAAAATTAGCTTTTGTACATCCTGAAGCAGTTATCGGCAAAGATGTTGTAATTGAGCCTTTTGCATATATCTCTGGCAATGTTGTTATTGGTGAAGGAACCTGGATAGGCCCGAATGCTACAATATTGGACGGCGCGAGGATCGGCAGGAATTGCAAAATCTTTCCTTCCTCCGTAGTATCCGGGATACCTCAGGATCTGAAATTCCGTGGTGAGGACTCCACTGCTGAATTAGGTGATAATACCACAGTAAGGGAATGTGCAACTGTAAACAGGGGTACTGCAGCTGTTGGAAAAACAATTGTTGGGAACAATTGCCTACTTATGGCCTATGCTCATGTAGGTCATGATTGTGCCATAAAGAACAACGTAATCATAGGAAATTCAACTGCGCTGGCCGGGGAAGTTGACATTGACGATTTTGCTATTCTCAGTGCAGGAACAATGGTTCACCAATTCAGTCATATCGGGGCACATGTTATGATAGGCGGAGGAGCCAAAGTCAGAATTGATGTCCCTCCATTTATTAAGGCTGACCGCGACCCGCTCTCTTTCATGGGTTTAAACTCAGTTGGACTTACCCGCAGAGGTTTTGAAAAAGAGAGGATTGACGAGATTCATGAAATATACAGGACAATCTATCAGAAAGGAATGAATATTTCACAGGCATTGGATTCTGTGGAAAATGAATTCAAATCTGCTCCTGACAGGAACTATATTCTCGAATTTATCAGGAAATCAGAACGAGGGATCATCAGGGCCAGGTAAGGTCTTTTCATTTTACTCTTTCCATCCCTGTGCAGTGATCTCAACTTCCGAACCATCATCACCAACGATATAATTACCTGACCCCGAGGTGGTCATGTGACCGATTACTTTTACAGATGGGACCAATTTTATTTTCTCAACCATCTCCAGCGGAACAGTAAAAAGCAGCTCAAAATCTTCACCTCCGTTAAGAGCAGGGGTCATGGGATCGATGTTAAATTCTTCGGCCAACCTCGTAGTCTCATAATCTATTGGTACTTTACTGTAAAATATCCTGCAGCAT
>Ga0302296_1003030_pt1 | contig 10968 bp, 10 predicted proteins | sample III_Fen_N3_1_FD_194546 | JGI IMG/M metagenome (GOLD analysis project Ga0302296, IMG submission 194546) | Peat permafrost microbial communities from Stordalen Mire near Abisko, Sweden - III_Fen_N3_1 | ecosystem: Environmental > Terrestrial > Soil > Wetlands > Permafrost | place: Sweden: Abisko... | reverse complement strand
GTTTTTTAGTTTTTAGAGTACTAAAGTAAGAATTTATTTTTTTTCATTTGTCTTTGTTTGCTATTATTTTTGATTTACCTCAGTCGTAAATATATAACTATCTGTTATGTTCTGTTTTACATTTATGACATTAGCTTTTATTAGTATTCAGAATCGTTATAAAATGAATAAATATCATGTTTCTAAACTAAAAATAAAGTATCCATATGGTGAATTTTCGTACATTTGTGCAACCAACATTCATTAATTTATTCAGTATGATGAAAAGATCTTCTTTCTTCCTTCACCGTTTTATCGGAATTTATTTGTTACTTGGATATTTTTCTTTTTGTACTCTTTCTGCAACAGAATACAATATCATTCCTTATCCAAAACAATTAATTCCTAAATTGGGTTCATTTACCTTCAATAAACGTACGGCAGTGTTGTGTCCGACTAAAGAACCTGAGATTCTTAAACTGGCTGAACAATTTACAGAACAAATAAAACTGGTAACCGGGCTGAAACTAGAAATCAGGGATAATGCATCTGCTGATACAGTAAATTCAGTCCTGTTTCAATCAATACCTTTCGATAACCCTGAAGGATACCGCTTATCTGTCTCCACTAAAACAATCAGCATAAAAGCAAATACTCCCAATGGTTTCTTTTATGGCCTGCAAACGTTGTATCAGTTATTACCTGCTGAGATTTATGGTAAGAAACAAGTATACGGGAAAGAGTGGTTTGCACCTGCAGTTCTGATTAGTGATGCACCCCGTTTTGGATATCGGGGATTGCATTTAGATGTTAGTCGTCACTTCTTTCCGGTTGAATTTATTAAGAAGTATATCGATGCCATGGCTATACACAAGCTTAATAATTTCCACTGGCATTTAACCGATGATCAGGGTTGGCGTATTGAGATAAAGAAATATCCACGTTTGACTGAAGTGGGTTCACGTCGTGATGAAACACTTGTTGGATACTATTTTGAACGTTTTCCGCAAAAGTATGATGGAAAACCCTATGGTGGTTTTTATACTCAAGAAGAAGCCCGTGAGATCGTAGCCTATGCCAAAGAACGGTTTATAACTGTAATCCCCGAAATTGAAATGCCTGGTCATGCGCAGGCTGCTGTTGCTTCCTATCCTTATCTGTCGTGTACTCCCGATTCAGTTATAAAAGTTGCTACAAAATGGGGTATTTTCCAGGATGTATATTGTCCCAGTGATGCCACATTCAGTTTTATCGAGAATGTATTGACTGAAATTATGGATATTTTTCCTTCTAAATATATTCATATAGGTGGTGATGAATGCCTGAAAAACCTTTGGAAAAAAAGCCCTCAATGCCAGGCAATGATTAAAACCCTCAATTTAAAAGATGAGAATGGTCTGCAAAGTTATTTTGTAGAACGGATAGAAAAGTTTGTCAATTCAAAAGGGCGTCAGATTATTGGTTGGGACGAAATACTGGATGGTGGATTAGCACCCAATGCCACCGTCATGTCCTGGAGAGGAATAGAAGGTGGAACTGTTGCTGCTAAATCAGGACATGATGTCATTATGACCCCTGGAACTCATTGCTATTTTGATAAGTATCAGTCCGATCCTGAAACAGAGCCTGTCACTATTGGTGGCTATTTGCCATTGAGCATGGTGTATCAATATGAACCAATCCCTGCTGAATTAACGGCTGAAGAGGGAAAACATATTTTGGGTGCACAGGCCAATTTGTTTACTGAGTATATGCCAACAACCGAAAGTGTAGAATATATGGCTTTCCCCAGGGTGTCCGCTATGGCCGAAGTAGTCTGGGGGAGTAAAGAAAACCGAAACTGGGAAAGCTTCCGTAGACGCATGCCGGCAGAATTTGAACGTTATGATCAGTTGGATATTCATTCGTCAAAAGCATTTTATGATGTGCAGTTTAAAACAGGATTTACCAGTGATAAGAAATTACAGGTTTCTCTTCTTTGTGAAGACCCGACAGCTCAAATTCGTTATTCTACAGGAGATAAGATACCGACTCTGAATGATCGGATATATTCCACACCAATTACTCTGGACAAATCAGCTACAATTACAGCAGTTGCCTTTACCAAAGGTAAAATAGAAGGTAAATCCACTACAAAATCATTCCTTGTCAGTAAATTAACGGGATTATCGTATACTAAAAGCTTTAATAATACCTGGTATGATGGTGGAAATAAAAGCGCTCTTACAGATGGAATTCTCGGGAATACAAAAGTGTATACACAATGGTTGGGCTTTGCTAAAAAGGCAGATGGAGAAATTGTGGTGGATATGAAACAGGTTCAAAAACTAGAACGCTTCTCAGTTGGGCTTTTAAATGCAACAGCTTTGTGTGTTATATTTCCAACCGAAATCAAATTATGGGGTTCAAAGGACGGTATCAACTATCAACTTCTGACAAAGCAACAATTACCGGCATCAACCTCTCCAACCTGGGAAATCATACGTCCTGAACTTCGTTTTGCTCCAATCGAAGTCAGGTATTTAAAAATGCAATTAAAGTGTGCCGGACCATGTCCTGCAGATAAACCTGAGAATCCGGGCGGTAGTGTTATTTTTATTGATGAAATTTGTGCCTGGTAAAAACCGTTAAGATATTTTATCAGCGAAACGGTACCAATGCATTCTTTGCAGGACCAGAAAGATTAAACTAAAATGTAGAATAAAAAAATCTCCGGACAGCCTAAGTTGTTCGGAGATTTTCTTTAATTATGTGTTATGAATTGGTATTACATCATTCCACCACCCATTCCACCGCCCATAGGCATTTGTGGAGCCGGGTTATCTTCTTTCTTTTCAGTGATTACACATTCGGTAGTCAGGAACATACCTGCTATTGAAGCAGCATTTTCAAGAGCTACACGGCACACTTTTGCTGGATCGACTACGCCGGCAGCAAAGAAGTTTTCGTATTTATCACTGTGAGCATTGTATCCGAAATCATCTTTTCCTTCGCGTACTTTCTGAACGATCACGGCACCTTCTTTACCTGCATTGGCTACAATCTGGCGAAGTGGTTCTTCAATGGCACGTTTAATGATTTCGATACCGGTTTGCTCGTCATCATTGATAGCCTTTAAGTTCGCTAATGTTTCAATAGCACGGATATAGGCAACGCCTCCACCTGGTACAATTCCTTCTTCGATGGCAGCACGTGTTGCGCTTAAAGCATCATCCACACGGTCTTTCTTTTCCTTCATCTCTACTTCCGAAGGAGCGCCTACATATAATACGGCAACTCCTCCTGATAATTTAGCAAGACGTTCCTGCAGTTTTTCACGGTCATAATCCGAAGTGGTAGTTGCAATCTGAGCTCTGATTTGGGCAACACGTGTTGCAATAGCTTCTTTCGAACCTGCACCGTTTACCAAAACCGTATTATCTTTGTTGACAGTTACCTTTTCAGCAGTTCCCAACATCTCAAGGGTGGCTTGTTCCAGTTTAATGCCTTTTTCATCCGAAATAACAACACCACCGGTAAGTATAGCAATGTCTTCAAGCATTTCTTTACGACGATCACCAAATCCGGGAGCTTTCACTGCACATATTTTTAACGATGCTCGTAAGCGGTTTACAACTAAAGTTGTCAATGCTTCACTGTCTACATCTTCGGCAATAACTAATAATGGACGACCCGATTGAACTGCTGGTTCCAATAAAGGAAGCAATTCTTTTAGGTTAGATATTTTTTTATCGTAAATCAGGATATATGGTTTTTCCATTTCCACTTCCATCTTTTCAGTATTGGTCACAAAGTACGCCGAAATATATCCACGGTCGAATTGCATGCCTTCCACTACTTCAATGCTGGTGTCAGTACCTTTTGCTTCTTCGATAGTGATTACGCCATCTTTCGATACTTTACGCATAGCGTCTGCAATCAGTTTCCCGATTGTTGGGTCGTTGTTAGCCGAAATAGAAGCTACCTGTTCAATCTTGTCATAATTATCACCGACAGCTTTAGCCTGCGAAGCAATACTTTTTACTACTTCAGCTACTGCTTTGTCGATACCACGTTTCAAATCCATTGGATTTGCACCTGCAGCAACGTTTTTCATTCCTACACTTACGATCGATTGAGCCAATACTGTTGCAGTGGTTGTGCCATCACCGGCATCGTCACTTGTTTTTGAAGCTACTTCTTTTACAAGCTGAGCTCCCAGATTTTGAAATGGATCTTCCAGTTCAATTTCTTTTGCAACTGAAACACCATCTTTGGTAATGTGTGGTGCACCGAATTTCTTTTCGATAATCACATTACGACCCTTTGGGCCAAGCGTTACTTTTACGGCATTTGCCAACTCATCAACCCCTTTTTTCAGTTGGTCGCGAGCATCAATATTGAAGAGAATTTCTTTAGACATAATATTTTTTATTTTAAGATAACCTCTGATCCCTAAAGGGAAACTGAGTTACCAATGTTGTTAAATTACTGTTTTAATTAAAGTATAAGAGACCAGACTAATTTAGTTCCCCTTGAGGGGCTACCGGTCTTAAATAATTGCCAGAATATCCGATTGTTTCATAATCAGGTATTTTTCACCTTCCCATTCAAGTTCGGTGCCTGCATATTTTCCATACAATACTTTATTGCCAACAGCTACTACCATTTCTTCGTCCTTGGTACCTGTGCCTACTGCTAATACTTCTCCTTTAAGTGGTTTCTCTTTTGCTGAATCAGGAATAATAATTCCACTGATTGTTTTTTCTTCTGCCGCAGTTGGTTTTACCAACACGCGATCTGCTAATGGTTTAATATTCATGTTTTTTAATTTAAAATGTTATTTTAATTTTAGTATATCAGGTTTGAAAAATAGTAACACGTTATTGTTAGGAAAAGTTGTCACATACTATCTATTTACAGATTTTGTGCCAATACCCTTTCGTGTCAGTTATGACAGGTATATAAGTCCGTTTTTACAGATAATAAAGTATGCGCTGACAACTTGTCATTTTCTCAATGATGTTTCGCAGATAAATAGAAGCTTGTAAATATCATACAGGCGTAGTGAAGGGGAAGGTTTGCAAACATTACTATGCAACCAGGGTTTTAGTGTTTTGAATGCTGTGGCAAATAATTGTGTAAGCCCGCTTTTATAAATCCGGACAAAGTAGTTTAGCAATTTTGATTCAGTCACCAGGTAAGGATAGCGATCAGTTTTATAAAGCAGGTATAAATTACGGACGCCTTCTTCTGTTTTTCGTAGAAAGGTTTCGTTATCGTCCAGTCCTTTGTGGATTAGCGGATTTTCAATATGGATAAACCGGTTGCCCAATTCGTGCAACTGATACCCAAAAAGGGTGTCTTCATGCCCGTACCCACGGATGCTTTCATCAAACCTGACTTTCTGAAAGAGTGATGCTGATATCAGAAAATTAAAGGTGGCAAAGTTATGGTAGGTATCTTTGTTGCCTCTTTCCAGAGCTGAACGGGCTTCCCGTTGCCTGCCATATGCCAGGCGCAGACTATATTGGGGATCATTTTCATGCTCATCGTAAGCCGTTCCTCCGATTACCACACACTCTTCCTTGCAGAAAGCAACGTATTTCTCAATATAATATGGCGAGCACACTTCGGCGTCGCAATCGATAAACAACAAATGGCCGTATGTTGCCTCGTCCGCCAGCTTATTCCGTACTGCCGAGCGTCCTATGTTTTCTTTCAAGATGATATGCCGGCAAAATTCAAAATCAGATACTGCCTTGTTCTCTTCCACGTACAATGTCGAACCATCTTCCATCACGATGATCTCAAAATCGACATACGTATCCACTGCCTGTTGGTGCAAGTCTGCCACCAGGCGGGTGATGTTGTAATTGTATGTAGGAATTAGGATGGATAACATGATTAGTTATTGTGCTTTTTTGGATATAAGCTTATCAGAGTTCGTTTTTTTCTTCAATATCAATTCTATCGCCATGTGATTCAGGTTCTGAGACAACTAAAAACTCTAAATCAGAATCTGTATTATTCAAGATCTTGTGTTTTAGTTTTGGTTGTATCAAAATACCTTTATTCTGTTCAACCATATAAATTTCACCTTCAATTTCAAACGTGGCCAGACCAGATAAAATGTAGAAGAATTGTTGTGATTTTCTGTGAAAGTGAAGTTTCTCACTTTTCATTGAGGGCATTATTTCTTTTATTACAGAGAGACTTTCTGATTTAATAAGATGCCAGCCACTACAATTATCACCCCAGGTATAAAACCCGGAATTATCTGAATCTATAATTTTTAAGAGGCTATTCCCCATCTCATTGTTTATTTATCACCCCCATCAGTACTTTCTCTTCTTTCTCCCAGCACAAATCCTCTTTTGCTTTCACGGTATTTTGTTTCACCGTATTATAACGTGCTTCGTCACTAAAAATATCCTTTATCACCGAAGCAATGTGTTTTGGCTCGTGGTTTTGGATATAGTATCCAATATCATATTGGTCGATGATCTGCTTTAATTCAATTAACTCTGAGGATAAGGTAGGAATACCCGAATGGATATAATCGAACAGTTTATTGGGTAACGAGAAATGATAGTTCAGGTTGGTGTCCTTGTCGATAGCCAGCCCCAGGTCGCTGTTCATGGTATACTGGCGTAGTTCTGCAAAAGGCATCTTCGGTTTAAAAATTACTTTTCCCTCTAAGTGTTTCTCTTTTATTATTTTACGTAAGGTAGGAAATACATCCCCACTACCCACTATCAGCAACACGGATTTGTTAAGGTATTCCATGGCCATCACCGCTTCTTCAGCACCACGTTCAACGTTAATGCCTGTCCCTTGTAGAATCAGAATGTGCTTATCAACAGGCAGCCCAAGTTCTGTCCTCGATTTAAGTCGTTCGGGTGCAAAGGTGGGAGGTATATTCCGGCTGACAGCTATCGTTTTGTTATACTTGTCACCGTAAAGTTTTGCAATGGATGAATTCACCGTAAGGATATCGGTCAGTTTGGGGAAGAAGTAGTCCTCCAGCTTTTTCCATATTCTTTGAGTCATTTTCCGGTTTACCAGTTCAGGTGTTTCGGTAAAATACTCGTGCGTGTCGTAGATGATTCTTTTTCCCCGAAGGGTAGCTGCCAGATAGGAGGCAGGAAGTGTATCCAGGTCATTGGCAAAAATCAAATCAACCTTTGCTGACATTAAATAGAGGAATAAACGGATATTAAATTCAGCATAGAACTGCGGACCTTTTCGAAACCACAGTTTCTTACGAACCGTAAAGTACGGACGTTCCAACGGCATGCTTTCCGGCAATAACCGCCCGATCTCTTTCACCCAATAACCGCATTTTTGGAGGGTCATGCAAGTCTTATGTACCCGTTGATCGGTGCTCAGGTCATTGGTAACACATACAATAGCTGTTCTTTGCATGGAATATGATAAAAGGATAGTATTTATTTACTCGTAATTTTTAGTCTAATACCTGAATCGATGAGCCTTAAACCCGATCAATCAATCAATTTATAAACCTGTAAGCCAATCAATTAATTAGCCAGTCAACTAATCAACTTAATCAGTTACTCGGCGTCATCACCCTCATTCACCAATTTCTTCGTCCTCAAATACCTGATAATATCCTGATAAAGTTTACGATGGTACGATTGAGGAATATCTTCTACCGAGGTGTTATGCCAAAGCAGCACTAATTCGCCGTTCCAGCTTTCCACCATGTTAATCAACCGGATACAATACTCATAAGCATCGTGCGAATTCATATACATATACCTCTTGTCGCTCAGGGTACTATCCATGATAGTCAGAGGATGCAAAGTCAGGGAGGTTAGCTGACGCGTATTGGGATTAATCCATTTTACCGAACGGCAGGTCCCCAGGCGGAATCCTGCTACATCGGCGTATCCCAGCGTAAAGTCATCGGTGATGCCGTCATCAAGTAACGTCTGCATATCCTGTGGTTCACGGGTATCCAGGTAATGATTCCGGTTATAGGTTATTTCCCTTTTCGAAAGCCGTTCCAGATGCTTCTTTTCATCCGCAATTCTCGCCGGGTTTATTCCCGCTTCGTAACTGGAATGAAGCCCCAGGATAATACTTTTCTTTTTGCAAAGGTTTAAGAGTGATTGAAAATCCGGAATATGATGAGTTATAAATGGTTTGTCTTCCTTCCTAGTTCCACCACCCACTTTAATAAACGCGATTGGTTCGCAACGGTCATTGCCTAATACTTCTCTGACTGAATTGTCCAGTTTAAACAACCAGGGTAAGGTATACCAGGGGTCATACCGCAATCCGCTGAAATAACTCTTTATTGCCTTGTTCCCTTCTTGCGGCCAGCGTATTCCGCGCAAAACGCCTCCCATAAGACCTCTTATGTTTCGGTAATGCGATAGTTGGTCGATATCGTGGGTAAGGTATATTTTTCGTATCTCTTTTGGAGGTTCCGGAACTTCGCACCCTGTCTCACGGAGTTGGGCCCGTAATAGTTTACTATACTCATCTACTAATGGCGAATCAATAAACCCGGCACGGTAAGGCAGTGATTCTGTTCCCGGAAAACGTCCATGAACATCCCTTACGTCGTCACGAACCATCTCTTCATAACGGCTTATCAGGAAATAGGCACTGGCAACTAAGTCGGGATGTAAAATGCGGGTACCTTCTATCACTTCAACCAAAGGAGTCCCAAATAATATAGGAGCTTCTTCCCATATTTGCAAAGGCAATGACGGAATTGATTTTAAAGAACCGTAAACTTCAGCCGAAAAAAACGTCGACGGAATAATAACGAGTTTATACCGGTGATACTCATTTGGATCATCGGTGTAACCAACCTGGGAAAGAAGTTCCGCCGGAATGTCTTTTCCCAGTAAAAAGCGCAATATATAGTGTATTGTATCAACCATTTTATAAATAAAAGATGCTGTTGTAAAAGTCTGTTAATGAGTCTATCTCATGTTCTGTCTCCGGTCGTGTGCAAATGTTAACACAAATGTCAGCATGAGCCCGATAAGAATGTCCTTTTTAGAAATGAGACCCAAATACTCATCTTCTGTTGGAACGTGATGAGTTATCATCCGTAATGCAATAGCAAGAATTGTATAAATTACAAATACACTTAATCCGTATAAGATAATTTTTAATTTTGGATGCATTGTAAATTCTAAGTGTTAGATTATATATTAATAAGAACAATACGACCATTTGTTTTAATGAATAGGATGAAAAATACCTTTCCTCTTTTTCTGTTCCGGAAAATAAAAAAATATGATTTTCGGAATATCTAATAGGAAATCAATTCGCAAGTCGTAATTTATTGTCAAAAGTAATCATTTTATTTAAAAGTGCTGTTTCCTGATTGAATAAATATACCCGGCAATATTTTAAGTTGTTGAAGTCCAGCTATGTATTGCCTGACTGAATTTGCTACTAATTTAATATTTTTTGCATATTTATTTTATGTAACTCACTGGTTAATACAACTTGTTACTTGCGGGTGACATTATCGACTGCTGTCAGGGCTATTTCTGCATCTCATTGGTCATTGCTCTTTCCTGCTTTTAATTATCCACTCTTTCTCCGGCTTATCTCTGCTTTTGGTGATACCTTTGGCCTTATTCATCAGATTAGTGTTATATTCTGATCATATATTCGTTACATAGATGTTACATACCTATATAGATACGTAACATCTATGTAATAAGTATGTGATATGTATGTGATATGTATGTAACGTCTCTTGTCGGAGGTATTACCAAGGTATATAAAAGGCATGCCGGCAAGCGGACATATAATTGAATGACATCATTCCGTTTAGATCCGGAATTATTTAAAACCATTCATATATATGGTCGGGTAGGGCAGTTGTTCGTGCTAATAGGGATTGAAAAAAAAACCTGATATAATAGTTTTGTCATATATGGTCAGAAAATCGTGGAATAGAACATTTTTCTTTTTTGATTATAAATGGAAATAAATTCAGTGTTCTCCTGAAAATAAATATCGGATTTGAATTTGTTTTTAGATTATTCTCGTTTTATGCTCATGCGAAATCCATGTTTTGCCGCTGTTTCCGGACAATAATCCCGGATATATTTAGAAATTCACTCTTAAAACTTCAGATTTTGTTCGTTTTTGCTTTTATTCCATCCTTTGTTCAAATTTATTTTCGTTTCAAAGCACTTTTTGTTCAGTTGGTTAGGTTTTATTTCTGTTTTATAGCAGAAAAAAGAGTAGAATAAGTTTGGATAGTATGGATAAAGCTTGTACTTTTGCACCCGCTTTAAGAGAGAAGCACAGTACAATTTGCCATTTATTCATTTCCCATTTACTATTTGAATGGGCGTTGAAAAATAAAAAGAATCTTTTTTCAAAAAGGTTTGGTAGTCCGGAAAAAAGCACTACTTTTGCAGCCGCTTTAGGAGAGAAGCTTTAGTCAAATTATCGATTAAATAATTCAGGATTTACCGTTAGTCTATTTGTCCGATACCATTTGTAAGGTTGAAAAAATAAAACAAAAACTTTAGCAATAAAGTTTGGTAGATTAGAAAAAAGCGTTACCTTTGCAGCCCGTTTGAATGACACGAATTGAAACACAAACAAACGAAACGCACACATAAGTATTACAGGTTATTTAATCGAAGCGCGATTAGCCGAATAACACAAACCAATTATTTAACCGGGAGCGGTTGAGTGATACCATTAGAAGTCTTGAAAAACAAATGCACTGTGAAGTGCACTCTCCAAGTTCCCCTTTAGGGGTTAGGGGTTTTCCAAGCGTCGATCTTTGAGAATACATGAACAACAAATAATGTAGTATAAGAAAAGGGAAATTTTTTTTTTATGCCACGTCAATTTTCTACAATAAATTAAATGAGATAGCATCCGAGCAAAATAAAAAGATACAACGAAGAGTTTGATCCTGGCTCAGGATGAACGCTAGCGACAGGCCTAACACATGCAAGTCGAGGGGCAGCACAATGGTAGCAATACTATGGT
>Ga0302296_1003028_pt1 | contig 10974 bp, 9 predicted proteins | sample III_Fen_N3_1_FD_194546 | JGI IMG/M metagenome (GOLD analysis project Ga0302296, IMG submission 194546) | Peat permafrost microbial communities from Stordalen Mire near Abisko, Sweden - III_Fen_N3_1 | ecosystem: Environmental > Terrestrial > Soil > Wetlands > Permafrost | place: Sweden: Abisko... | reverse complement strand
TGTTTCAACCGGGCGATATCGTCTTAGGTATGTTACTCTGGAGAGAAAGCATTGTTGCTTCCGATAAAATATTACAAAAAGTGGATGCAACCCAACAACCCTTAAGCTACTACCTCAGTGTACTGGGTATGACCGGGATTACTGCTTATATCGGACTCATGCACATATGCAAACCGCTGGCAGGTGAGACTGTGGTTATTTCAGGAGCAGGAGGGGCTGTAGGCATTGTTGCAGGCCAAATAGCAAAAATACAGGGATGCAGGGTAGTGGGAATTACCGGTTCGGAAGAAAAGCTAAGATTAATTGTCGGGAAATACGGTTTTGACGAAGGAATCAATTATAAGACTACCTCCTACATGAATAAAGCCATTGATACTATTTGCACCGATGGGGTGGATGTTTATTTCGATAATGTCGGCGGACAGATATCCGATGCTGTCATCAGCAATTTGAATGTACAAGCACGAGTGGCCATCTGCGGTCAAATATCCTTGTATAACAGTACCGAAATTCCGATGGGACCAAGGATTCAGCAAACATTACTGACTAATAATGTCATGATGCAGGGTTTTATTGTCGGCAACTATAAAAGTGAGTTCCCGGAAGCTATCCAGCATTTAACCCAATGGGTAAAGGAGGGTAAACTGGATTTCACTGAAACGATCTATGAGGGGTTTGACCAGTTACCTATCGCCTTTATTGGATTGTTTGCCGGGGAAAATATCGGTAAAATGATTGTGAAAGTTTAATTTTATTTCAGGAGTTATATATTTTAAAAATTTTAATCCCGTATCTACTTAAAAGCGGATACGGGATTAAAAAAAATAGTAGTACTTATTGATATTTCCGAATTAATTGAATTCTGATGAAATTGATTTTGTATATTTACACTTACAATTCCAAAGAGTAATTATAAATGCTGAGCTGTTAAACAATATAATTATGGAAATAAAACCTATAAAAACAGAAACAGATTATGACAATTCTATTAAAAGAATTGAAGAATTATGGGGTACAACAAAGGAGAGCATAGAAGGGGATGAACTTGATGCACTATGTACTTTGGTTGAATCATATGAGATGCGCCATTATCCAATAGCACCACCAGATTCAATTGAACAAATTAAGTGAATACTATCTGTATGTTTAATTGCAGATAGTATTCACTTTTTTATTTCCAAATCCTGATAATCTTATAAACCACCATCATATCATTGAAGTCATTGAATTTATTTGGGGATCTTTCCAGTTCTTCAAAAACATATCTTCCGGCATATTTCTTCCTGATCTGATCAATCATGGTGGAGCCGGTAATAAAATAACCTGTTGAGGGCAGTTCCTTTTCAAAGTTCCTGAAATGATTGCCTGTATAGAAATTCAACCCATACAGGTTTGGAAAGGTGGTCAGGTCATTTATCACATAGGTATTGCCTTTCAGGTCATAACGAGCCTGTATTTTCTCAGCAAACGTCCTTGAAGAATATGAATCTTTAAATTCAGGATATACCGAACTTTCCAGGAATACCTGCAGGCATACAAATACTGCCAACATTCCAAACAGTACAGAATATCCCGATTTCCTTTGCAGCACCACCCGAAAAGTAACTATGGCAGCAAGCAATAAAAACCATGCTGCAACTGCCAGCATAGTCGGATGTTGAAATGTCTCAGAGAATACATTGATATCATGAAGTGTTTTAGTATCATGAAACAATGGACCAATCAGGTTGCTAAGATTTACAAACCGGAAAATACCTTCCAGTGCCAGCATTAAACCTGATAATCCAAATATGAAATACCCCAGTCCTTTTATTAATTGGGGCCTTTTATTTACTGCCCAATCATAGAGCAGCACCAGCAAATAGGCTGCAAAGGGATAGACAGGCATGATGTAAACAGTCCGTTTGGAGGCCGGAATCATATAGAATAACATGATGACCGTTATCGAGACTATACTGAATAGGGTCACTTTATCCAATATTGCCAGTTTCTGAAGAAATGGCTTCAACCTGAATTGCCTGAATGGGTTTTTATATTTGATACTGAAGGCACTTAAGATCAACAAGAATGACCAGGGAACAAAACCTACCACAATAGCCGGAATGTAATACCAAAAAGGTCCGATATGTCCTAAATTATACTTTATTCCGAGTGATTGATTGCTCATACCCAGGAACCGGCCTATGTTCTCGGCAAATACAAGGTTCAGGAAATGGCTACCGTCCTGTTGATAGGCCAGCACATACCAGCAACCCAATATAAGGGCTGCAGGGATTGCAACCAGTATGTTCTTTGCAATGATCTTCCAGAGGGAATATCGTTGCAATAAGAGCAGATAAACCCCAAAAACGAGGCATGGCAGGATGAACCCTACAGGCCCCTTTACCAGCGCGGCCCCTCCCAGAAAAAGTGGAACCAGCAGAGGATAACCTTTCAATCTTTTTTCTTCCCAGTTGAATAGACTTAACAACGCCCCGATCATAAAGAAAGCTAGCAGCATGTCAACGCGTGATTCAATACCCCAGCGATGCATTTCAAAGCTGGTAAGTACCATGAGGGAGGCTATAAAGGCAGTAGAAGTTGATTTCCTTTTTCGTAGAAAAGTAAATGTCATCAGGGTAATCCCTATCAGACTCAAGGCAGAAGGCAGGCGGGCGGTGGTTTCGCTGACATGGCCAGCCGGTAAGGAAAACAGGACTATGATCCAATGCATAAACGGAGGCTTATAAGCCACTTCATCAGCATATCCGGCAGGAAGTATCCAGTTGCCCGTATTCATGATAAAGGTTGCTACAGTTGCTTCGCGGGGTTCACCCTTGTAGTAAAATTCACCCATGGTTATCCAGGGAAGGGTAAGCAACATACTGATAAATAGGACAACCAGAAAAGGATGCTTGAGATAGATGGCTTTGAATGAGTCTATAAGTTTGTTCATATTTCTAATAAGTTGGGAAACAAAGATAATAATATTAATTAAAAGAAAATGCTTTCATCCCGAAAGAAGAATCCCATGACTGAAAATCAAGGAGTCACTACAGGCTTTTAGCAATTTATGAATTGATTTTGATCCTTTTTCAGGTTTATACAAATAACCCATAACAGATAATTTAGCCCGGATTCGCTTTGTTGGGGAGGTTATAAACATCTTCTTTTTAGTACCTTTGCATTCGAATAAAATAGATATAAAAAATACATGAAATCGAAAGACCTCCCTATTGCATTGGGAACAGAAAAAGTAGGGAAATTACTGATGCAATATGCCATTCCGGCTATCATTGCCATGACGGCTTCGTCGTTATACAATATCACCGATAGTATCTTTATTGGTCATGGTGTCGGTGCACTTGCCATTTCAGGATTGGCACTTACGTTTCCATTGATGAACCTGGCGGCAGCCTTTGGTTCGTTGGTGGGTGTAGGTGCTTCCACACTGATGTCAGTCAGACTGGGACAAAAAGACTATGACACGGCGAATAAAATCCTGGGGAATGTTTTTATCCTGAACATCATCCTGGGATTGGCTTATACAGTGGTGGTCTTATCGTTTCTTGATCCGATACTCTATTTCTTTGGAGCAAGTGATGCTACCCTCCCGTATGCCCACGAGTATATGGTGGTGATTCTGCTTGGCAATGTGGTTACGCACATGTTTCTTGGATTGAATGCTTTGCTGCGTTCCACAGGTCGTCCTCAAAAAGCCATGTATACCACACTTTGTTCGGTACTTATAAACATTGTATTAAATCCCCTCTTTATTTTTGTATTCAAATGGGGAATCCAGGGAAGTGCTTTTGCTACAGTGATATCGCAAACCGTTATGCTGGTGTGGCAAATCAATATCTTTAGCAATAAGAAACATTTTATACACCTGAAAAAGGGTACCTTTCGCTTACAACGTAAGATAGTAGTCGATTCGTTGGCTATCGGATTATCCCCTTTTTTGATGAATGCTGCCTCCTGTGTTATCGTCGTACTGATTAATCAGGGCCTTATTCGCCACGGTGGTGATTTGGCAGTAGGAGCGTACGGGATTGTAAACAGGGTGGTCTTTCTTTTCGTGATGATTGTCATGGGAATTAATCAGGGTATGCAACCCATAGCCGGATATAATTTTGGTGCCGGACAATACGACCGGGTAACCGAGGTGCTGAAGAAGACTATTTTCCTGGCGACAGGTGTTATGACGCTCGGTTTTCTGATTGGTGAACTTTTCCCACATGCTGTAGCATCTGTATTTACTACTGACAAAATCCTGATTGACTTAGCTTCAGAAGGATTGAGCATTGTGCTGATATGCTTCCCGATTGTAGGATTCCAAATGGTCACAACCAACTTCTTCCAAAGTATTGGTATGGCCAGTAAATCCATTTTCTTGTCATTAACCCGACAGTTGATATTCTTACTACCCTGTTTACTGATTTTACCTCAGTTTTTCGGGGTTAAGGGTGTGTGGTATAGTATGCCATTGGCTGATTTAGCAGCTTGCATCGTATCGGCATTTATGTTATTCTCCCAGTTTAGACAATTTAAGAAGCCTGTGGCTGGTTGAGTGTTGAGTGTTTCGTGTTCCGTGTTTTGTGTTTCGGGTTAATGATTCTGTTAGGTTATAAGTTAATGGTTTGGTTTAATCTTTTGTCCTTTTTCCTTTTTCTAATTTTAAAATATTTAAATCATGAATGATAAGTTTGTAATCAACGTCGGAAGGCAACTGGGTAGTGGTGGCCGGCAAATAGGAGAGAAGCTGGCATCTCAGTTTGGTATTGCCTTTTATGATAAAGAACTGATAAATCTTGCTTCGAAAGAAAGCGGGTTGGGAAAAGAGTTCTTTGAGAATGCTGACGAAAAGAAAAGTCATAGTATCATCGGAGGATTATTGGGATTACGCACCAATATCAGCAACGAAGTGTACGTCAATAACTATTTATCGAACGAGACTTTTTTTAAAATACAAAGCGATATTATCCGTGAATTGGCAGAGGAGAAATCCTGTGTATTTGTAGGTCGTTGTGCCGATTACATTTTACGAGATCATCCCCGTTGTATAAATATATTTATCACTGCCGATACAGACGACCGGGTAAAGCGTGTTACACAGGATCAAAAACTAACTGCAGCAAAAGCACTTGAAGTAATTGAGAAAACGGATAAGAAACGTTCGGAATACTACAACTATTTCAGCAATAAAGTCTGGGGTGTAGCAGAATCGTATCATTTATGCATCAATTCATCCGTGCTTGGCATTGACGAAACAGTGGCTTTTATCCGTCGGTTTGTTGAGCAAAAACTGCTATGAAAAGTTACTGATTAAATAGCTCTACAAGTACCAGAATTTTATAAAGAGGAGTAAAGAAGTCATTAAAAAGTTCATACCATTTGCTAGAGCTGTTATAGGAATGAAAATAATTTAATTCCCTAAAGTGCTTGGGAGGAATATAATGATGTGTCAAATAAAACAAAGTAAAAACCCGCTATAAGTATAAACTTACAGCGGGTTTTTAAAATATATGTAGAGTAAATGATTACAAACCGAAGCTAAATACTGCAATCTGATTGTAAATCGTACTGAATATCCCTATCAATAAAATACCGATTGTACAAAGTACAAAACTGATTTTTACAGGAACATCGCTCTTTACCACTTCTATCGGGTTTTCGCTTTTGTTCAGGAACATGGCTTTGATGACTAACAGGTAGTAATACAAGGATATGATGGTGTTCAATAATGCAATAAATACAAGTACATAAAAACCTTGTTGGGCAGCTGCCGAGAACACAAAGAATTTACTGAAGAATCCTGCAAACGGAGGAATACCAGCTAACGAGAACAAGGCAATCATCATGACAAAGCTCAACCGTGGGTTTGTCTGGTACAAGCCATCATAATCATTCATAGAGACTTTCTTAGTCTGGTTTTCAATCACCGAAATCACCCCGAATGCTGCGAGATTGGAGAACATGTACACCAACACATAATACACCAGCGAAGTCATCCCAAGAGCCGTTCCGCTGATAATCGCAAGCAGGATATATCCGGCCTGTGAAATAGAGGAGAATGCAAGGAATCGTTTCAGGTTTTGTTGACGGATAGCAAATACATTTGCTATTGTGATACTTGCCACAGCCAGGCCGTATAAAATCGGTTGCCATTGTGTGATAAGATTTCCGAAAACTTTTACCAACAAGGTAAACAATACGAACACTGCAGCACCTTTTGATATAACCGAAAGATATGACGTGATATTGGTCTGTGCACCTTCGTAAACGTCAGGAGTCCAAAGGTGAAAAGGTACCAGTGATATTTTAAAGAACAATCCTACCGAGAAGAAAACAAATGCCATGATCTGAAGTGGCGTTCCTGTAATCAGTGTTGCCAGGTCAGTAAAATAGAGGGTGCCGGTGGAACCGTAGATCATTGACATCCCGAACAGGGAGATGCTGGAAGCAAATACGGCTGACAGAATGTATTTGGCACCCGCTTCAGCTGATTTGTGATTGTATTTATCAAAAGCCACCAGGGTAGCCATTGGAATAGATGCTGTTTCAAGTCCGATAAAGAACATCAGAAAGTTCCCCGAAGAAATCATGAAGTACATTCCCAACAAGGTTGACAGGGTCAGGAAGTAGAATTCCCCGCGTTTGATGCGGTTGGCATCTTCGTTCAGGAATTTATGTGCCTGCAGTAATACGATCAATGTCCCTACATTCAGGATTGTTTTCACATAGGTCTGCATGGGCAAATAGTTGTACATCCCGCCGGCAACGGAGAATGCTTCACGTGGAATGCAGTTCAGCAGGGTGTGGGCTGTAAAAAGTACCAGCGCAACAGGTTGAAAATACTTCAATCCTTTTTCTCCTGCAAATATATCGAAAACCAAAAGGATAAGCATCACTGCCAGCAGTGAAAATTCTTCGCTCATTTGTAAAAAACTACTGTAATCCATATTATATTTTGTCTAATTTTTTATGTCTAATGTCTAAGGTCTAATGTCCAAAGTCTAATATTAAAAGTCTTATGTGTTAAGTAAAAGTCTTTTGACCTTCGACCTTTGTCCTATTTAACCAGTTGTCCTATTACCGGTAGTACGCTGTCGTGAATCATACCTGAAATCCAGAATGGTGCGGAACCAAGTGCAAACATAAAGAACAGCAGGGTTACCACTGAGATTCTTTCATACCAGGTGGCATCTGTCAAATGTTCAAAATGCTCATTGTTGATTTTTCCCAAAAGGAATTTCCCAACCATCCGTAAAATATAGACAGCAGTAATAACAATGGAACTACAGGCAAGAACGGTTAACACACGGTGAAAAAGATCAGTATGTTGGAATGCCCCAACGAAAATAGTCATTTCAGCAACGAATCCGCTTAAACTAGGTAAGCCCAATGACCCTAACCCTGCAATCACAAAACATACACCCAGGAAAGGAATAACCTTCATTAAACCACTCATCTCTGTGATTAATCGGGTATGTGTCCTTCCGTAAATCATTCCAATCAGCGCAAAGAAAAGGGCTGTTGTTAAACCATGAGAAAGCATTTGTAATACAGCACCTGTTGCAGCTGTTTCGTTCATCATCAAGATGGCGAAGAGCACCAATCCGCAGTGACTAACCGAAGAATATGCATTGATATATTTCAGGTCGGTCTGGTGAATGGCGGCAAATGCCCCGTAAACCACACTGAAACCTGATAGGATTAAAAAGATCCATGCCATTTCGTGTGCTGCCTGTGGCATTAGATACATGGCAACACGGAAACAACCGTAACCTCCCAGTTTCATTAATACACCTGCGTGTAACATTGATACGGCAGTAGGAGCGGAGGCATGACCATCAGGCGACCATGTATGGAAAGGGAACATAGCACCTAAAACACCAAACCCTGTAAATGTAAGCGGGAAGAAATAATACTGCATTTCAACCGGAATATGCATCTTGGCAATTTCCAGAATGTTCATGCTGGTACCACCCGAAGTATAATAAATTCCTAATATCCCTACCAATAACAATGCTGAACCACCCATCAACATCAGGGTAAGCTTCATAGCGGCATATTCTTTTTTACCTGTTCCCCAGATACCAATCAACAGGTACATTGGAATCAAGGCGATTTCATAATACATGAACATGGTAAACAGGTCGGTTGAGATAAAGAACCCGTAAACGCCAATCGACAATAGGCTATACCACAGGAAGAATTCCTTAGGTAGTGGATCGATTTTCCAAGAAGCAAATACCCCTGTGAAAACTATGATGGACGTCAGTATAAGCATGGCAACCGAGATCCCGTCAACACCAACCGAATAATGGATATTGAATGGAGCGTACCAGACGGTATCGGCTGTGAAAAGCATAGTAGCTACATCACCTGCTGCACGCTGTAAAAAGTACATGTAAGTCAATACTCCCGATAAAGTCATCAAGAGTACAGCTCCGGTAGTCATGACGAACAAGAGTTGTTTGCGGTTGTTCGAAAGGAACAGGCCCATCATCATTAATGCCGGAATGAGAACGAATAAGGATAAAAAGTTCATATCTTTTAAAATTACCCCCAGCCCCTAAAGGGGAGTGAGATGTTAGTATTGTTTTGACGCCTGGTTCTTATTCCCCGGTAGGGGACAGGAATCTAAATAAATAGCACTAATAATGTAATCACCAGTGTTCCCAACAGGAATACATAAGCATATTGCTGAACCTGTCCTGACTGTAATCCCTTAATTTTAAGGGATACCCATTGGGTGGTACCAGCCATTCCGTTCATAGATGCATCAATCACGTGACGGTCGAACCAGGCCAAAGGTCTTGATATATTGTTGAAAATTATTTTCTTGGTAATGAACAAATATACTTCGTCCAGGTAAAAACGATTGCTGGCAGCACGATGTAAACCGGAGAAAGTAGTTGCCAGTTTCTTAGGAGCTTCACTTTCCTTGCGGTACATTACCATTGCCAAAAGAATGGAAATAACTGCGACAATCACACTGATACCTGCTACAGTTGGGTCCAGATGAATATCATAGTTTGCACGATCGCTGGTTACAAAATGTCCAAAAGGAATCCATCCTGCAAATACAGTCACTGTTGCAAGGAATACTAATGGCATTGCCATGGCAAAAGGTGATTCGTGTGGTGTATGTTCGTGTTTGTGTTCTTTTCCCCAGAATATGTTGAAATATAAACGGAACATATAAAAGGCAGTCAACCCTGCAATGAAAGTCATGGTCATACCCATGATTGGGCTGAATTCATAACATGCAGATAAAATCTCATCTTTACTGAAGAATCCCGAGAAAGGAGGAATTCCAGCAATAGCCAGACAAGCAATCAGGAATGTCCAGTTAGTGATAGGCATATATTTGCGTAAACCGCCCATGTGATTCATTTCGTTGCTGTGAACGGCATGGATTACCGAACCTGCCCCTAAGAACAACAAGGCTTTGAACATGGCATGTGTGAACAGGTGGAACATGGAAGCCATGTATCCAAGTCCTTCATGTTCGCCATAACCTGAAACACCCAGGGCAACCATCATGAACCCAATCTGGGAAATGGTGGAGAATGCCAGTACGCGTTTAATATCGGTCTGCACACAGGCAATGACTGCCGCAAACAATGACGTGAAAGCACCTACGTAGGCTATGCCGTGTAAAACTTCAGGAGTATAGGTTATATAAACAGGGAAGAGTCGGGCAACAAGGAAAACTCCGGCAACAACCATAGTCGCAGCATGGATTAATGCCGATACAGGAGTAGGACCTTCCATAGCATCCGGTAACCATATTTGCAACGGGAACATGGCTGATTTACCGGCACCTCCGATAAAGATTCCTGCCATTGCCCAGCTTAATACTGAGAAACCCATGAAAGTGGCACCTGCAGCTCCTGCAAATACTTTAGGATCACCGGAAGTCAATAATCCGAAATCAAATGTCTTTGTGTAAAATGAAAGTATCAGAATACCAATCAGGAAGAACAAATCCGCAAAACGGGTGACGATAAATGCTTTTTTGGCTGCGGCAACTGCTGAAGGCTTGGTATAATAGAATCCGATTAACAGGTAAGACGAAACGCCCACTAATTCCCAAAAAATGTACATCTGGAAGATATTGGTTGCAATCACCAATCCTAACATTGAAAAGGTAAAGAGAGACAGGAAAGCATAATAGCGTTCAAATCCCTTTTCATTAACCATGTATCCAAGGCTGTAAATGTTTACCATAAACGATACGGTAGTAATTACTACGAGCATCATAACCGAGATAGGATCAAGCAGGATACCTAAATTGATATGAAGGAATTCGCTGAAACGCAACCATTCCATGTCGAAAGGAATTACTTTTTCATAAATGCCATCAATGCGGTGCATTGAGAAGTATTCCCATGCGGCAAAATACGAAAGAGCCGTAATGATTCCTAAAACAATTGTTCCTATGGTTCCTGCAATTTTTGGGCTCCATTTTGAATCCACCAGACCCAACACAATGAAACTAAGAAGTGGAAGAAGTAGAATTAATAAGGTATACTGCATATTAATTATAATTGTAAATGGTAAATAGTAATTGGTAAATAGTAAATGATTAAATCGTCAATGAATTTATCCTTTCATTTCGTCCAGATTCCCTACCTCAACGCTAGTCAGATTCCTGTATATGTTGATGATAATGGCAATGGCAACAGCTGTTTCGCAAGCTGCAATGGCTATCGTGAACAGTGCAAAGTAAAATCCTTCCAAATGTCCGGGATACAAATAACGGTTAAACACCACAAAGTTGATATCGGCAGCATTCAGCATTAGTTCGATTGAGATTAAGATCATCAATAAACTCTTACGCGACAGGAAGCCATAGATTCCTGCAAAGAACATGATTAAACTTAATCCTAAGTATGCTTCTACAGGAACCGGTCCTGAAAGAAAATTCGTTAATAAATCACCCATATGTTGTTAAATGTTTGATGTTAAATGTTTGATGTTTGA
>Ga0302296_1003027_pt1 | contig 10977 bp, 9 predicted proteins | sample III_Fen_N3_1_FD_194546 | JGI IMG/M metagenome (GOLD analysis project Ga0302296, IMG submission 194546) | Peat permafrost microbial communities from Stordalen Mire near Abisko, Sweden - III_Fen_N3_1 | ecosystem: Environmental > Terrestrial > Soil > Wetlands > Permafrost | place: Sweden: Abisko... | reverse complement strand
GATATGCACAAACCTTGCTCACTTATGCCGAAGCGAGTGCGCGTGCCGGAAAATTAGATGCATCGGCTTATGAAGCTGTTAATATGGTCCGCCGGAGGGCCAACAAGCTTGACCCCAATTCGCCCTCTAAATTTGATTTATCTAAAAACATAAGTACCGAACAATTTCTCGATTCGGTAGTTTGCGAACGGGCATGGGAGTTATGTTTTGAGCCTGACGGCAGGTGGTTCGATATTGTTCGCCTCGACTTAAAAGATAAGATATCCAGCTATGGACAAGACGTCCTTTGGGACTTCTCATCGGCAAAACTTACCGATGACTGGTATTTCTACCAGATACCGGATGCAGATCGTTTAATCAACCCTAATTTTAAATAGAAGATTGGCGGATGCAAGTTTCGGGAAAAGCGTGCAATACCGATCGTGGGGTTGTTGCAAAATGAATTAATGCAAAAATCCAGATTTCAGGATTGATTTGAAATTTGGATTCTTGTATTTGCGTTTATAGCGTACATTAGTTTTCATATAACTTTCTAATGAATCGGATACGAAAGATGAAAAAAATTACCACTATTATTACTGTTGTTGCTTTCTTGCGATAGCATATTCCATGAAGAGGATATCAAGTACATCGTGCCTAACACGAAACAGGAGAAAATTGATTTGGTTAATGGCATGTATTCGTGTCTGGTCAAGGTTCACAATGAAGATTATTTCAAAGCGCTGATTAGAAGCGACGATGTTAATATCTATACCGAATGGTCTTTTAGTAACTGTTATTTGGAAAGCGCACATGGTTCTATTGATTTTTCATCGGTAACCGGCTCCATTTTTCTGAACTTATCATTAGACATAACCCTTTTGTTTTTACCTTCCTATTCTCCGAAACTGAACATTATAGAACGTTTATGGAAGTTTACCAAGAAGAAAATTCTATACGCAAAATATTATGAAACGCCGGACAAATTTCATTCCGCAATAACAGATTTCTTTCATACAATTAACCAAAAACATAATGATGATTTGAAAAATATAATGACCTTGAATTTCAGCTCTTTAAACATCAAAATGTGTTTATTTAACCAGTTTAAAGTATAACTTAACTATTTCCCGCTCCTTCCAAAATCGCTTTCGCCTTTTTCACGCTTCTTACCTTCTCGAAGGGAGTGAAAGTTTGAAAAAATGGTTAAAAATCCGCTACCTACGATATTGAAATTTAGTACTTTTGGAAAAAGAAAAGTTATGACTGTATCTGATTTAAAATTGAAAATATTCCGACAAATTGATACTTTGGAGAAGGATCGGTTAGAAGAGTTCTATGGAGTTTTGGTAAATTTCATCAATGAAAAAAAAGATATTGATGATTGGAAAAACCTGACAGAGAAACAGAAACAAGATATTACAGATGCAATTGAAGAAATAGATTCAGGAAAAGGAATTCCTCATGAAAAAGTGATGGCCAACATCCGCAAGAAATACTCAAATGCCTAAGCATATCGCAAATTGCGACAACCTACTTACCCTATGGATAAAATCACATATCAAACGGATTAATGAAACAACGCATTAAGCTATGGCAAGAAAAGCAAAACAGGTAAGCGAAGGATTTAACGAAATACTACTTTATACCACGCCCAATGGCAAAGTGAAGGTTGAAATTTATTTACAAAACGAAACAATCTGGCTTACCCAGCAAAAAATAGCCGATTTGTTTGGTGTAGATAGAACGGTGGTAACCAAGCATTTGACAAACATCTATACATCAAATGAATTGAACAAAAAGGCAACCTGTGCAAAAATTGCACAAGTTCAATCAGAGGGTGATAGAACTGTAAACAGGCAAATTGAATTTTACAATCTCGATGCAATCATTTCTGTTGGCTACAGAGTAAACAGTAGTCAGGCAACAGCTTTTCGTATTTGGGCTACCGAACGGTTAAAAGAGTACATCATCAAAGGTTTTACCATGGATGATGAACGGCTGAAAAACCCGAACAATATTTTTGGCAAAGATTATTTTGAGGAACAACTTGCCCGCATTCGTGACATTAGAAGCAGCGAAAGGCGTTTTTATCAAAAAATAACCGATATTTATTCGCAAATGCAGTGCCGATTATAATGTTGATACACAAACTACCAAAGACTTTTTTGCAACTGTTCAAAACAAATTACATTGGGCAATAACGGGACGAACTGCTGCCGAAATTATTTCTGCAAGGGTTGACAGTGCCAAAGAAAACATGGGTTTAACAACCTGGAAAAATGCACCCAAAGGCGCCATCAGAAAAACAGATGTGGGTATAGCCAAAAATTACCTGAACGAAAAGGAAATAGACGGGTTGAACCGTATTAAGTATGTACTTGGATTACGCCGAAAATCAGGCTCAGAAAGGTGTAGTAATGTATATGAAAGATTGGATTGTAAAATTGGATGCTTTCCTTCAGTTTAATGAAGAAGCTATTTTAAAACATCAGGGAAAAGTATCGCATGAAGTAGCTGTTACACTTGCCGAAAATGAATTTGAAAAATATCGAATTGTACAAGATAAACGAATAGAATCGGATTTTGATATTGAAATAAAAAAAATGAGAAGCTGACATAATCCGTCCCCGCTATTCCCCAACTCCTTCCAGCACCTCTTTCGCCTTTTTTACGCTTCTTACCTTTTCGAAGGTCAGTGATAGTTTGTTGTTGCCTTCTTTCATGCGGCAGATTTGCGGATGGGTTTGCACGTATTGCAACACTTTGCCGAATACGGGCGACTGATAATAAGCCGATTGCGGGTTTGCAATAAACTGGCAAACCATTTTATGGTGCTTCAGGATAATTTTCTCAATTCCAAGCTCAACAGCGGCCCGGCGCAGGCGCACAACCTCAATCAATTCGATGCTTTCAGAAGGTAATTTACCAAAACGATCGGCCAGTCCGGCTTCGAACTGCACCAAAGCGTCTTCCGTTTCAATGTTGTCGAGTTCGCGGTAAAGCAACATTCGTTCAGAAATACTCTGAATGTATTTATCCGGAAACAATAACTGTAAGTCGGTATCAATCTGGCAGTCGCTGCCAAACTTCATATTCAGGAAAGCCCGTGAAGTATCTTCTTTTTCGTCTTTGAAAAGCTCTTTAAAGTCGGTTTGTTTCAGCTCCAGAATGGCTTCGCTCAGGATTCGATGATACGTTTCGAACCCGATGTCGGCAATAAAACCGCTTTGCTCGGCGCCTAACAAGTTTCCGGCGCCGCGGATATCCAAATCCTGCATGGCAATGTTGAAACCACTTCCAAGCTCCGAAAACTCTTCGATGGCACGCAAACGACGGCTTGCTTCCGGAGTAAGCGTCGAAAGCGGTGGCGCCAGCAGGTAACAAAATGCCTTTTTGTTCGATCGGCCAACCCGTCCGCGTAATTGATGCAAATCGCTCAGGCCGAAGTTTTCAGCATGATTGATAATGATTGTATTGGCATTCGGAATGTCGAGCCCCGATTCGATGATGGTCGTGGCAATCAGCACATCGAATTCGCCGTTGATAAAATCCATCATCAGTTTTTCGAGTGTTGCGCCATCCATCTGTCCGTGGCCAACCACCGTGCGAACGCCTGGCACCAACTTCCGGATCACGGTTTCCACTTCGTAAATATTCGCCACCCGGTTGTGTATAAAAAATACCTGACCTTCGCGCGCCATTTCATATTGGATCGCATCGCGGATAATTTCCTCGCTAAACCCGTGCAGTTCAGTTAAAATTGGATAACGGTTAGGCGGTGGCGTTTGTATGATCGACAAATCGCGGGCTCCCATCATCGAGAATTGCAAAGTTCGCGGAATGGGCGTGGCTGTCAGCGTAAGCGTATCCACATTGACTTTCATCTGTTTCAGCTTTTCTTTTACCGAGACGCCGAATTTCTGTTCTTCATCCACAATGAGCAAGCCCAGATCTTTAAAAACCACTTCTTTGCCCACCAATTTATGTGTTCCGATCAGGATGTCAACCTTTCCGGCCTTGGTGTCGGCCAGTACCTGTTTCACATCCGAAGCTTTCCGTAAACGGCTGATGTATTCGACCCGCGCCGGAAAATTGCTGAGCCTGTCGGCAAATGTCTTGTGATGCTGAAGCGCCAGAAGCGTGGTTGGAACCAACACCGCCACCTGCTTGTTGTCGGCCACGGCCTTAAATGCCGCACGGATGGCAATCTCGGTTTTTCCGAAGCCCACATCGCCGCAGACGAGCCGGTCCATCGGAATTTCCTTTTCCATGTCTTCCTTCACCGCGATGGTCGATTTGAGCTGATCGGGCGTGTCTTCGTAGATAAACGAAGCTTCCAATTCTGTCTGAAGGTACGAATCGGGCGAAAAAGCAAATCCGCGTTCCTGGCGGCGGGCGGCATACAATTCAATCAAATCTTTGGCTATGTCCTTCACCTTCAGCTTGGTGCGATCTTTCAGCTTTTGCCAGGCGCCGCTTCCCAGTTTGCTGATTGAAGGTTCGGTGCCGTCCTTACCCCTGAATTTCGAGATGCGGTGCAGGTTGTGGATGCTCACCAACAGCACATCGTTGTCGCGGTAAGTTAACCGGATAGCCTCCTGAAGGACACCATCGACCTCGGTTTTTACCAATCCGGCAAATTTCCCAATACCATGATCGATATGAACCACAAAATCGCCTTGATGCAGCATGTTCAGCTCTTTGATCGAGATGCTGTCGCGTTCGGCCTTGCGCGATTTGATTTCGTAACGGTGGTAGCGTTCGAAAATCTGGTGATCGGTATAACAGCAAATTTTCAGGTCGAGATCGATAAACCCTTCGTGCAAGGTGAAATTAATCGGACGAAACTTGACTTCCAGCCCTTTGTCGTCGAAAATAGCCTGTAACCGGTCGGTTTGCGATACGTTGTCCGAAAGAATATAATTGGTGAAGCCGAATTCCTGATAGTCGATCAGGTTCTCGGCCAGCATATCAAAGTTTTTGTGAAAAACAGGCTGGTGCCCGGTTTTAAATTTGACAACTTTTGAATGAGGAAAGAAGCGCTTTTGCCCAAATTCGGCACAGGTAAAACGCTTTAATTCCTTCGAAAAAGTTTTTCCTGAAAGCAGTTTGTCGAACCATTTCTTCCGTTCTTCTTCCGTTTCGGCCTTTTCGATGGTTTGACTGAAATTATATTCCATCTGATCGGCAATCAACTGGATATCGTTCAGGAGAAAAATGGTATTTTCCGGAATAAAATCAAGAAAACTGATGCGTTCCTCGTCCTGCAATTCTTCGTGAATGTTGGGAATGATGCTGATCCGGGTCAATGCTTCTTTCGAAATCTGGTTGTCGATGTTAAAACTGCGGATCGAATCCACTTCGTCGCCAAAAAAGTCGATGCGGTAAGGATCTTCGTTCGAGAACGAATAAATATCGACAATTCCACCGCGAATGGAATACTGGCCGGGCTCATAAACGAAGTCAACCCGCTCGAAACCATATTCAAAAAGCACTTCAGCCACAAATTCGAGCGACAATTTATCGCCTTTCGAAACCTGAAACGTGTTGGCTGCCAGCCCTTCGCCCGAAATCACTTTCTCGACCAAAGCTTCGGGATAAGTCACCACGAGCAATGGGTTCCCGTCTTTTAACTTATTGAGGACTTCGGTGCGCAGAATGATGTTTTCCTGCTCAATGGTTTCGTAATGCACCGATCGTTTGTATGACGAAGGAAAAAACAAAACCGGAACTTCGGAAGCCAGCGTATTCAGGTCGTCGTAAAAATAAGCCGCTTCGTCCTTGTCGTTCAGGCAAATAACAAAAGTTTTTTGTATTTCTTCGGAAACTAAGCACGCGAGGATGCTTCGTGAGGAGCCAACAAGTCCTTGAAGGTGAACCTTTTCACCCGGGGTATTCAATAAAACGCACAACTCGCTGAGCAAATCGTGCTTCCTGAAAAGCTTCCTAAAATCCTTCCGCTCCAAAATCAAAAAATAATTAGACGGCAAATGTAGTCAATATTGTCGGAAGACAGAAGACCGGAGACCTAAAGTAAAGCTCAGTCATTTATGGTCATTGGCTTCGCGTCATTCATTGATGAAACTGCGCTAGTTGACAATCAATGACATTCAATGACAATTGAATGACTTACTGACAACCAATGACTTGCCTTTTTTGATTAATTGCCTGATGTTTCTTAACTTTCAGGAAATTTAAATCCGTAGGCCATGAGTAAAGATCTGGAAAATAAACATTCGAAACATGAAGGGAAACACCTGAAACATGTTGAACCAGAGAAGAAAGATCATAAATTGATCAAAGCTAAAAGGTATGAAAAGGAACTCCTGAAGCTGGAAATTGAACTGATCAAACTTCAGGAGTGGGTGAAACACAAACAATTAAAGGTGGTTGTATTGTTCGAAGGTCGCGATGCTGCCGGGAAAGGTGGCGTGATCAAGCGAATTACCGATCCGCTCAATCCACGTATTTGCCGGATTGCGGCGCTGGGCACGCCAACCGAAAAAGAGAAGTCGGAATGGTATTTTCAGCGATATACAAAGCACCTTCCGGCTGGTGGCGAGATCGTTTTGTTCGACCGAAGCTGGTATAACCGCGCCGGAGTGGAGCATGTGATGGGATTCTGCACCGATGAGCAGTATCAGGAATTTTTCAGAAGCTGCCCGGAATTTGAACAGATGCTGATACGTTCAGGAATTATCTTGATCAAATACTGGTTCTCGGTGTCAGACGAAGAACAGGAAATCCGTTTTCAGGAAAGGCTTAACGACCCTACAAAAATGTGGAAGCTGAGCCCAATGGATGTATTGTCGCGCGAGAAATGGGTTGAATATTCCAAAGCCAAAGACGAAATGTTCAAGCATACCGATTTACCACAATCGCCTTGGTTTGTGGTGCCTGCCGACAATCAAAAACTGGCCCGGCTCAATTGCATCAGCCATTTGCTGAGCCTGATTCCTTACGAAGAAGTTCCTTCAGAACCGATCATTTTACTTCCACGAAAAGAACATCCAAGCTATGTCAGGCCACCCATCTCCGATCAGACCTTTGTTCCCGACCGGTATAGCCGGAAAAGAGAAACGACCGAAAATGATTCCGAATAAAATAGTAAATTGTAAAATAGTAAATACTTTAAATGGCACGATTTCTTAACGACCGAAGCAGTGCTTCAGGCCAAATACCAGGTTCGCTTATTCACCTGGGCACTCAGAAAATTGAAAAAAATCTGATCCACTTCATCAATTTCACAAACGATCAACTGACTGAAAATGAGCCTAAAGGTCTGGAATATTGCATGCCTTACCTTTCAGAAAATACGGTAAGCTGGATTAGCATGTATGGTTTGCACAATGCCGAAATGATTCAGAAACTGGGCGAATTGTTTGATATTCATGGACTTTTGCTCGAAGACATGCTCAACACCGACCAGCGGCCAAAAATAACCGAGAACGACAAATTGCTGGTAATCATTCTGAAAATGCTCGATTACAACGAGAAAACCAAGGAACTCGATTCGGAACAAATAACACTGATTTTGGATGATTCGTACCTGATCACCCTTCAGGAACGGGAAGGACATTATTTTGATGTCATTCGCGAACGTATTCGCAAAGGAACCGGACGTGTAAGGCGAAAAGGAGCCGATTACCTGGCTTATGCCCTACTTGACACCATCGTCGATAATTATCTGATTAACATCGAAGTACTTGGAAACATCATTGAAAAAACCGAATCAAGGATTTTCATTCCCAGGCAAAAAGGGCTGATGCAGGAAATATACAAGCACAAAACAGAAATCAATTTTCTACGGAAAAACATCCGGCCTGTCAAAGAAATTGTTCATCATCTGATTGAAAATGAATCGGGTTTTGTGGCTGACGAAAATCTGAAATATTTCCATGATCTGAACGACTTGGTGATGCAAGCTTCGGAAACCATCGAAATTTACCAGTTGATGCTGAACGACCAGATGAATATTTACCATGCCAGCCTCGATTTGAGAGCCAATGAAATTATGAAAGTGCTGACCGTCTTTTCGGCCTTTTTCATTCCACTTACCTTTGTGGCAGGCGTTTACGGAACCAATTTCGAATATCTTCCGGAAATACACTTAAAATATGGATACCTGTATTTCTGGATACTTTTGGCGCTGATTACCATCTCGTTGACCATTTATTTCAAACGGAAAAAATGGTTTTAGGAAGAAATTTGCTTCACGGCAAAGGATGCCAATCGTACTAAAAATCTGATTCCTGAATCACAAACGATTTTTAATAGAAAAAAGAAAATAGGAAAAGCTTAAAGGCGACTTTCCGAATGACGAATGACGGTTTCCCTTTTTCGGATCAGTGCGAGTCAATTTTCGCTCCGAAGGCCAAATCGCCGGCATCGCCAAGTCCCGGAACGATGTACGACAGGTGAGTCATTTCCGGATCGACGGCTCCAATCCACAAGGTCACGTTTTCATCCGAAATTTGACTGACAACATGTTCCAATCCCTGTGCGCTGGCAATAATTGCTACCAAATGGACATGATTGGGATTGCCTTTCTGCAACAAAGCATGATAACCAATTTCCATGGAAGCGCCGGAAGCCAACATAGGGTCGGAAAGAATAACATCTTTGTCGTCGAGCGAAGGCGAGGCCAGATATTCGAATTCGATGTGAAATTCGCCTGCCGTGTCGTATTTTCGGTAGGCTGAAATAAATGCATTTTCGGCGTGGTCAAAAACGTTCAGTAATCCTTGCTGAAGAGGCAATCCGGCACGTAAAATGGTCGCTAAAACTGGCTGCCTGACCAACGTTTGTACTTTGGCAACTCCAAGCGGGGTTTTTACATCCGTTGTTTGATAGTCCATTGTTTTGCTAATCTCGTAAGCGAAAATTTCGCCCAGACGCTGAAGATTTTTCCTGAACCGCATCGGATCTTTCTGCGTTACTTCACAACGGATCTCTGAAATGAACTGGTTAAAAATTGAATTCGAATCCCCAAGTATATTTACCTTCATGATTTGAAAAGTTTCGGCGAAAATAATTAAAATAAGCAAACCAAAATAAAACAATAATCAACAAAACCCAAGGCTTTTCGGTGCAACTTGCTTAGGGTTTAAAAATCCGGAAAAGCTTTGGCAACCGATTTTGATGGACAGAATAATAAATTTGTGGCAATGCTCCAAACCCCGAATAAAAACGCGCGACACCCGGAATGTTTGAACCTTCGAAATCGAGCGTTAGGTTTTTACCCGAATTATTTTGTATGAAACTATCAATCAGCAAGAACATAGCGCTTTGCTCGGTTCCTTTCCGGTTTGATGAACCTGCCAGATAAATGCATTTCTGATTTGTTTTCACGAAAAAGACTGCTGCAACCAGGTTGTTTTCGGCATCCCAGGCTCCATAAATTTCGCCAAAGTGATTATCAATGGAGTGGTTGATGACTTTCAGCAGTGCGACAAAATGTTTGGGTTTTACAACTGGCGCCTTTTCTTTCAGGTTGGTCTGGGTAAATTCCAGAAAACGAGTAAGATCGGAAACCGGCGAAATGGTAACTTTATTTTGAACGGCTTTTTGAATGTTCCGCCGGGTATTTGAGTTGTAAGCCAGGCGAAGATCAGAAACTTCATGCTGAAGCGAAAGGTGATAAGTTGAATTTTCACGGATGCTGAAATTGCTTGAAGTAGGCGCGTTTCCGAGATTGAGGCTCATGTCGGTCAGCCGGAATCGTTCGGGAATGGCGTTCAGAAACTGGTTGACAATTTCAGGAGTAGAAACGAAAGTTGAGAAAACGCCGAGTTGCTGACAAAAAAATGGTTGGTAAACATATTGAATGCCTAACTTGCTGTTATTTACCAAAGGCATGACGTACAGATAATTGTCTCCGACTAAGGCATCCCAGTTGGGACAAATCCGGTCGAGGTACCAGCTAAAGGAATAGGCAATTCCGAAAGGCGAACCGGCAATGCATTGATCCCATTTTGCCCGGTCGATGTCTTTATTTTTTACAAATCGAATTTCAGGATTCATGTTCAAATTTTAAGCCTGTCGCCAGAGTTTGTTCGAAGACTTGCCGCCAATCCAGGCCCGAATCCGCTTTCATCAGTGATTCGTTGTGCCAGATACTGATGAATGTGCCATTTACTTCTTTCACTTCAATCATCAGTTTTTCAGTCAATTGCCAGGCTTCTTCGGGCTTCAGGAGCTGATAATCTTTCAGGGTCACATCCATCACCTGAAACGGATGGATCATTAATTCAGTACGCCTGTTGTGGCTCAGATCGAAAAATGGGAAGGCGGTACACGTTCCGGCCCTAAACCCGCACAAGCTGGCAAATCCCATGGTAAAATCGTCGGTAATGCCCGATTTCAGCAGGCTGTGATAAGTATTTGGAAATCGAAGTTTCAGGTAATGTTGCCGGCTTTGCGTTACGGGCTGGTGAATGATTTTTTCCAGCCGTTTCTTTTCCTTTTCGAACTGCCAGGGTTTATGATTTGAAGAATAGGATGGATGGATTCCGACGGTGCAAACCGAAGCCAAATGGCTAATCAACTGCCTGAAATTCTTGTTTTTGTGAGAAATATTCTTGTCGTACTGGTTTCGATCGCCAATCAGGAAAAAAAACCGGAGGTGATTTAAATGTTCCCGGTAAGTGTCTAAAATGTATGGATAAGTGTCGTAAGGATCATTTTTGAGCCCGATTGAAACGAGCAACCGAAGTTTCAGTTCTTTCCACTTTCCATGAATTGCGGCTTTAAATGCTGAGCCCAGCCAAATTCCGAAGTTTTTGTTTTTGAAGGCCCAGGCATTATCTATATCGATGGTAGTCAGGAACTTAAAGTTACGTTTCTGAATTTTAAACTCCTGAAATTGCGTTGAAAGCTTTTCCGCAACCCAATAAGCCATCCGATCAACGATGGGTTTGTGGTTCAACTGGTTGCGAACCAGTATGTTTTCTGAATCGGCAAACCGTTCGTGTTCGTCGGTAATTTCAGAAAGAT
>Ga0302296_1003016_pt1 | contig 11000 bp, 9 predicted proteins | sample III_Fen_N3_1_FD_194546 | JGI IMG/M metagenome (GOLD analysis project Ga0302296, IMG submission 194546) | Peat permafrost microbial communities from Stordalen Mire near Abisko, Sweden - III_Fen_N3_1 | ecosystem: Environmental > Terrestrial > Soil > Wetlands > Permafrost | place: Sweden: Abisko... | reverse complement strand
CACAAGATCAAAACATCATTCAATTTAACTACCGATTCAATTTAAATCAAACCATCTTTCCTCTGAACTCATACAACTCAATTCGTGATTTCTATGCACAGGTGGCTACAAAAAATGCAGAATTAATCGTATTAAAGAAGATAAATTAAACTAGAGTCATTTTCATGAAAAAAATAAAAATCACGCTCGGATTCATACTGATTACATTATCTGGTTTTGCATCAACCGATAAGCCCGAATTAAAGACTTCGAACATCCCTGACTCATTATCCAAAAATGCATATGCAGTTGTTAGATTCTCCCACACTGTATTTGAGTATAAATCCATCAATAGCGCTACTGAAAAACAAACAGTTGCAATCACTATCCTCGATAAAAAAGGAAGCGATGCATCATTTTTTAGTTTTTCAGGAGATAAATTTAAAAAGCTTTCCGACTTTAGTGGACAACTTTATGATGCTAATGGCAAATTACTACGAAAATATAAAATGTCCGATGTCAACTTTACTGAATACTCAAATGAACTGGCATCAGATGCAAAGCACTACGGGATGAAACCAGATCTACCTTCATTTCCTGTAACAATTTTATATGAATATGAAGCAAGTATAAAAAACGGTATTCTAGCCTTTCCCATATTTTTTCCTCAAGATGATTACAATCTATCAGTTGAGAAGGCATCATTCAAACTTATGATTCCTCAGAAAACTGAAGTTTTATTCAAAGCAATAAATATGCAAAGTGAACCTGAAACAAATTCAGAAAAAGGTATTGTCACCCAGTTATGGAAAGTACAAAATCTTAAAGCCATTGACTACGAGAAGCTAGCCCCTAGCCTCAGTACGCTGGTTCCAAAGCTTTATTCAAATCCAAAAAAATTTGAGTACGATAATGTTCCCGGTGAAATCACTTCATGGGAAACAATGGGAAACTGGCAATACAGCTTAAATAAAGGAAGAAGCACGCTGACAGAAGCCACTCAAAGCAAAATAATAGAGCTTACGAAAGATGCAAAATCTAACAAAGAAAAAGTACAAATCCTTTATGATTATTTAGGTAAAACAACCAGATACGTAAGCATTCAACTTGGCATTGGAGGATTACAGCCCATGCTTGCATCCGAAGTGTGCAGAACCGGATTTGGTGATTGCAAAGGACTTACAAACTACCTTAAAGCAATGTTGGATGTTATCGGAATTCCATCGAACTACACAGTTATTTGCCTTGACAACACAAGGAAACGCTTATTCAAAGATTACGCAAACTTTTATCAAACAAACCACGTAATTTTGCAGGTTCCACTGCCGAATGACACATTATGGCTTGAGTGCACCAACCCAAGGGTTCCATTCGGATTTATCCATAACGGTATTTCAGGTCACGATGCATTGGTAAATTTTGAAACCGGGAGTAAATTATATCGCCTCCCTGATTACGCAGACTCTCTGAATATTGAAAAAAACTGCGCAACAATATCTCTTAATGAAGATGGAAGTGCGTTAGTTAATATGCGAAAAAGATGCATAGCAAAGATTTACGATAATTATGATTGGTTTCCGTTGGCCAAAACCAATGAACAAATTGACAACTTGCGTGAAGACATAAAACTCCCAAGCGTAACCGTGGGTACAATATCTATAAAGGAAAACAAATCACAACTTCCCAGTATCAATATTGACTATTCATGGACCACCCCCTCATTTGGAACTAAAACAGGCAGTCGACTATTTGTTCCAATTAATCCTTTCAGAAGTTCTTACGATGATTTAAAGAGGAATAATCGCATTCTTGACATCAACATATCAGCAGGTTATAAAGATATTGACAGTATTTTTATCAAAATCCCGGATGGTTTTGAAATTGAAAGTATCCCAACTTCAACAAACATAAAAAGTAAATTCGGAAGTTTTGTATCAAATGTAAGCTCAACAGGAGCAGGCATTTTAATTCAACAAGCGTTACTTATTTCATCTGGAGAATATAAAGCTGCGTTATATCCTGATTTCTTAGCCTTTATAGAAAAAGTTAATGCAAATTACAAATCCAAGATAACACTCAAAAGAAAACAACCAGATAGTTCCGGTAAATGAAACAAAATTAATCCTGGAAATAACTTTAATGAGATGTCTTGATATCATTTCAAGCATATTTCTCACAAAAAAGACCGATTATTTATCGGTCTTTTTTGTGTTTTATAAATCTTTAATGCTGATTCAAAATTGCAACCGTATGACAGGCTACGACTCCGGCAGTTTCTGTTCTCAATCTACTTTGTCCTAATGAGACAGGAACAAAGTCCTGTAAGATAGCACTCTGCACTTCTTCTTTACTGAAATCACCTTCAGGCCCAATTAGAATAAGGACATCTGACGATTCTTTTATCTCTTTCTTTAATAGCCTTTTATCATCTTCGTAGCAGTGAGCTATAAATTTTTGCGAAGCCTTATGATTACTTATTAACTCATCAAAAGTACACTGAGGATTCAATACCGGGAAATAAGCTTTAAGCGATTGCTTTGATGCTGACACTATGATTTTCTCCAAGCGTTCAGCTTTTACAATCTTTCGTTCTGAAAAACGACAAATTATCGGAGTAATTTCATCAATTCCTATTTCCGTGGCTTTTTCTATAAACCATTCCAATCGCTCGATATTCTTGGTTGGAGCTATAGCAATATGAATTTTATACTCACGTTTTCCAAACTCTAGAATTGTCTTTTTAATTTCAAACTCACAATGCTTAGGATGAGGATTGGAAATCACGGCATGGTAAAATCCGCCAGTACCATCAACCACTGAAATAGCATCGCCAACTTGCATACGCAACACCTTGACAGCATGCACCGACTCTTCTTCAGGAAGAACATGACCAACAGCGAGATTTGGAACGTAGAATAAAGCCATAAATATAATTCACAATGCATAATGCATAATGCGTAATTTTAGAAACTTCTAATTACACATTATGAATTATCAATTATTTGTAGATTTCTCCTTTAGCTGCCAGCAGGGTGTTTTGCATTAATGCAATTCGGGTCATTAAACCTACTCCACCAGGAACAGGAGTGATAAGCGAAGCCTTTGGTGCGACTTCGTCGAACGCTACATCTCCTTTAAGCTTAAAGCCTGACTTTGTCAATGTTGAAGGCACTCTTGTTGTTCCTACGTCAATAATAGTTACACCATCTTTTACCATATCACCTTTTAGAAACTCCGGTTGACCCAGCGCAGCAATAATAATATCAGCCTGCAAACAAATATCCTTCAAATTTTTAGTCCGGCTATGGCAAACAGTCACAGTTGCATCGCCAGGGTAACCCTTTTGCATCATGAGAGTAGCAATTGGTTTACCAACTATATTACTTCGACCAATCACTACACAGTTTTTTCCGGCAGTTGGGATTTCATAACGTCTAAGCAACTCAATAATTCCCGCTGGTGTAGCTGAAACATAGCAAGGCAGACCGATAGTCATACGTCCTACGTTTACAGGATGAAAACCATCTACATCCTTGCGATAATCGATAGCTTCTATTACTTTCTCTTCAGAAATATGTTTTGGAATAGGCAATTGAACAATAAACCCATCAACATCTTGATTTTTATTTAGCTTATCAACTTCAGCAAGCAAAGCTTCTTCAGTTACATCTTCTTCAAAGCGTATTAAAGTAGAAGTAAAGCCACAATCGCCACAATCTTTCACTTTACCGGCAACATAAGATTCGCTGCCGCCATCGTGTCCTACAATAATAACAGCCAGATGGGGACGTTTGGCACCTTTAGCCACCATGCTCTTTACTTCTTCTGCAATTTCAAGTTTAATTTGTTCCGAGATGGCTTTACCATCAATGAGTGTATACATAATTTGATTAATGAGTTAATTGGTCTGTTTGCTAATCAACTCATTAGCAAATCAGCACATTAATTTATCGTCTTTTTCCTAATTTCAATTTACCCTGACTCATGGTAGCCATCTTCATCATTTTACTGGTCTGATCGAATTGTTTCAACAATCGATTCACATCAACAATTGTAGTTCCGCTACCTGTAGCTATACGTTGCTTACGGCTCCCATTCAGCATAGTCGGATTGGCACGTTCAAGCGGAGTCATAGAATGAATTATTGCTTCTATTCCCTTAAATGCATTATCATCGATATCAACATCTTTCAATGCTTTCCCCATCCCGGGAATCATTGCTGCCAAATCTTTGATATTACCCATCTTCTTTATCTGCTGAATCTGAGAAATAAAATCATTAAAGTCAAACTGATTCTTGGCAATACGTTTCTGAAGTCTGCGGGCATCCTCTTCATCGTATTGTTCCTGAGCACGTTCCACCAACGAAACAATATCACCCATTCCCAAAATACGATCGGCCATACGTTCCGGATAGAATACATCCAACGCATCCATCTTCTCGCCTGTACCAACAAATTTAATCGGTTTATTAACCACCGAACGAATAGAAAGAGCTGCACCACCTCGCGTATCACCATCAAGTTTGGTCAGAATAACACCATCGAAATCCAGTCTATCGTTGAATTCTTTTGCAGTATTTACTGCGTCCTGACCAGTCATAGCATCAACCACGAACAGAATTTCCTGCGGGTTAATAGCCTTCTTAATGGCTGCAATTTCGTTCATCATCGCCTCATCTACAGCCAAACGACCGGCAGTATCGACAATAACTACATCATTCCCATGCAGTTTAGCGTATTTTATGGCTGATTCTGCAATAGAAACAGGATTTTTACTTTCCAAATCGCTGTAAACAGGAACTCCAAGCTGCTCACCAAGTACTTTCAACTGTTCAATTGCAGCAGGACGATAGACATCACAAGCCACTAAAAGCGGATTTTTGCTTCGTTTTGTCTTTAATAAGTTTGCCAGTTTTCCAGAGAAAGTAGTTTTACCCGAACCTTGTAATCCGGACATTAAAATCACTGCTGGCGATCCCTTTAGATTTATGTCCACACTGGCTCCACCCATCAATTGAGCCAACTCGTCGTGAACAATTTTCACCATCAACTGATTTGGCTTCAGTGATGTAAGTACATTCTGACCAATAGCTTTTTCCTTGACAGTATCAGTAAAGGTTTTAGCTATTTTGAAGTTAACATCGGCATCCAAAAGAGCTTTACGCACATCTTTCAGCGTTTCGGCCACGTTGATTTCGGAGATTTTACCTTCCCCTTTCAGTATCTTGAACGACCTTTCAAGTCTTTCACTAAGAGATTCAAACATAAATTTACTTGTATTTAAAATACCCCTGACCGCAAAAAGGTATTAATTAATGAGTTATATTTCCATATTTTGAGAGCACAAAGGTACAAAAATTAGCCTTATTACCAAACCCCGCAGACCAGCAATTATTTGTAATCAGCTAAATAAATTCTGACTTCACAAACTGAATTAAATCAGGGAAAAAATGATGAAATCTCACTTCCAGTTCATCGTGATTCTGAATCAGAAAATCAATTGTTTTATCCGGTTCAATGGCAGGAATCTTATGATTTGACATGATTTGAAGTGAAGACTTTAGCCCTTCAAGCGTAGAATACTGCTTAAGTCTGTTAGTAGCAATGAAATGAAAAACAAATCGTTTAACTCTGACCGGCAGGTATTTGTAATAAAGAATCAGATCTACATAAAATCTAAACGCAAATGTATTCAACCTGACACCGGCATAATAGGAGAAACTGACAGCCAGAAAATAATCGAAATACATATCGACTATAATGCCCGAATAACGACCAAAAACAGGACGTAACAGTCCAATTGTTTCAATAACAACAGGATGAGAATCCGTAAACGAATCAATTTTCCGGTGCAAGACAATCCCACTCCTAATGCGCAAAGGCTGTGAATTCAAGTGATTTCCTTTTACAAAATCACCAATAAAATTACCAATTTTTACCTGTGAGTCAGTTCCTGACAGAAAAATATGCGCTAAATAATTCAAAACGAAAAAGTATTTACATAAAACGACTAATCAGACTCACATTTTTTTGTCTTTATTATTTTAAAACGATATGCTTTCTGAAATCAATCATTCCTTTAAAACTACGATCGATATTAGACATTAGAGTAGTATTAATTGCTTTAACTTTGGACGATGAAGACACTTTAAAAGCTCCCGATGAAATATGATTTAAAGCCTGAGCTAAACTTGCATCGTTCACATCACCCCATGATCTGTTATAAGAATCATAAGCTTTTACCCCCGGATACTTAACTGTTCCGGGAGTCATACCTGCATAATAACCACCTTCTTTGTTAGCATTTACGGTTTCAAACGAAACGGCGTAAAGGTCGTATCCTTCTTTAGGTGTTGTTTGTTTCTCTGAATAACCGATAGGCGTAGCCCAAAAACCGCAGGGTTTTCCATAGGTTGTCTGACCAATCAAAAACAAATTCCCGCTGTAGTAAGGACGCAGATTATTAATAAGCAATTCCGCTGCAGAAGCAGTACTTCCACTTATAATAAAGTAAATTTCAGTCGGCTGGAAAGAGTTTATTTTAGCAAAATTGGTTGTAAGACTGGATCTTTGTGAGGCATAGTATTGTGTCAATCCCGAATTCAATTTATACGTGTACATTAATTTTCCATTTGCTGAAGCCGGAGCTAATAAGCTGCAAAATTTCTCGCAAGTCTCAACTGAACCACCTCCATTATAACGTAAGTCTACAACAAGACATTGAACCCCATTGGTTTCGAATTTTGCGATAGTATTACTAAGCTCTGTCTGCGAACTCGCTCCCAAAAACTGATTGAAAACCATGTATCCAACTTTTTTAGCCCCAACACTCATCACTGCATCATACAACACACTGTTGATAGCATACGAACCAACTGCCAGAGACGCATCTAACGTTGTTCCATCAGGCTTTTTAAAAGTAAACGATGCTGTATTTGAATAAAATAGCGCATTCACCAGATTAGTGTAACCTGCCGAAGTTGCCACCAGATAACCTTGTGAATCAACTTCAGGATGAACGGCATCACTCCCATTTATTTTCACAATTTCGTAAGATCGGGCTACTCCCGCCAATCCAGCCGGAGAATCTTTGTAAACATAAGTAACAAAAAATGAGACCTGATTGGTTGAAGGATTAAGACCTGCCGTTACCATAAAGCCATAATCGCCACTGGCAGTTCCTTGACCTATTTCGCCACTTAGATTGCCTATTTTATCTAAAAAGCTATAATGATCAATAGCTTTTCCTGTTTCTGAATTTATTTTTAAACCTGTCAGATAGGTCAAAGCATCATCGGGGGTATTGTATTTTCGTGGGTCAAAAGCCGACGGTAGCGCATCAGTCCACAAATAAATATCTTTCATAGTAGAAAATACATCATAAGACCAATGCTGCTCTTTTGTCAGACTGGTCAGGCTGACAGTTATCGAAACTTTCGATGTATCGTTGCCAGCATTTTTATCTGTAACCTTACCACTAATTATCACTGAATTATCAATCGTTCCAAACGCTCCTATCTTCGCTTTTATAGTTAATACAGCTGTAGCATTCTTAGCCAGATCACCTATCAGCCATTTACCCGATTGCAAGTCATAACTTCCTTTATCGGGAGTAGAACTTACCAACGTGAGTCCGGAAGATAAGGTATCTGCCACAACCACACCCTGTGCATCACGCGACCCTAAATTTTGCGCTGTAATGGTATATATCACAGATCCATCAATGGCAGGAGACGAATTATCCACAACACACGAAACCTTAAGATCTGTCTCCGGACCGGTCGGTGGAGTTACTTCATCTTTTTTGCAAGAAAATAATAAAAAGAGAATCAGAAACTGAAGTAACAAATCAAACCTGAATTTAAACAAATTTCTTTTCATAACTCATTAATTTTAATAACATAAACACAGTAGAACATATCTCTTTGTCAGCCAAGCAAAAAAATCCATTTGCAGTCAAAAGTAAACACCTGGTCAGACACGTATTAATTGGCTTAGGTACAAAACAACAATAGGCACTTTAAATTAGTTTGCACAAAAAGCAATCATCCATTTAACATGTCAAAGATACTAAATTTCTAATATAAAATAAACAGCAAGAACAATATATGAAAAAACTATCAACCTGACTGTATATTTTATGTCTGAAAAGTAAAACAAATAAAATATAAGAGTCGGAATCGCAGTCATCTTTTTCATCTAAATTTCATATATTTGTAGTGACTAAACTCCAATCATCAAAATTACAGTACAACAATTTTTGTCTGTGTAATTAATGCCCCTAAGAATCTTTCTATGAAAAAGAAATATATAATAATACTAGTGCTTTTGCTTGGTTTAGGAGTCCTGGCTATCATTGAATATCGAATATACATTTCGCCCAAAGGCATCAAAATTGATAAAACCAAATACCCGATTACAGGAATAGATATTTCAAAGCACACAGGCATAATTAACTGGGAGCTTATAAAAAAGCAGAAAATCAGTTTCGTCTATATAAAAGCCACTGAAGGGCAGGATTACATTGACCCAAATTACTACATAAACTTAGCCAGAGCACGAAAAGCAAACTTAAAAGTGGGAGAATATCATTTCTTTCGTTTTAACAAGTCAGGAAAAGTTCAAGCCCAAAACTTCCTGTCACATGCGCTGCACGACCCCGAAGAACTAACCCCTGTGGTGGATATTGAAGAGTGGGGAAATCTGCCCATCTACAAAAGCGATGCCGAAATAAAAAAACAAATTCGGATATTCTTAATTGAGATTCAATCAGTAATTCATCGTAAAATGATTATTTACACCAACATGGATTCCTATAACCGCTATATAAAAGGCAGTTTTACCCAACATCCAATATGGATTTGCTCGTTTAGCAAGTCTCCTAAATTACCCGATAACAGAAACTGGCTATTTTGGCAACACGCACACAACGGAAAACTGGAGGGAATAAAAGGCGATGTGGACATGAATACCTTTAATGGTTCCGAAGTTGAATGGAAAGCCTATTTGGAAACCCTTAAGTAGCCAATCCCAACCTTTAAAGAACAAATATTTGAAAAGTTAGAGTATTTTTTCTACTTTCAGATTCTATAAATCAATGTTCATTTAGTTATGATGTCAAGATTTATTCTGAAATCGCTCAACAAATGTGCAATTATATTGTTTATAATTTATAATCAGGCCATAAATGAATGAACATTTAGTTATAACTTTCCTATGCGACTAAAAGACGAAGATAAAATAAGCAGAATATATCGTGCAGCTATACAGGTAATCAACAAAGATGGATTCCAGGGAAGTTCAATGTCTAAAATAGCCACTGAGGCAGATGTTTCGGCAGCAACAATTTACCTTTATTTCGAAAACAAGGACGATATGCTGAAAAAACTCTTCATAGAATTAAAAGTCAATATGGGGAAATCATATTTTCACGAAGGAATGAGCCTCTCACCCACCAAAGGGACTTTCAGAACCATATGGCTTAATCATTATCAATATATTAAAGAAAATATGGACGAATATGTATTTCTTGAAAATTTTTCAAACTGTCCGCTTATCGATCGAATAGAGAAAGAAAACAGACTGGATTACTGCCCAGTATTTGAAACTCTATTTGAACAATCTAAAAAAACACGATTACTCCATCCGCTACACAATGATGTAATTTACAGTCTGCTCTTTGCCCCGATAAGCTACATGGTAAAAAAATCGAATTTTCAAGAAAAAGAATTATCGACGAACGATTTGATCCAAATTTTTGAAGCCTCATGGAGAGCAATTAGTATTTAACATATAAATTTCATTCTTAATTGAACATTCATTCATTTATAGCTGTTGTAAATACAAAAACTAACTCAAAACATAAAATTATGAGCTTAAAAGACACACTCAACTGGCGTTATGCCACCAAAAGAATGAACGGAAACAAAGTTCCTCAGGAAAAAATTGACAATATCCTGGAAGCTATCAGACTGGCACCTACATCATTTGGGCTGCAACCCTTCAAAGTTATTGTAATTGAAAACCCTGAACTACGTGAGAAAATTTTTAACGAAGCATGCCAGCAACCACAAATAAAAGAAGGCTCTCATATACTTGTTTTTGCAGCAAATAAAAAAGTAAGTGCCGAGCAAGTCGACGAATACATGCAACTGATTGCTAAAACGAGATCTATTCCGGTTGAAAGCTTAAACGACTTTAAAGCAATGTTTGGCGGAACAGTAGCAGGCACTGCCGAGCAAAACTTTGTTTGGACTGCGCGCCAAGCCTACCTAGCGTTTGGAGTTGGCATTGTAGCTGCTGCCAACGAAAAAGTAGATGCAACACCAATGGAAGGCTTTAATCCCGCAGCGTTGGATACAATTCTTGGTTTGGCAGAACAAAATTTGAGCTCAACCACCATTTTGGCGCTGGGCTATCGCGATGAAGCCAATGATTATCTGGCCACGGCTGCTAAAGTAAGAAAGAGCAATAATTCATTATTTGACTTCAAATAAGCAACAATATTCCAACATCTGTTTTGCCATTGCTTCAAAATCAGAATCAAACGGTAGAGTTTCTCGCTAGAAATTCTACCGTTTAAATTTAAACCTCAGAGTACAAACACAAACAAATTATTACAAATCAAAACGCATTTTAAACATGGAATTATTAGACGCATTCAACTGGCGCTATGCCACTAAAAAATTCGATCCAACCAAAAAAGTTGATCAATCATTGGTAGATAAGATTATAGAAGCTGCCAGAATTGCACCAACATCATCAGGATTGCAACCTTTCGAGGTCTTTGTTATCACCAATCAGGAATTGAAAAACAAAATCGTGCCTTCTGCTCATGATCAGCAAATAATAGCCGACTGCTCTCATCTACTGGTTTTCGCCGCTTGGGACAACTACACCGAAGAACGGATTGACCACATATACAGCCTGACAACAAGCGAAAGAGAACAACCCGAGGACAGATACAAAGCCTATACCGACAGATTAAAAGCTCTTTACCTGAACAGGCCAGCTAATGAAA
>Ga0302296_1003015_pt1 | contig 11007 bp, 8 predicted proteins | sample III_Fen_N3_1_FD_194546 | JGI IMG/M metagenome (GOLD analysis project Ga0302296, IMG submission 194546) | Peat permafrost microbial communities from Stordalen Mire near Abisko, Sweden - III_Fen_N3_1 | ecosystem: Environmental > Terrestrial > Soil > Wetlands > Permafrost | place: Sweden: Abisko... | reverse complement strand
ATTGAAGATGTGAAATTTTATGGAGGAGATTATGGTATTTATACTACCAAGGCTTCTCCGGGTTGGCAGTTCATGATGCTTGATACTTTTTTTGACGGTCAGCGTAAAGCCGCGATCAAAACTCATGAAGCCGGTTTTACAATTGTCCGGATGAATGTAAAAAATGTTCCTTCGGTTATTCTTATCGATCAGAACTACTGGGATAAACTTTTCCTTGAAGAATGCCGGTTTGAGAATATATCAGGTCCGGCCATTGAAGTCAGCAATGAAGAGAATGCTCACATGCAGCTAAACATACGAAACCTTGTCTGTAAAAATGTACCGGTGTTGATCCATTACCCAAAACTCAACACAAATACAACATTCCCCTCCGCGATTTATAAGGTAAAGAGATTTATATACGGGTTGCAGATGGCAGATCTGGATTCATCAGCATTAATACGGTCTGTTTTTGAACCGGAGGTTCTTAAAACCCTGCCGGATGAATTCATCTCCGATATTCCTGACATCCCGGAAATGGCAACCTGGGTAAACATTAAATCACTTGGAGCAAAAGGCGACGGGCTGACTGATGACACCAGAGCAATTCAGGCTGCAATTGATCAGTATCCGAATTTATATGTGCCACAGGGATCATACAGGATAAGTCAGACGCTTAAGCTCAAACCATCGACGGTTATGATCGGATTTCACCCGATGGCCACCAACTTGACACTGATTGAAAATTCAGCGGCTTATGGAGGATTCGGAGGGCCGGTACCATTAATTGAAACACCTGAGGGCGGAACTAATATTATCTCAGGAATTGGACTGTATACGGCTCAAAACAATTACAGGGCAGTTGCTTGTAAATGGATGGCTGGGGATAAATCGATGATTAATGATGTGAAGTTTATAGGAGGACACGGTACAATGATCCCCGGTCCAGCAGTACCATGGAAGTGGGAAGAAAATAAAATACTTCAGGGTCAGACCTCATCATCAATTTCCGAACAGTCCTGGGATACACAATACTGGAGCCTGTGGGTGACTAAAAACGGCGGCGGTATTTTTAAGAATATCTGGACCGCCAGCACCTTTGCCATATCGGGTTTTTATGCATCGAATACAAATACGCGTGGTCGTGTTTATGCCATGTCCGTTGAACATCATGTCAGGAATGAGGTAAGGTTAAATAATGTTTCTAACTGGAAGAGAGCCGTGAAGGCTCGGAATGTCAGCCTCTTGAACTGGAAAAATGCAGCAATATGACCTTTGCCAATCTGTACATGTTCCGTGTTATCAGAGTTAAGGTGCCTTACCCGTATTCAGTCAGAACATGGGATTGTTCAAATCTAGAAATACTAAACATTCATAATTACAGTCAGATCAAATATACTACCGATAATCCTTTATATGATATAAATACGGGAATTGAAGTCCGTCCGGTTGAGATGGCAAGGTTATTCATAAGCGGTACGTCTCCAAAAATCAGTTCGATAAAGACAGCTGAACCAGTTCAGTTACTGGCCAAAGGATTCGAATTTGCCCTGGGCTCGTGCAGGGATTCGAAAGGCAATATATATTTTGCGGAACAGCGGATGAAAAGGATTTATAAATGGTCAGTTGAAACCAATTCATTGAGTTTGTTAGCTGATTTCCAGTGGGAACCGCTTTCACTTGCATGTGATTCAAAAGACAATCTGCTTGTCGTTTTCAGATATAATCCACAATCAGGATTACTTATTAATGGACAGCCTGAGAAATATGTAAATCCTCCGGACGCATATGGCACTTCATTCAGCGGATGGGGAAATTCAGGGTTTGGCACGCTGATCTATTCAATAAATCCGGGTAATCCTGAGGAGACCATTCAAAAGCTGGAAAAAGTCTCAATGGGATCGGTTGATAATATTTACAAAGCTCTTTATCCGTCAAACCGCTGGCGTGATTATCATGATTTCAACACAATTTCTGTAGTACAGGATTCGGAATGTTTTATAGCAGCTGATGGAAAGACAATTATACCAGTTTGCTATGACCTTGCCAGATCATGCGCACTTGTCGAGGCATTTCCCGGAAAACCCCTGTATGCATCCGATGAGTATGATAAACGTACAGTGAAACTTAAAGTGGATTCAAAAGGTTATCTGTCAGATCTTCAATATTTTGCCGAGAAGGGAGAATTCAGCTCAATACCTGATAATCAGGGTAATGTATACGTTGCCGATGGTGAAATATATATTTTTGACAAAGATGGAAAACAAAAAGGCTTTATTAATATTCCTGAACGGCCATCGACAATTGTTTTTGGAGAAAAAGAAGGGAAGACTTTATTTATAACAGGAAGAAATGCGCTATATAAAATTGAAATCAGATAATTTACTTTCTTTTATTCCACTCCGAAGAGGGGAATTTATTCCCCAATGAAGCGGCACTTTGTGGTTAAAAAGTATATCACACTAATTCATTTGACCCGGAACGAGTAAAACTTTCCCTGCAGTCATATTACCGAGGTAGGTATCGACTGCTAGTTGTGCCTTTTCAAGCGGAAACCTGTTTTGAACAGTTATCCTGAGATCATTTTTAAGAAGCTGCCTGACTTTATTTAAATTTCGGATGGTTTTAAGCATACCATTGTCTCTCATCCAGTTAGCAAGATAAAACCCATGCAGCTTCTTATTTTCAAGCAGGAGAGGTCTCAATGTTGTCCCTTCACCTGTACCTGACAGATTACCATAAATAATAACTGTTGCACCATAAGGAAGAGCTTCCAGGAGCAGCTGGGTATAGCTGCCACTGACAGGATCCAAGGCAAGAGTGGCACTTAGTTCCTTTGATAATATTCGTAATTTATCTGTGAAATCTGAATCACTGTTGTTCAATACATATTCTGCCCCGTCTTTAATAAGATTTCTTGACTGCTGGTCATTTTTCACCACATTTATGACAGGTATATTGTGCTTTTTCCCAAGAATTCTGATCATATTGCCCAGGGCGCCTGCTGCGGCTGTGTTAATTACAGCTCTATGTTTTTCATGGTAAATAATATCAAAAAAGGCAAGGGCTGTCATTGGGTTCACGAGCAACATAGAACCTTGTTCATCAGAAATGGTTTTTGGAATCGGGAAACAAAAAGAAGCTGAAGTTACCATATATTCTGCCCATGTGCCACTATCAGGGTGAACTGAAGAACATGCAACCCTCTTGCCCATCCACAACCGGGGTAACAAGCCCTTGCCGGCTGCAATGACAGTCCCGCTTCCCTCTATTCCCGGAACAAATGACGAAACTTCCTGTTCCCCGCTAACACTATTAATGCGCTGAAGGTCTGAGGGATTGACAGGAGCAGCCGACATTTTTACAAGTACTTCTCCGTCTTTAGGAGCCGGAACACTTATGGTTCTGAATGTTAGAGGGCCACCTGGTTTCTCCAGGTGAACAGCCACCATTTTCTCCGGAATGTTCATATTGCTTTATATTTCATGAATTAAAACATCCAAAGGAGAACATTAGTTTTGGAATGTTAAAGTTTTGTACCGGGTATATAGAAATCCTCCTTTTTAAGTCCGCATTTTTTAGCGACTGCTTTGCTGTAATCAAGACGTCCGGCGTTTGAATTCCTGGAATCGGACCCGAATGTGAACTTCAGACCCTGTTCTTTAGCCATCAGGATGAATTTATCATGCGGAGTATGCGACATATCGTTTATTTCTATAGCTATTTTGCGGGCTTTAGCTGCAGTAATGATTTGCTGCATGCGCTTCTCAGTCCAAAGTGTATAATAGTCCCGGGCTATACAGACCGGAAGGAACAATGGCCACCCGAATATATTGATAGGTTCCTTGTTTAATACATTCAGGCAATGTTCCATATATCTTTCCATGAATTCTTCAGTATTTTCCACATAGGTATCAAAATTCCAGATCCGTAGATAATCGCCTTTGCCGTCGGGCACTGTTTGAGGATCCATAAGCACATAATCCAGTTTTGCGAGCATTTCAGGTGAGAAATTCTTATCCCAGCCGGTTGTCATAGGTTGCAGTCCGATAAAAACAGGATATTTTCTTAGTTTTTCAATATGTTTTTTCAGGTCAGCATCATTCTTAATCGCCCATACGGCAGGGTGTTCAACAATACCAAATTTTACTTTTCTTTTTTCAGCCAGATCCATTGCCTGATCTATAGTGAAAGTATTTGTAAGATGAACATGCAGATCAATCAGTGGGAAATCGTAGCTGTCGGAAGGTTGTAATTTGCCTGACAAGGGTGATATCATCATCATACCTCCAGTAATTCCTGCGTTTTTTATGAATGTTCGACGTTTCATTTCTATGCTTTTAGTGGGTTTGATATATTAAAATTAAACAATAAACTTCATCCGTCTTCAATCTTCTGCGAAATAATAACGTGATTAACTTTAGCCTGGTTATTACAAAAGATAAAATGAAGAAGCTGTATCAAAAGGCAACTAATGTCTTGTTTTTCCTTTAGGAGATCCCTCACTCATCCACATAATATCCATGGCGTTCTAATCGTATCGATGGTGGATTCGTTCGGGATGACACGTTTTTTGAGTGTATTGGGGAAGGAAGCAGCGGCGATTCAAGAAAAATTGCAATAAAAAAGATGAAAAAATCATCTGAATCGCCGCTGCTTCCTTCCCCTTGTTCCCCCTTAACTCACTGTCATCCCAAGCGAATCCACCCTGCTCATTTCCAGATATTTCAGGGAGTTAGGTGGATGAGTCGAGGGATCTCCCAGGAATAAATAAATTTTCGAAAATATTATTATAAAAAAAGATGTGTATAATGGGTAGCCCTTCGATGGAAGGGGACCGAGAGTTAAGAACTATGATCAGTACAGCGAAGGTGCCTGATTTCAGAGGTGGCACCTTTCACCCTTGCCTTGCTTCGCCGTACCGGCTACGCAAAGGCGAAGGGGGAAAATGAAAGTGGGTAAGTTTCACAACGGACTTCGTCATCGCCATTTTTTTTGCCAATGGTCATAAACTTATCTCTACAAGGTTAAATTAAAATAACTTCTATCTTTATATCCTGTTAAACTTATTGATTAAATTAAATCTTACATTATGTCACTTACCGAGAAAATTGCCAGCGATCTGATTACCGCAATGAAGGCAAAAGATAAGGTTGTCCTTGAGGCAATAAGAGCTGCAAAAACTGCTTTTACACTAGCTCGCACCGAGAAAAGCGGAGACACCGTCCTCACTCCTGAAGAGGAGTTGAAAATCATTCAGAAACTAGTAAAGCAGAGAAGGGAATCAGCAGCAATTTACAAGGAACAAAACAGACCTGATCTATATGAAAAAGAGGTTACTGAGGCTGATGTTCTTGAAAAATATCTTCCGGCAAAAATGAGTGAAGAGGAGCTGATGAGTATCATTAAAGGGATCATCACCCGGGTCGGCGCAAAATCACCTGCTGATATGGGAAAAGTTATGGGAGCAGCAACAAAAGAGCTGGCAGGAAAAGCCGATGGAAAAGAGATCTCAGCTAAAGTGAAACAGTTACTTGGATCATAAACTCTTACTCTGTGACCCTCAGTGCTTCACTATGTTCCGATAGCTATCGGAACTCTGTGTCAGTTCTTGAAATTGTTACACAGAGGTATCACAGAGAGCAATGAAGAAAATAACAAGCCAATTTTTAGTTTTCTGTTGTAAAGCAGGAAGCCGGTAAATTAACCCCGTTAAAGAGATTCGGAACTGCTGTATTCTTCCATGCAAACCGAACTGCAACCGGAGTCTTAACTTTCTTTGACTGAACAATAACCTGCCCGTCTTTTATCTTTGCTTCGGCAGGATAGAAAATCTTATCCTCCCCGGCAATCTCAAAATAAGTCAGCTTATCACCCGTTGCATGAAGCCCTTCATTATGATCAAATGAAATAACTGCTTTATTTTTATCAATTGCAATTCCTTTAAACAAAGGTCCCGAATCATCAATTACTGACTTTTTATAATACCTGTTCAAAGCAATATTAGCAAGCCGTAATGCCGCCTCCTGTTTATTTTTCGGATGTATATTGAGAGTATCACAGATATCACTGAGAACAGCCATCCCGGTATTTGGCACATCAAGCGCTCTGCGCTCAGCTTCCCTCACGAGAACACCCTCAAATGGATTGCCATACTTGTAAGGTGCAATCTGTGCAAAATAAAAAGGAAAATCATAACCCCATTTATCTCTCCAGGATTTAATCAGGGTTGAAAGCATTTCCTTATAAGCATAGGCATTTATCGTATTAGCTTCCCCCTGATACCATAAGACTCCGGCGATATGGAATTGTATAACCGGGTTAATCATGGCATTATAAATTCTTGCGGGTTCAACCGGTCCCCATGGTACAGGTTTTAGTTTTGATGCGGCTTCACGCAGAAAATCATTTTTCTGGGTAGCATCTTCCGGCATCCACGATTCTGCAGGAGTTCCACCCCAGCTCGAATTGATTATCCCTATCGGAATACCAAGTTCTTTAAAAAGTTTCCGGGCAAAAAAGTAACCGATTGCGCTGAACGGTTTCATCTCGTCAGGTGTGCAAACCGACCATTTTCCCGAAAGATGGTCCTGCGGAAATTTAGATGTTGAGGTGTTTACCGTAAATAACCTTATTTCAGGCCAGTTGGCATTTTTAATTTCCTCTTCACCATTATCAATACCTGACTGGGCAGACATTTCCATATTTGATTGTCCGGAACATAACCAGACCTCTCCAATCAGAACATTTTTCAATATTACCTCATTGTAACCTTTAATATGTACATTAAATGGTCCGCCTGCACCAGGTGTCCTTATTATAGTCTTCCAGGTTCCCTGCACACCAGCTTTTATTGTAGTATCCCTGTCCATCCAGTCTGCACGGATCACAATAGTTTCCCCGGGTTTGCCCCAGCCCCAGAAAATCACATCTGATTTTTGCTGAAGAACCATATTGTCTGAAAATATTTCAGGAAGCGAAACATTTGCCTTGCTGAAGTTTAGAAAAATCAACAGGAAAATTGAAGTAAACAGAACTCTTTTTATTATTGTTTTCATATTGAAATAATTAAGTATATAAACATAACCAGAATAGAGTAAACAAAGAGAGTTCATTTGATATATTTTTGGATTAATAAAAAAGGGAAGAACTCGGGAGTCTCACTTTTATATTTGAGATAATCCTCGCCAAAAAAATTTTCAAGTTCGCTATTTTCACTTTTTATAAATAATTTAAAGAGAATATATCCAACAATACTGGAAGTCAGAACCAGCCATGAGTTAAGAATTAAGGAAAGAGCCGGAATAATCAAAAGTATAAGGGATAGATAAAGAGGATTCCGGCAAACACTAAAAGGCCCGCTGGTGATAAGTCGGGTCTCCTTCAGACCCTTCAATAATAATCTTACAGAAGCAAAATAAAAAACTAAACCGATTAGCATCAGTATCATTCCTAAAATGTGCAGAATGTGGGAGTTTCCTGCTGTAAATTCAAAATATTTGTTCGGCATTCTGCTCAGGATAATTGAGGCTGTAAGCCAGGGGAGCAGAATGATTGCGATTTTAGGTCCAATCCCCAGGGGATTTAATTTATTCATTCCGTTTTAACTTTTTGGTTTATATATATTGAAATAAATCGGTTTGATTCTATTTAAGGCCAAAGCGGCAGCTAAATTTAATAAGAAAAACATTATGAGGTTTATTATCAACAGTACTAAAAAGATTACCCAGATCGTTAAAAAAATCAAGATTCGGAGAAGTGGATGAACTGCTTCGTGTCTGACTCCACACAAGAAATACCGAGGAACCCGGATTATATTCCCATCTAATAACCAGGTTGGAAAGAAAATCCTGAACATTAAAATCCATCCGGTTAAAGCTATAATCATTCATCCCGTCAGCATTCTCATTAACAGTATAAGAATCTCCGTTAACATTGATCTGATCCGGTAAAAATGTCCGGAATCGATCACCGTACCTGGCAGCCTTTGGATTTGTTATTGATTTATAGTTATAATATCCGCCTGTCGCGAAAAATGGTTGTCCCCAGTATTGCACCGTTAGATTTGGGCTCAGGTTCAAATTTACCCTGAATGACGTAATTATTGTTTTCCTCTCTATGCTTGCAAAAATATATTTTTCCATATTCTGCACATTCACACTTGTTACATATTGAAGCTCACTAAATGATTTGCTGAATCCCGGATTGAAAGACAGGACCAGCCAGTTAGTGGGTTTATATGAAATGCCGGCGTTATAGCTTAAGTTCCCTGAACACTTCTGAAAACCTAAGGTAGTATTTACTGATGCATTGAATACAAGATTCTTACGATTATCAGTTGTAAATCCAAAATGGCCATATATATTTCCCGGAGTCTTCATTACAGGTCCTCCGCGGAGAATAGTCTGGTCAAGATTATTCCCTCTAAGTGCTCCTCCTGCATAAATGCTCCAGAAATTCTTAAGATCCATATTTGCATTCCATTCAAACCCTTTTGAATTATTTATTCCTCCAAAATTCCATATGGAATAAATATCCCAGTTAATGTTGTACTTTCTGTAGATCCATCCCGGTTCATACTGGTTATACTGCGCCCATAGAACTGATAATATCTGATCAGCTTCCCGGATATAGCCAAGGTCATTTGTTTCAAAACCAGGTGTTTTCCAAGTTGTTGCACTCATGAAATTCCAGTGTCCGTTAAGTTTAAGGATCTGAATTCTTCCGCCTGATCCTGCGAGAGATGTCCGGTTTGTGTCAAGAACAGAATAACTGTTATCCGGCCTCTGGAAATAGTGTGCAGATGATCGCTGAGTATTCTCTATGGCTTTTCTTGATCCATTTACAAGGCTAAATGCTGTATTAAGATTAAACATCCAGTTTTTATCCTGAAAGTACTGAGTAAAATCAAAACCACCGGTATATGCTGCTTTATGCATTAAATTACTGACATTTGCGTCAAGCTGACGGTTTGTACTGGTAAATATTCCGCCAATCAGTGTATTTCCGTTATTAATATCTTTTTGAACCCGTCCGACCAGATAATTGGTAAGCGGTTCGACAGTTTTGTAAATTCTTCCCCCGACTGTGTCAATCTCTTCCCTCATTTGTGCTGTCAGAGCCTCAACAAAACCAATTGAGAGTCCGTTTTTTGTTTTTCCGGTGAGTTTGGCTGCTCCAAGAATTGTCGATTGATCAGGAACACTGGCATTCCATCCGTTTTTAAGATCTGCATATCCCTGAGGATGACGGCCTATTCTTCTTGAATAGAATAGATTGTCATTTCCTACATCTCCATCACCAATACCGATTCCAAAAGCAGTTATATTGCTGCCCTCAATAAAAAACGGCCGTTTTTCACTGAAAAAAGTCTCATAGGCAGACAGGTTAACTTCAGAGGGATCCGCTTCTACCTGTCCAAAGTCGGGATTTATTGTCAGGTCCATTGTTAAATTATTTGTGATTCCTATTTTGGCGTCGATACCCCCGTTTAATGAAGACTGTTTCCCTAAAGCCAGGAAAGGGTTTTCAGGAATTGCCTGAAAGGATTCAGTCCGGGCCAAGCCATAAGGGGTCACATCAAATATTTTACGCGGTTTTATCCGTTCAAGTCCTCTCAATTCTCCGAACAGGTGCATTAATCCGGATGCATCCTTTGGAATATGCTGCCAGTAAGTTGTTTCATTTTTCCTATATAGGACTCTGCCCACATCTATGCCCCAGACATCACCAGAATTCTTTTCAAACCTCACCTGGCTGAAGGGGATTTTCATTTCTGCTATCCAGCCCTCTCTGTTTATAGAGGTTTTTACCCACCAGTTTGGATCCCATGACGGGTCCTCATTCTGCCCGTCATTTGTCAGCATATGATCATATTTGACCCCTGTGGAACTCACCCCGAACAGGAATCCGGTGCGAAGATCATGAAAACTGTCGATTATTATACCTACCAGATCACCATCCTGCTGATCACGCCTTGTCAAACGGTTGACGATACTATCAGGACTCGTGTCATGTGCTTTAATTGCAACATAGAGGTTATCATCATCAAATAAAATGCTGAATTCTGTTTTTTGAGACTCCGGCCTGCCGCTATATGGTTGATTTTGAGTAAAATCACCTGCCCACGTGCCAGACTTCCAGGCTTCATCATCAAGTAGTCCGTTAATAACGGGAGCAGTTATTATTCTGGTTGCTGTATATTGCTTTCTGTCAGGTATTTGTCCGAAACTTGAGCTGATAAATACTATTGTTATAATGCTGAGATTAATAATCCGTTTCATAGGGTATTCTGCCATGATTTTTAATTTTGATTAGTCCGGTCAAAACTAATATCAGAGTGCTGCCACAGAAGAACATCCCTATAAGGAGGATGTACATCCCTATCGGCAAGTATGAAAAGGATTATGTATATATAATATAATCAGGAACTTATTGTTTTTCGGAACTCTGAGGGAGTTTTGCCTGTCAGCTTTTTAAATGCATTATTAAAGGCAGTTTTTGAGTTGTATCCAACCATTTCGGATATCTCTTCGACAGTAATTTTGTTTCTGTTATCGCCTGACAATATTCTTTTAGCTTCTTCCACCCTGTATGACGCAATTAATTCAAAAAAGCTCACATTCAGTTTTTCATTGATCACCTGGGAAACATGATGGGGACTCTCCGCGATTTTCTTTGCCAGCTCTGACAATGATGCAAGGTTATCAAGGAAATATTTATTTGTTTCAAGCTCAAAAGTAATATTATTGAGAATTTTCGTTTTACCAGATTCAGTTAGTGATGATTTGCGATACTTGCTGATCGATAGATCCATGAAAGAAGATGAATTATCAAAATATGTTGAATTGTTCATTATTCTGAATGTGGTTATCAGAATGAAAAGTGAAACATAGGAATCCAGATAATAATCTCCAAGATCTCCTTTAAAAGAGAGTTTTACAATAATAAATATCAAAATCACTACAGAAAGATGAATAACAGTATTCCTTAATGTTTGAATAACCTTATCACCTGTATTAAATAGCG